>Ga0213830_1000488_pt1 | contig 21019 bp, 16 predicted proteins | sample SWATP11_FD_161661 | JGI IMG/M metagenome (GOLD analysis project Ga0213830, IMG submission 161661) | Coastal seawater microbial communities from Marineland, Florida, United States - SWA TP1 #1 | ecosystem: Environmental > Aquatic > Marine > Coastal | place: USA: Florida | collected 2016-08-06 | reverse complement strand
CTAGGAAACTCTTGGTGCAAGCTATGGTTCTCGTCGCTAAAAATCCATTCAGTTCTAGTCATCATAAATCCTATTTAAATTTACGATTAGCAAGCAATCGCAATGTGCATTTAGTCGTAGCAGAAGGTTTAAGTATATACATAAATGCGTAATGGCGATAAACGGCGAACGTTTCGCCAGTTATATACCCTCAATTAAGCGATATTAAGTCTACAAGGATATTTCCACGTAAATCTTGCTTCCTAAAAAGCACTTTCACTCATATTAATATTATCGTGTCTAGGGAGCCTTTACGCTCTTATACGTCATGTGGCCCCACAGCTCACTGTCGATGCAAAGTTGATATGGGCGGCGGACTTATATATCACGAGAATCAAGAGTCATTAGCAAGTCCTGTAGGGCCCCAGAAGCGAAACATAAATATTCCTAAGTAAAGTCATCTTGCCTCGTTCAAGTAATAAAAAATTGGGGGAGTTAGGGAGTTGGTTAAAGATGATAAAAGTTGTCAATCACGGCATGATAAGGGATGTAATCACAAGTGAGAACTAAGTAATCATGAAAATCAATTCTTTAATTCTCTTTCTACTGAGTTTTTCCGTAGTGTCATGTGGTTCACCCAATAACGTTCATGCTCAAGTAAAAAAAAGCATATCGGGCATTTGTCATGACACGTCAAGTTCATCCTACAATCGAACCAAGAGCTTCGAAGCATTTAGTACTATTGAGGCATGCCTTCATAGCGGCGGTCGATTACCTAAAGCGAAGACGACATATCATCAAGCGGAAGAAGAGGCATTAAACGAAGGTAGAGCCTTTACCTCCAACTATGATAGAGTGGATTGGCCCCATTGGATTGACGACGACAATGATTGCCAAAATACGCGTCATGAAATGTTGATATTGAAGTCAAAGACTTCTGTAGTCTTTAAGTCCGGTAACGGTTGCCAAGTCACTGTAGGTGAATGGTATGACCCGTATTCAGGTGAGACGTTCGTCGATTCTACCGTGCTAGACCTCGACCACATTGTTCCTCTTAAATTTGCGCATGGCCATGGCGGCGACAAATGGTCGAGGGATAAGCGCCAAGCTTTTGCAAATGACCCCCATAATCTCCTATTAGTTAAAGCATCATTAAATCGACAAAAAGGAGCCAAAGGCTTAGATGAGTGGTTACCACCTAATCACGCTTATCGATGTGAGTATATAGAGAGGTTCATGGACATTATCGACGACTATAGTCTTACACTCATCCCTGCTGAGAGAAGAGTTATCAATAAAATGCAAAAGGCTTGTGCTAGGAAATAACTTGGTTAACTACCGGAACAATTGAATAAAAAGGCGATATAACTATACATTAGGCCAGTTACTAGTTCGATAAAAGCGCGGTAGATTAGTTTGCATCGCTATCTTGAATGGATTAATTGAATGAAATCTATATTTACGAACGAAGTAAGAGCAATGGTCGCAGACACTTACCTTTCTTATACTTCTGACATCGATGGTGCCGAAGCATTTAAGCGCTTTATATCAAGGCCAGCCTCACTTCTCGATGTAAGGAGAGACCCGAAGTTCATAGCCTTTACAGACAATGAACTGATTGATGAAATGAAGCTGATGGAGCGAGATATCATTGTACTTTTTAACAAAACTGTTCAACGCTTTATATTGAATTTAGCATTGCATTCTATTTAGCATAATTGGTTTCGTAGAGCGGGATATTACATTATTTCGAATAAATAAAAGTGTTCTAAATCTCAATTAATCCTCATCAAAAAAATCTATATTAATCAATATGATTTTTAGAATTTATTCCTTGAATTCTGTGCTTAAAACGATAATATCGTGATTAATAACAAAACTACTTGTTAGATTATTAGTATTTCAGTTGGACGATTTATGTTCTTAACAGGTTGTAGTCTTAATGATAAGTAAAGGACTTTCACAGGTTTAAAGGTTGAAGACCTTTTCCCAGTTTACAAGCTACGAGATTCGCCTTGTAAAAAGTGCCTAACTGAACCCCCAAAAAAACTGAATGAATAGAACTCTTGCTAAGGTGCTAAGGCATTGAAAAAGCCACTGTACGGTAAAGATGAGGACAAAAGAATGGATAGCGATATAAGTTTAATTTATGAAAAACTTAGCAATGACGAAAACCAACCACTTGTAGTGGGTTATATGAACATGAACACTTCCAACACATCGCCCTGTCTTGAGAGGGCTGAGTCAACTAATGGCATGTCTTGCCTAGATTGCCCCCCCAGCCGAATTTAAGCGGCCTGCTTTGTGCTTAATAAATGAATTGAATATTAATTTCCTGAAGCGAGTTTAATTCTGAGGGATCCCCACGAATTTAGCATGTAATCTTGCTCATGCAAGCTTCAGCGGTGAGTTCATCAAGCCAGCGGATCGTCTTTTTCCACTGATGCAGGGTAAATCGCATTGAGGTGTTAAAAGCTCTCAAGCCAAGAAAGTGAAAGGATAGTACGGATTTTGTTTCGGTATTTGCCTGAAAGCGTCGATGCTTGTTACTGACAACTAATAGCATGCCCAACAGTACAGCCACTAACGAAGCCAGTGTGGTAAGCAAGACCAGAACAGTAATGCGTGTCTTGGTTGTGCTGCGATTATTTTCATACCCCAGACCAAAGCGCGTGCTTTTCATATCCCGAAAGCCTTCTTCTATTTGCATGCGCTGGCGATAAATATCGATGACTTGTTTAGATAAGTGACGATGGTAGGGCAATGACGTCGCCAGTAGCCACGGATCTCTTGCGCCATCAGCATATTTCAATGAATTGGTATCCCGTTGGCGCGAGCCATTGGCATTAAACGCTCGTCGACCTTTCGCTTTCTCTTTAACCAACACCAAGGTACAGGCAAAAGGTCGTGACTTGACGATAAGCGCGTTATCAAATCGCTTGGGCCGTGTTGTAGCCTTTAGATAAAGCTCAGCGATAGATTGCCATTCATTACCGCCATCCAGCGAATATAAATGTGGCTTTCGCACACGTCCGACAATATGCCATCTCAATGCCTGCACTTCACGAAACCACGGCGATTTGTAGCCCGCATCAGTGACAATAATGGGCTGGCAGGTATCCGGTAAGAGCGTGTGCAATATCTCTAAAAAGTCTCTATGTGTAGTCGCTTTTGCACTGGCTTTTCTATCATGCACTTCCTGATAAAGGGTAATAGGCCGCCCTTTAACGACAATTGCGGCGCGAAGTAAAAAGTGCTTTTTGCACTTATCCAAATCTGACCAGTCAACGGCAATGACAGGATGTTTACAGGTACAAAATAACCGGCAAATCATTGCATAGATAAACGGTACTTCACGCTGGAGGTGACCATTAGATAACAGCCGGTCAGCCCGCTTAATACGGTGTTTCTCATAGGCATTGGAACGGATACCGCGCCCCATACTGGTCACAGTGGCCGAACCGCTCTCAATCAAGCTTCGCACACAGGCGACAACGGCCTGTTTGCGGGTTTTATGCATTTTATGGCTGACAAAAGAGACAAGATTGTTCAATATAGAGCGTGCATTCATGGTGTTTTCTGTGTTGGTTTTTTTTGGCGAAAGATCTGATCACCAAATGCCATGAATGTTCCCTAACTCTTTGACTTTATTTTACTATTCGTGGGGATAGCTCAGAGTTTAATTTCTTTCTTTATATGAGTTCCACTGTTCAACGCAACGCTTTCCTTATAAAGGAGAAACGTTGCTATGAAAAAGGTGAAGTAACTATTATCAACTGGTGTTAAATAACTCGGACAAAATAAACACGAGATTCTCTATAGTTTAATTATATAGCCAGGAGCCAGCAGCATTTCGTACCTTAGTTATTTTTAAAAAGCATCAGATTGCTCTCGGTATTTATCTCGTTTAGCTTCTTCTATTTCCGCTTTAAGATAATTAACTCTATCCTTTCTCATATATAGCAACCCAGCTTCTCCAGATTTTCTGTCCCGATAAGCCTCTAATACTATTCCGTCTTTCAAAATCCATCGATAAGCGAAATAGTTATCGTGAGCTGAACCAGTAGTACTTTTAAAGTGGCCATACTTAAAAGAGACGAACTCTTTTATCTCAGTTAGCTTTTTATCCAACGCCTGTTCAGGAAATGTATACCTTACTTGGGCAAGCTCTTCATGTGAACTATACGTCAACATCAAATTCTCACTACCGCTTAAAATGGCAGAAGAATCGTAAACATCAGTATAAAGGTCATAGGGGAGACCACTTCCCGAAGATGCTAGCTCTTGAAGGGGTTTCGCACCTGCTTCTTTGACTGCGAGACCTAACAAAAATCGGTTAGTACAGTTAAAAGACTCATTAAAAATGGTAGTTATGCGATTGTTTTTGTCTGAACAAGTCACATATTTTAAGCCATTTCTTACTTCCTTTTTCGCGTCATCTCTATGTTTATCTAGAATGGCGAACTGGTCACCAGTATATTTTTTGTAGTAGTCCGCGCCTAATTCTGCAAATTTCAAATACAGATTTGCATGCTCCAAAGAAGGATGTTTCATTCTGTATTTTTCTTTGAAAAGTGACTTCATAACGAATAGTCCAGTACCATGACTATTACTAAGAAGTGCATACTTTATTGCTAAATCAAACTTTTTTTGTTTTGCAAGTCTTCTAGCAAGTGCGGATGCTGCGAGAGTATTACCACTATCGGCAAGTTCAGTTGTTACTGCGATAATCTTCTCATCGCCACGCCATGTGCCTTGTTTTCTGAATTTTCTTACTACGGCGAGCGGGTACTTTGATTCTATTGCGCGTTTCATCCAATATTCAGCGCGTTCCTTTGATGGTTCTATACCCTTCCATCCATTGCTCAAACTATGCATGCTTGAGAGACGATACTGCGCATATGAGTTACCGTTATCCGCGGCTTCTAACCAGTACGATGGATCATCACTCAACTCTAAATGAGCATTTTCCCAACCGTCAGCTTTACTATCTAGGATCTTTTGGTAATAAATATCCTTGTAATGATACTTTAAGGGGGCTGACTCAACTTCATGAAAAGACTGGGGGGGTAAATTCGTTATTTGAAGCAGTCGTAGGAAATACGAAGAATAAAAAAAGCCAAAGATGTCTCATCAAAGTCCTTATCAAAATATTATTTTTAATTATACAAATTAGCCGAGATGGTATTATCTGTTGACATTAAAAGTCTTTCAATATTAATCACGAACGTTATCACATCTTCCTTAAGTTCTGATTAGTGTATTGCCATTAGTTCACCGCCGTGCCCATCAATTAGGAATTTGCTAGCGTAAATAAAACGACCATTTGTTTTACATTCCCGTTGCATCATTCATCTTCAACAAATTATCTTGTTTTAATGTAAATAAACCCGTAAATTAAACTATGTAAATTAAACGTACGTTTTTTTGTGGGGTTGCTGTGAAATTAGGATATGCAAGAGTCAGTACAGATGAACAATCTGACAATGCTCAATTAGATGCACTAAACGCCGCTGGGTGCGAGCGCATATATAGTGAGAAGTTTAGTGGCAAGTCAAAACAACGCCCTGAACTTGAACGTTTGATTGACTCTCTAAGAACTGGAGATACCGTCGTAGTGCAGCGACTCGATCGATTAGGTCGCAGCCTAAAAGATCTCATTGAGCTGTTGGATGGCTTTAAATCGCAGCAGGTGAGCTTTATCAGCCTTAATGAAAATATCGACACTACAACAGCGGTTGGTGAGTTAGCGTTTCATATGATTGGGTCTATCGCGCAATTTGAACGCCGGTTGATATCGGAAAGAACAAAAGCCGGTTTGAATGCAGCACGAGCCAGGGGGCGCAAAGGTGGCCGGCGTGTAAAACTAACACCTTCGGATATTAAAAAGGCGCAAGCAATGTTGCTTGATCCTACCGTAACAAAAAGTGAAGTCGCTGCACATTTTGGTGTTAGTCGACCGACATTAAATAAATCATTGAGCACAGCACCTCCACCACAAGAACGCTCACTGTTTGAAAAGTGAACTGAACGATTTTAAATAGGTAAGTTTTGAAGCAAGGTTGCTTAACTTTAGAAATTAATAGCAATAACAATTATTTGGATTAAAAATATAGATGTTTGAACAAACTTTTAAGAATATTGACGACATACTTCACAAGGACGCTGGCTGTTCAAGCGAATTAGACTATACCGAGCAAACTTCTTGGATGCTGTTCTTAAAATATCTTGATGATTTGGAGTTTGCCAAGTCGCAAGAAGCTGAATTAATGGAGCAAGAATACAGCTACATTATTGACGAAGAGCATCGCTGGAGTAAGTGGGCAGCACCTAAAAAAGCCGATGGTAGCTTTGATCACGACAATGCCTTAACGGGTGATGACCTGATGGAATATGTGGATGGCGAATTATTCCCCTACCTCAAAGGCTTTAAGCAACGAGCAGAAAGTCCTAATACCATTGAATATAAAATTGGTGAAATCTTTGGCGAAATAAAAAACAAGATACAAAGTGGGTATTCGCTGCGTGATGCCCTTGAAAAAGTCAACGAACTGCAATTTCGTTCGCAAGAAGCAAAGCACGAACTATCGCACCTATATGAAGTAAAAATTAAAAACATGGGTAACGCTGGCCGCAACGGTGGCGAATACTATACGCCGCGCCCGTTGATCCGCGCCATGATTGACGTGATAAAACCGCAAATAGGTGAAACCATCTATGACCCCGCCGCAGGCTCTGCCGGCTTTTTATGTGAAACCTTTGATTACTTGCGCCAAGGCGGTGCTGAAAAACGACAACTCAAGTCAAGTGACTTAACGGTATTACAAGAAAGTACCTTTTACGCCAAAGAGAAAAAGTCACTGGCGTATGTGATTGCCATCATGAATATGATCTTACATGGCATTGAAGCGCCCAATGTAATTCACACCAATACCTTGGGTGAAAATCTGCAAGAGATTACACCTAACAAGCAACACGACATAATTTTGGCTAACCCACCTTTTGGTGGGAAAGAGCGTCCTGAAGTACAGCAAAACTTCCCGATCAAAACGAGTGAAACAGCCTTCTTATTTTTACAGCACTTTATTAAATCGCTTAAACCCGGTGGCCGTGCTGCAATCGTGATTAAAAACACCTTTTTATCTAATACTGATAATGCCGCCATTGCCCTGCGCAAAGAGCTGCTTGAAAACTGTAATTTACATACCATTTTGGATTGCCCCGGCGGCACTTTTATTGGTGCGGGTGTTAAAACCGTAGTATTGTTTTTTACTAAAGGCGAACCTACGCAGAGCACTTGGTTTTATCAGCTTAACGTTGGCCGTAACATGGGTAAAACTAACCCGCTCAATGATAAAGACTTAAAAGAGTTTGTTGAGTTACAGGCAAGCTATAAAGATTCAAACAATTCATGGTCACTAGACTCAAGTGAGCTGAATAATAACACTTGGGATTTATCAGTTAAAAATCCTAATGTTAAGGAAGAAGCACCTTTGCGTGAGCCAAAAGCTATCATTGAGGAAATTATCTCACTGGATAAAAAGAGTGAGTCGATTTTGGCAAATATTCAGGGGCTACTGAAATGATTGAATGGCAGTATAAGGCACTTGAAACTGTTGCTCATATTGTCAACGGTTTCAGCTTTAAAAGTGGGGATTTTGCAGCTGACAATAATATAAAATCCGTCAAGATAACCAATGTTGGCGTTCAAGATTTCATTGAGCAAACAGATAGTTTATTACCTAGTGCTTTTATGGAAAAGTACGCGAGTTATCAGGTTTCCTCAGGAGATATCGTTATTGCATTAACTCGTACTTTGATTTCATCTGGTCTGAAAGTTGCCTTAGTCCCACATAGTTTCGATAAGGCTCTATTAAATCAGCGCGTTGCAGCTATCAAAACCAACCCTGAATTATTAGATAGAAAATTTTTATACTATTTTTTTACCTCTCAGATGGCATATGATTTCGTAAAAAGTTCAGTAAACGAACTAATGCAACCGAACCTATCCATCAAAGACTTGAAGTCATTCTCGATACCCTGCCCGACGATAGAAGAACAAAAGCGAATTGTAACCATTCTCGACCAAGCCTTTGCCGATATCGAAAAAGCCTGCACTACCGCAGAGACAAACCTAAAAAGCGCACGTGAGTTGTTTGATAGCTATTTGCAGCAAGTGTTTAGTGAACGTGGTGAGGATTGGATTGTTACTACTATCGATGATCTTGTCGAAGAGAAGATATTAGACAAACCAATTGATGGTAATCATGGCGAAATGCATCCTAAGAAAGCCGATTTTGTTGACTCAGGTATCCCATTTATTATGGCGTCAGATATTAAGGATGGCTCAGTAGATACTACAAATTGTAGTTTTATATCGAAGCAACAAGCTGACTCTTTGAGAAAAGGGTTTGCTAAAAATGACGATGTATTGTTATCACACAAGGCGACAATAGGAAAAACTGCAATATTACAAACCGACTTGGAATATGTAATGCTCACACCTCAAGTGACTTATTATCGAATTTTAAATAGCGAAATACTTAGTAATCAGTATGTATATTGGTATTTTAATAACCCTACATTCTTGAATGAAATGAAGGAATATGCTGGTGCAGGCTCTACACGCGCTTACATCGGGATAACGAAGCAGCGAAAATTGAAATTTTCTTATCCAAGTTTAACTAAGCAAAGAGAAATTGTTTCCAAACTAAACTTTATGGTAACCGAGATCGAAAAATTAGAGCCAGTGTATAGAAAAAAGATCAGTGCCTTGAACGAACTCAAGAAATCCATTCTACAAAAAGCCTTCACTGGTGAATTAACAATGAGCAAAGGAATTGCCGCGTGACATTAACTCCCAAGAATAGAGCGAATCGCAATGAAGCTGATACCCGAGCAGATTTAATTGATCCTCAATTAATCGGTGCCGGTTGGGGCGAAGTAGATAAAAGCTTTATTCGACGGGAAGTAATTTGTCCGGGGCGTATACTCACCGGTGGTAAACGCAGCCAACCAGTAAACAGTGACTATATATTGGTTTATAAAGGCCGCAAATTAGCGGCGGTCGAGGCGAAAAAAGAAGCCTTAAGTTATAGCGAAGGCGTGCGCCAAGCAAAAGATTATGCCGAGCGCCTACAGTGCCGTTTGGCCTATGCAACCAATGGCCATGATATATATCAGATTGATATGCTCACTGGCGATGAAAAATTAGTTGAACGTTACCTATCACCAGAAGAACTCTGGTCACTTACCTTTGCAGTGCAAGACAAGACCGCGCCTGACTTTAAAAAGGTCTGGCGAGAACGTTTTGCAGCTGTCCCTTTTGAAGTTAAGGGCGACTGGCAGCCTCGTTATTATCAAGAGAACGCCATTAACAATGCGCTTGAAGCCATTGCCGAAGGTAAACAAAGAGTATTACTTACTCTGGCTACTGGCACAGGTAAAACCTGTATTGCTTTCCAAACAGCGTGGAAGTTATTTCAAAGTCGTTGGAGTCTGACCGCCCAGAAAGCACCTGATTCAGCAAAGCGTCGTCCTCGTATTCTGTTCTTAGCCGACCGCAACATACTAGCGAATCAAGCATTTAATGATTTTGGCCCTTTTGGTGAAGACGCCTTAGTACGCATCAATCCAAATGAAATACGAAAGAAAGGTGCGGTGCCGAAAAACGCTAGCGTGTTTTTCACTATCTTCCAAACCTTCATGAGTGGCCCAAAAGACGACGGGGGCAATGAAACGCCTTACTTCGGTGATTATCCGTCAGACTTTTTCGATTTAATCATAATAGATGAGTGTCATAGAGGTGGCGCTAACGATGAAGGTAACTGGCGCAGAATACTCACGCATTTTTCACCTGCGGTTCAGTTAGGCTTAACTGCCACACCAAAGCGCACAGATAATGTAGACACCTATAATTATTTTGGCGAACCAGTTTACAGCTACACACTTAAACAGGGTATTAACGATGGTTTCTTAACGCCGTTTAAGGTTTATCCAACTGTGGGTACGATGGACGAGTACGTATACACACCTGGCGATGGAGTAGTGGTGCGCGGCGAACCTGAGCCTGGCAAAGTTTACACAGAAGGCGATTTCAACCGTATTATTACCATTCCAGAGCGTGAGCAAAAGCGTGTTCATTACTGGATGGACTTATTTAAACCCAACGAAAAAACCATTGTCTTTTGCGCCACTCAAGAGCACGCTAGCATGGTGCGCGACTTTATCAATCAGTATGCTAGGCAAAAAGGTTGGACAACCAACACTAACTATTGTGTTCGAGTAACTGCCAATGACGGTGCAGCTGGTGAAAGCGACCTAAAAAAATTTCAAGATAACGAAAAGACCATCCCCACTATTCTCACCACATCACGTAAGCTTTCTACAGGTGTTGACGCTCGCAATGTGCGTAATATTGTTCTCATGCGCCCGTGCAATAACATGATTGAGTTTAAACAAATAGTTGGCCGTGGCACCCGTATATATGAGGGCAAAGATTACTTCACTATTTATGACTTTGTAAAAGCTCACCACAACTTTGCCGACCCCGAATGGGACGGTGAACCATTGCCCCCAAAAAATATTTGTGAGGTCTGCGGTAATTCGCCCTGTAGCTGTTTAAAACTGCCTTGTGAAGTGTGCGGATTTAGTCCATGTACTTGCCCTAAAGAACCTTGTGCTGACTGCGGAAGTGAGCCTTGCATTTGTGAGCAATCCCCTTGTGGTCTCTGTGGTGTTTCTCCCTGTGTATGCGAGTCTGTTGAATGTCCAGAGTGCAACAGCATGCCTTGTATATGCGATAAATCGGATAAAATCACAATTAAACTCAGTGATGGTAAAACTCGACAAATTAAACATATCTCGTCAGTAATGTACTGGTTTGGCGATAAGCCAATTACAGCGAAGGAATTTGTAGAACGGCTCTTTTCAGATCTGCCACAGTTCTTCAAAGACGAAGACCAACTGCGAGAAATATGGAGCGACCCAACAACCAGAGAACAATTACTTGAAAGCTTGGCCGAAGCTGGTTACGACGAAGACAAACTCGATGGTATGAAAGAGTTAATAGATGCCCAGCAAAGCGACGTATACGACGTACTGCGATACGTCGCGTACGCAAGAGAAGCTATTAGCCGTAAAAATCGTGTAAGCGTCACTAGGCCAAAAATCAACACTGCCTTTGGGAACTACAAACAACGAGAATTTATCGCATTCGTTTTAGAAAAGTACATAGAAGATGGTGCAGGCGAATTAGCCACTAGTAAAATGCGTAGTTTGATTGAATTGAAGTACCATACCATTGGCGACGCCGTACAAGAGTTTGGCACTACTGCTGCGATTCGAGAGGTATTTGTAGGGTTTCAGAAATATTTATACGAATAGGGAGAGTTCATGAAAGAGATTTATAAAGGTCATGTTGAAACTGCCAATAAACTGAGTGAGGGCGAAAAACTATCTTTTCTTACGTCTGTATTAAGATCACTATTACAAACAGTTGTTGTCACTTCATTCGAGTTAATCAGAGCGAAAACACCTTCTGATGAAATTGACTTGCTGGAATTTAGTAATCGGTTCCGGAAACCTGTTGACGGCCTTCCAGTAGAGATTTTAGATAATGTAGTTCCTTTTTTAAGGGAATATGTTGCACCACAATTAGTATCAGGTTGGTTTGAAATAACGAAAAGTTCAAAAACGCCTTTATCTAAACAACTTAAAACTTGGGTCGAATTTAGAAATAAAAGACCAGGTCATGGCGTTCTAGACGATAAAATTTCGTCAGAATGGGCAGCGAAAACAGAAAAAATCATACTTGAATGCCTTGATGCTTTTGAATTAATGCTGCCGGAACTCTGTAAAGAAAACTCTCTCAAATTTCAAGATGGACTTGGTAGTGGCAACATCGATACCCCAATTGTTCACGATGGCTGTGCAATAGTTATACTAAATGCGAAGCCTAAAAAGGGAATTTGGACTTTGTCCGGACAAATTTTGTCTTATGAAAATGCCAAAGAATTTACCGTAAACCTGAACGAAAATAACATCTTTTGTATTGAAAACCTGAAGTCACCAGAAAAATATGACCTCAGTGAGATAATCTCGAATAATAATCACTACTCTTTTTATCACAATCTACCAATAAGACAGACTTATACGTTTGAAGGAAGGGCGGAAGAACTCAAAACTTTAGAAGAGTGGATGGAAGACCAAGATTCTCGTTATTGCTTAGTTTATGGGGATGGTGGATATGGAAAGACAACATTAGTATTGGAGCTGCTAAATCAATTTAAAGAGAGTAATTTTGATTTTGATGAACCTATTCCAGAGATTATATGCTTTTACACAGCAAAATTAACTAAATGGACTGAGCAAGGTCTAAAACACTTCACTGGAATAACACCTGCAATGGATGAGTGTATCAGAGAGCTAATGAGGTGTTTTTACTCTGTGTTACCTGCGGAATGGTACTCGGTATCAGGTAAACCATTAATTGATAAAGCTGTTGGAGTTATTAAAGAAAATAAATACAGTCGGAATGATATATTGTTGGTTTTAGACAATACAGAAACACTTGCGACATCAGCTCAAGAGGTTAAAGATTTAGGGGCATTTTTTAAATTAATAGGAAAGTATATCGGTAGGGTAATCATTACGTCTCGTAGAAGAGAGTTTATCGAAGCAACTCCGATTCCTATTGAGGGCCTATCTGAAGCCGAAGCTGTTAGCTTAATGCAAAGAATTGCAAATGAATGTTCAGCATCCCCGATAATACAAGCAGGTGAAGCTAAACTTCGTAAGGTATCTAATCAATTGATGAGAAAGCCAATCCTGTTAGAAGCTTTAGTGAAATATATATCTAATTCAAGAGTTGGTATAGATGCTGCGATTGATAATATTTTCAAGAAAAATAACGAAGAATTACTTGAATTTCTATATGAGGATGCGTGGGCACGGATGGGCGCTTTACAAAAAGAAGCGTTTTTAGTTTTGGTCCATGTCAAATGTCCGCTAGATAATGTTTCAATTAGTCAAATTTGCCAACAAGTTGGAATTCAAACTTCTGAATTTCAGCAGAGCCTAGTGGAAACACATTTCGCAAATTTAACCGACTACGGAAGAACTTACTCTTTAGACATTGTTGAACTGGCTAATAGGTTTTTCTTACATCAGTTTTCCAAAGTAGAAGCTAGGGAACAGGGTAAAATTCAGTCTCTAGCTGTCAATGTAGACAACTATGCAATTGAACGAGAAAGAATCGAGCGTGAATATCGTTCAGATCGTGTCGATGAAGCATTTAGAAGTGAGTATGCCAAAGCTGCGAAAGTGTTGTATGGGAAAGGAGAAATTTCAGAGGCGATTGAGATGTATGAGTTAGCTATTGAAGATGACCCATTAAACTCAGCGTTATTTGACAGGTTTGCATGGCTCCTTTTTAACAAAACGGACAAGCTTGGATACGCAAAAGCAATGGGGGAAAAGTCTATTGAACTTGATCCTAATAATTGCGATGCATTGGTTGATTTAGCATTGATTCATTACAAAATGGGAGATATAACTGGTGGTGATCAATACATTGAAAAGGCTCATGACGCTGGCAGACCCGAATCTTTCTGTTGGTTACGAAAAGCTATCGCGAGATATCATAAAGCAAATAACCTTAAGCTCCACAACGATTCAATCACCACACTCGAAGAAGCCAGCGAGATGTTAAAAAAAGCCGAGAGAACGAACATAAGCGCAGATAGTTACAGCGCTAAAAATTTAACAGATATAATAAAATACAAGGGATTAACGGCTAACAGACTGAAAAAGTTTGAAGGTATCAAAAAACGCTATGATAGCGAGCTAAGGATAAATAAAACAAAATAATAGAAATAAAGGATATATTCCAGTCTAACTTCAATGGATTGAGCTATTTAATGATAAACGAAATTAAACAAGTTTTAAAAGAAACACCGGGCTTGAAAGGTCGAGAAATTGCCAAAAAGCTAGATAAAGATAGAAAAGAAGTAAATTCGTATCTAAGTAGACATAATGACGGACTATATCAGGACAAAAATGACTTCAAATGGTATTTGAGAGCGATTGATACAGTCGAGTGGCATTTGGGTTGCAGTAGCTGGCTAACCTGCGAAGGATTTGAACAGAGCTATTCAGAAATTGGTAATTTAATTGATTCTGAGGAATCAAACATTATGGTGAGACTGCCGGAAGGTTTCAGAGTTCTATTAATTGCAGGTGCTAGGCTAATTTCACTAATTAACTATTTAAATTACTTAGGCAAAAATGTCACTCTCGATTTTGAGTTATGTAAAGGCTCTATGGGCTACTTAGATAGACTCGGCTTCTTTGATCATATTCATAGCGATATTGAAATTCTTCCAAATCGCCCCACTACTTCAAGAGCTAAGCGTTACAAAGGAAATAGCTATAATCTAGTCGAAATCGGAGATATCGACCTTAATTCATTTAATGATGAGCTACCTGAAGAACTGACAGCGGCATTTACTAACCATACTGGTGAAAGTTATTACATGGCTGCTTTCACTGTATTTTCAGAGTTAATTGGCAATGTTCAGGAACATAGTGAAACACCTATACCTGGTTTCGCTGCGTTACAGTTTTATGAAGGTAAAAACAGCCATGACAGTCACATACAAACTGTTATATCTGATCATGGCCTTGGTTTATCAAATACATTGAAAGAAAATTTGCACAAGCATTATCCTAAGCTTGCATCAACTATGGATCTAGATTGTGTAGCTTCAGACCTTAAGTTAATAACAAAGGCGCTTACCGATGGAAAATTAAGTCGGTTTGGACACAATCCTGATGGTGAAGCCCGTGGTTTAGGACTAAAACGAAGCCAAGATTATGCTTTAAAATACAATGCAGAGATAACTGTAAGACAAGAAAATCTGATGGTAAAACTGTTTTTTGGAGATGGAAAATTAATAAGGTCTAATCATCGAACTGACTTAGAGTTCTTAGCTGGAACTCACGTTTGTTTTGACTTTATTCTCAAATAAGCTGATACTCATCTCGATAAATATCACAATTTAACCAGAAGTTGTCATGAAGCTTATAGAATTTACAAATGGAAGTGATCACCCTTTTGGCAATAGAAAGGGGCAAGAAACATATAGCAAATTGAAGGATTATCTTGACCAAAATAGTATCGAGGGAGTCGTAGAGATTAGCCTTGAAGGTATCAAAGCTACAGATGCATCCTTTCCAAGAGAAAGCGTAATTTCTATAATAAAGCACTTAAATGGCGAGAGATTGTTCTATTTAACTGGGTTTAATTCGAAAGATTTATTAGATAACTGGGATTACGCTGCTAAGGCTAAAAACCAATTAGTGGTTACCAATTACGATAATTCCTTAGAAATAATTGGACCTGATTTAAACACCTCGACAAGAGAACTTATCAATTATGTTTACTCTCAGTCTTCAGTAACTACTGCTAATGTAGCAAAAGCTTTAGGGCTTTCAGTTCAAAATGCGAGCACAAGATTGAAGAAATTAGTTAACGAGGGAATCGTCTTACGTGAAGAAGAAGCTGCTTTATCTGGTGGGAAAGAGTTTGTTTACAAAAGGTTGTTTAAATCTGTTTAAATAGACTTGTTTAAGCGGGTTAAATGATTTAGTATAAAAGTTGAGCGTTTGCTCATTTTTTATATAACCTGTTTAAACAGCTTTATTTAAGGAGAATATTAGGGTGGCAATCTTAGTTTATAATTTTAGTCAACTGTTGGAAGAAGTAGCAAAAGAGCTTGATATCTCCCCATCTAAATACAAGTTGGCCGTATCGCGCTATGAATCAGTAGCTAAATGGATAAATGGCGGTAAATATGAAAGCTTCGACGGAAAAATTAAGATTTACCCTCAGGGTTCATTTCGTCTTGGGACGGTTGTCCGGCCTATCAGAGAGCAAACGGAAAAGGATTACGACATTGACTTAGTCTGTGAGTTTGAAGAGCAAGCAACAGCTACACAAGCAAAAATAGTAAAACACCGTGTTGGAAATCGCTTGAAAGAACATACCACATACAAAGCAATGTTAGATGAGGAAGGTAGGCGCTGTTGGACTCTGTTGTATTCTGAACAAGATGGTGCGGGGTTTCATTTAGATGTGCTTCCATCGAGTGGATATTCAGCGGATGACTTCTATCCTATCTCAATTACCCATAAAGAAAATGAAAGTTACTCGTGGGCTTCTAGTAATCCTAAAGGGTATGCGGCATGGTTTGACGCTCGTAATGTTAACGCATATCGATTAGTTGCGTTAGAACAAAAAAGGATGATTTCAAATTCTTGTTCTGACATTTATGCGAAGATAGATGACGTACCAGACCAGTTGATTAGAACCCCCCTTCAAAGAGCTATTCAACTCATGAAAAGGCATAGAGATATGCGTTTTGACGGTAATCAAAAATACGCTCCAATTAGTATGATTATGACTACTTTAGCGGCTCATCTGTATAACAACGAAACTAATGTCTATGAGGCATTAACAAATATAGTTAATAAGTTATCAGCGCATATGGGGTTACTCGATAATAAAGTAATTGTTGATGAACGCTTATCAACTAGAGGTTTAATTAAGAGGCTACCTGATGGTACTTGGTATATAAGCAACCCAACTAATCCAGAAGAAAACTTTGCAGACAGATGGCATGAGAATGGTAACGCTCGTGCGAAAGCTTTCTTTCAGTGGGTTGACTGGCTTAAACGGGACTTTTTAGACGTTCCACAAAGAGACCGGGACTCGATACGTTTTTCGCTTGAAGCATGTATAGGAAAAAGTATTGTCAACAAAGTATGGTCAAAGTGTATACCATCTCCTGATGCGCAAGCGCCTGCCAACGTAAATATTTCGGGACCAGCAAAGCCTTGGAGAGTTGATGAATAATTTCATCGAAGAACAAATTCAAACTGTTAGAAATAGTTACCCAAGCTTAGCATTAATAAATAGCGATTCAGGTTGCTTACTTACAGTGGCGCTGCATTTTACTGCTTCAGTTGCAAACAAGGAAACGATAACCGCCAATTTCAATGTCAAGATATCGATACCGCATTCTTACCCAGAGGAGTTACCCAAAGTATTTCCGTCAGGGTACAGCTTAGATCAAAGGTTTGAGCACACGAACGCGGACGGCAGCTTTTGTCTTGCTGTCCCATTGGAAGAGAGAGGAAGGTTTGAGGTAGAACCTTCGTTGCTGGGATTTATAAATAATCTGGTTGTTCCATTCTTATATGGATATAGCTATTTCCTTAAGTACGGAGAACATCCTTTTGGTGAACGAGAACATGGTAACAAAGGAATACTAGATTTTTATCTAGAAACGTTTGCAAGTAGTGACGCGAGGACAGTTTTAACGTCCCTCTACCAGTTTGCTATTCACGGGTACCGTGCACATGAAAAATGCCCATGCGGTAGCGGCAAAAAGGTACTTAAGTGCCATAAAAAAGAATTAAAGTTACTTCTTAAAAACAAAGAGTTGCTAATGTCAGATTTAGCACAATTTATCCCGAGATAGGTATTTAGAATGATCAAATTAACAAACTTACTGATTAGCTTGTTTAAGTGGTACATAGAAGGATTAAGACAGCCTTCTTTAAACTCAATTGCGCGATTGATACTTATCTGGTCTTTAACTGCTTTAGCTGCATTTTCCGTATCCGTTAATTTTGAAACAGATTGGATTGACGTTTCACTTTCATCTGGAAGTGGTAGCAGTGTATTTTTTATGTGCATGATTACATGTTCTTTAATCATGTTGGCATATTCAGAATATAGAGATAGACAACTTGCGTGCAACTCCTTACTTTTCAAAATTAGACATATGGGTTTAGTAAATCATTCTGTAGATGACGTCGAAAACTATTTCCCTAGGTCACTAAAGAAGCTCAAGGCTCAAGCATTTAACATGGAGTTCAGCAATAGCCATAAAACGGAAGATATTGCCAATCTTAAGGACCAACTTTCGAAAGTTGCCAGGATACCAGAGGCCTTAAACGAAAGTGGGTCATCTTTAAACAACGCAAATAAGCACATCGTCTATGCAGGGGTAGCTCCTGTCCCAATGATTGCTGCTGTAGGCCACGCAGTCAGTAATATGCAGAATGTCCATGTCGCTGATTGGAATAGGCAGGATAAAAAATGGCACTTTTCGACTGATTTGGATGACAACGAAAATGTTAAGTGTGAAATGACAACGTCGAATGCTTCCGAAGAGTCAGTTTGCCTAATTATTGAATTAAGTTTGCCTATTAGTGTGGACAAAATCCGTAATGATTTTCCGGAATTTAATTGCTTTAAGGTTTATTGGAAAGATGACAAGCCACGCTATGACAAGTTAAACAGTGTTGATAAACAGAACCGAATTGTTAATGAAATTTTAAACATTATCAACAATGAAATACTGCCTAATAAAACAGGTCTGAAAGAAATAAAAGTATTTGTTGCGGCTCAGGCTTCTTTCATTTTTCGGCTCGGCTCAGCCCTCAATCAAGGGCACCTTCCTAAAATAACTTTTTACCATTACAACCCTGATAATAAAAAATCAAATCATCCGTGGGGAGTTTCTTTTATTGGTGGTTACAGTCAATACGAATTAATTCACTAACTTCTGCGCGACAACTACCAACGGATAATAATGGTTCAGCAATACCTGAACTTGATTAAAAAAGCTTTAGAAAAGTTACCTTTTTAAACTATGTAAATAGACTGTTCGTTTATATCAAAGCGCCGCAATTGACTGATTCTACATCGACCAACGAACAACTAGAAAATTCGCTGTTGGACGTATTTAACGCTTTAGGACTGGTCATTATTATATCTGTAGGGTTTACACTATGTAGCGATGGACTTTGGTTACATGAATGCGTATCAGATTTTTAATCCTCTATTTTTGGTATTTTCTTACGTTACCTCCGGTGTGCTCTTTGCTCGAGGAATGGCTATTTCAAGTTGGGTGCTGTCAAAGGCTAATTTTTTCGCACCGTGCAATAAATCAACCAATACGCTCATTTACTCAGTTTTCTGTCATTCGCTTAGATTTTATGCCGCAATGGGGTTGTTCTTGGGAGCTCTTTTTGTACATGCAGTAGGGTTATTTACAGCAATATTCGTTACGACAGTAAATCAACGACCGCCCTTCCCATTAACTGACCGAGTGGTGATAAAAGAAGAGAGCTGCAAGTTCTTCAAAAGCGGTAATCTCTATAACAATACGGAGGATTCTAAAAAGTCAGCAATGGCAAAAGTTTTCTGTGGATTTGAGAAAATTGAAAGTGAAGCGAGACTAAATTAGCAGTTATGCATGAAGTTTCTTTTAAAGTTTACGAAAAACATTACATTCATAAGAGGCGGAGGCTCAATAGTCTTGTTTTTCTCTTCATATATGATGGCTGGGGCTTAACTTTACAATTTTAAAGCTTGGTCTTAAGTAAAAGAAACCCTTTTAAGCAAAAACAGTTCATGTGTTGAAAATATTCTAAGAGCCGCTTTAATAGCGGCTCTTTTTTTGAGCTAAGTTCGCCCAATTATGAGATTGGTGCCCGCCTTTCTTCCCCCGATTACCTTAAAATAATTTCATCATATTCCCATTGTTGTTTTCCCATAAACGCGATGAGTGAGCTTTAAGAATTACGTGTAAAAGGTTGGGTTTTTGCAGTGTCAGTAGTAGTAACCTTGGTGGCTTTTGTTTTGTTGTGTCTTAAAAGCAGCGTGCTGTTTGCGCAAACAGACGGCGAATGTGAAGGGGAAAGCTGCGTCTCCAAAAAGCCTACAGTAGTATGGTTGCGACCACCCGAGCTTGGAATTGAAGGCAGTGGTGTCAGTATCACTTCAGGGCCGATCTATGACGTCATGGCGTACCTCTCTACACACCTGCATAACTACGACCACCAATTTGAAGCTTATCCGGTTAAACGCGCATGGTCGTTGGTACAGCATCAACAATCCGCACAAAAAGTGTATTGTTTTTATGGCGCCGCTTACCAAGAAGAACGCGCTGAGTGGGGATATTACTCCCAGCCAACCTCTATAAACTTACCGCTACTCATTGTTGCAAGAAAAGCGCTTCAGCCTTCATTGAAAAATGAATTAGATACCGCGCAGTCTCAGCCAACGCAGGGATATTTTGAGTCCATTTCTTTACGCGCTCTGCTTCAGCAAAATTTGAGAACGGTACTCTACAACGATGTGAATAACGTATACGCCGATACTGTTGAGCAATGGGCTACAAAAAACAATGTGGTTCGTTTAAATGGGTTAGGCAAAGACTTAGGCATGCACACCATAGCCCTACTGGAAAGTGGAAGAATAGACTTTGGCTATGTAGGGCACCGCGAGCTTTCAGCATTACCAGAAGAAGAACTCGATGCGCTTAATGTTTATCAAATCAGTGAACTGTCACAGCAGCTAAGAGGAACAAAGCGCTTACTGTGTTCTAAGAGTGAGCTAGGACAAGCGGTAACGAGTGATCTAGACAGCGCGCTAACTCACATTACATCTACGCCTATGAAAAGCCAAACCTTAAGAGACATTAACTTTGTGGCAGATGGATACCCTTTATTTCTTAAACCACTTTTTGATGAAAGGTGGAAGCAATACCTTTCAAACTGAAGGCTTTCAAGGTTTTACGTTTTACCATTACTTTCACGACAATTCATACGTAAAGCAGCCTATTTTATTACCTCCCCTTATTCTTCCTAATCAACAATAATAATAGTGTTTGGCTTGTGTGATACCCGTGACGAGGTATTATAAATTTGCCTGTTAATAACGAGAAAATTCCCCAAATTATGAAAACGTTATCCCTGCTTTTTGGCGGTGCTGTTCTGGTTTCAGCGACCGCGGCCATATCTCCTTCGGTATCAGCTGCTCAAACGCTTTATAAGCCGTTTCCAGCCGACGTAATGCCATCGTTAAGTGAGAAAGGTAACTATGATGTTGGCGTAAAGACAATCGAAGCGGCTTATCCTGCTAAAGTAAAAGACATTGCTGGTAATGAAGTCGAGCGATCACTTA
>Ga0213830_1000478_pt1 | contig 21983 bp, 20 predicted proteins | sample SWATP11_FD_161661 | JGI IMG/M metagenome (GOLD analysis project Ga0213830, IMG submission 161661) | Coastal seawater microbial communities from Marineland, Florida, United States - SWA TP1 #1 | ecosystem: Environmental > Aquatic > Marine > Coastal | place: USA: Florida | collected 2016-08-06 | reverse complement strand
AAGTTTTGCAAAGTTTTTTATAAAGCTTACATAGCACAGTTTAAGTGCCTCGATAGCTCAGTTGGTAGAGCAGCGGATTGAAAATCCGCGTGTCCCTGGTTCGATCCCGGGTCGAGGCACCATCATTCAAGCCCTTGCAGAAATGCGAGGGCTTTTTTATTCTTACTGTTTGCTCGTTAGTAAATGCATCGGATTCAAAATCCACCGCCCGCGAGGGTGTGCCGGTTCAAGTCCGGCCTCTGGTACCATCCATAAAAACGCAACAAAACAATAATCGACCTCGAGTCGGTTTTTTTGTGTCTAGAGATTCTGTAATCTGATAGTAAACAAACCCTAGCTCGATACGTCATACAAGGATGTATTGTTAATTGTCTTACTTTTGAAGTTTCGTGCCTTGAGGTGAAAATTTGCAGTCATTAGAACCCAGTGAGGCGCTACTCCTCGAAAGAATAAAGCAAATAGCATAACTGACTGGGGCAGCAAGTCGGTGACGAAATGTAACTCTAGCTGGAAATGAATTACAACTTAAAGCAAACTTGCGTTCACTGGAACAGTCACAGCGCATTGTAGTATGCTTTCGTAATCGCAATTGTTCTGAAATAATTTATTTTTGGTCGTAGAAAGGATTTAAGTTTAGTGACTTCAGTATCAATTAACAGGGAAGCTTCAGACAAAACCAAAGGTTTTCGACTGCAAAAAGTTAGAGCAATTGAGCTAATGCTTAAAAGTATAAATAAAGATACTGACTCCGTTTTTTATACTGCAATAGAAAATGTAGAAGATGTCTCCCATTGGCATGTCGAAGATAACAGCCAAAAAAATTACTATGAAGAAGATAAAAATTACGCTGCAGATGGGAAGTTCACAATACACAGCCCTGCCGTAAAAAATACTTTAGTAAGCTTTTTCGACATCTACGCTAACCAATTAAAGAATAGTGAACATGTCTACTTGGGGTTTTATACAACCACAGGTGTTGGTAAAGAGAGAAAACATACACTAGACAATGGCGTAACCATTGAGTTGCCTGACGAGCCTCTATTGGAACTACTAGCTTCAAAAAAAGACTTGAAAGACATAGTTGTGACGGCCATTCACGAAGTATTAAAGGAAGAGTATGAGCGGCAATACCCAAACCAAGATAATAGGGGACACCTGCAAACTCTAAATCAACAAAGTATTTCACAATTAAGAACGTTTTTAGGCAGGATTACATGGAAATTTGGTCAAGACGACGAAATCAGCCTAAAAAAGACTGTTCTAGATTTAATAAAGACTTCGCCTCTTCACAATGTAAACCACGCAAATAAAGAAGAAATAATTTTCTCGCTTTTAATGGAAAAGCTTGATGAAAAGCAAAACAAAACAAATCTTGTTGAAAAGCTAGTTCACAGTTCAGATGTAAAGTTAATTTTTAAGCAAGCTGAATCAGAACTACCAGGCCTCGTCATGGATCCAGTTTGGCAAGAACTTGAAAGGCTTCAGCTTGAAATCACGGATAAACGTAGCTTAATTGATAAGATAGAGGCTGTTGCAAAAGACTACCCCAAAAATAAATTTCAACACCTAGCGAGAAAGGCATGTAGATCAAAGAAAGAACAGTCTGACTCTAACAAGACTGTTCTTTCCCTTAAATATAGAGTTTTCGAAGCTTGCAATGATTACTTCTTCGAAAATGATCGAAAGCCAAACCTAACTGTTAATGAAGTGGATAGTTTATTTTCTGATTTATTTAACGAGTCAGTAGAAAGTATTGATGAATTAAAAAAGGATTATCATTATTCTCTTTCTAACAAAAAGTTGATAGAAGGGATAGTTCTAGACCTATTCGATACATGCTTTTTAGCGTTTGATGAGAGAGAAAATGACAAGTAACCACGTTAAAAAACGATTAATGTATCTATCGGGTGAAGATTTCTATCTTTTCTGTTACTCAATATTTATAATCCTTGACGGGCTCGATTGTGACGAAAAATCAAGCTTCAAAGATTACAGAAAGCTAGCATTCCTGGTAAATATAGTTTCTAGTGAAAAACTTATTTATATCATTGAAAATTCAAGTGAAGCCCCTCTAAATCCGACTGATACTGAGATTCTCTTTAACAGTTACTCCAGTGGGCTAATGCGTCGAAGCGAAGTCTTAAAAATACTCTTTACACTAGAGAAAAGAGGATTTATTGAACTTGAAAGAGGAAGTTCACAAGACTCTATCAATCTTTTCCTTAAAAAAAATGTGATACCAAAAAGCTTTTTTAATCGTGAGGTTTTTTCAAAGGAATATGAAAATATTTCAATATTGAGAAAGTCTGTTCGCCGCCTTAAAACCTTAAAACTGGAAACCATGCTAGACAATATCTACACAAAAAACGGAGTTAGCACATGGGGTATCTAAGGATAAATAAAGTTGTCTACTCAGGCCAGAAGTATCACTTTGAATCCCAAGAGTTCAATAAAAATATAGTAGTTATTGAGGGCGACAATGGCACTGGGAAAAGTACATTATTCAATTTGATTTATTATGGTCTTGGCGGTGAGGTTCAGAGCTTTGATAAAAGTTCTGACGTGAAGCACTTACAAATAACTTCAGACCTTGATAATTATGTAGACCTTTTTGTCACAATATCGCGTAATAGCTTTGTGCTAAGGCGTTACATTGGTGATAACGATATCACTATCACACCTTACACGATCGAATTGAAGAAACTAAATGATAAAGCCGAACCAGAAAAAACATTAAATCTTGATACTGAAAATACTCTCAACCTCAAAGTAAACAGAAACGTTAAAAATGATCACATCTTTTCAGATTGGATACTCGACCAGTTGGGTATCGCAGTTGTAGAGCTTTTCCATGGTTATTCAAACTTTAAAGTGAATTTTAATAACCTTCTCAGGTTAATCTACCATGATCAGCAACCCGATCCGGAGAACATTTACAAAAAGCTAGATAATAAGTCTGCTCTCGTTGCGGACTCAGAAGTACTTCGTAAGGCGATCTTTGAACTTCTAATTGGAAAGTCCTACTCGGATTATTACGATGCAATAGTAAATGAGAAGCGCCTAGCAAAGGAAAAATCCATAGCAAAAAGCCTGGTTGACGAATACAGCCTTATTGCAGATAAGATGCGTAAGAGTGATGAGTTAAAAAAGAACACAAGCTTCCTAAACGCTGAAATCAAAAACCAAGAGGCTCGGCTCGAAAAGTTACACGCTGCTAGATTGGCGTTTAAGAACAATAGGTCTAAAGACAGTACTATTGCTCCAGCGATAGAAGCTACTAAAAGCCAAATAATCACCAACGAGTTGTCTTTAAGTTCAAGGAAGGAAAAGCTCATTAGTCTTTTGAATGAAAGGCAAGATTTAGAGTCAATTCTCACTGAAACGCAAAGAGAAATAAGCCAAATTCAAAAAGTTATTTTCTCCCATGATCAGCTTAATTTGTTCACTGCTGACACTTGCCCCTATTGCCTTGGAAAAGTTGAGAGAGCTGAAGGTCACTGTGTTTGTGGCTCTCCTGTTGAAGAAGAACGTTATGAACGTTTCTTCTATACATCTCAAGAATATAAAGAGATATTAAGAGCTAAAATCAAAACTTTGAAGACAATAAAATTGGCATATAATGGATGTAATGAAGAAATAACAGAAGTCAAAAAATCAATATCCGTTCTTGAGAATAAAATTCAAGAATTACGTAGTCAATTAGAGGCAAACCTCAATAAAATTGACCAAAAGGTTGATATAGAGAGCTTGAACGATATTGACGATAGAATCCTCGATGTAAGGGAAGAGATCAACAACTTATATCAACTTCTGGAAATTGAAACAAAGCTGAAATCGCTGCAAGATGATTATGATGCGAAGCGAGATAGTGCCAAGAAAGCAGAATTGTACAGAAAAGGGCTTGAAGTTAAAGCACAGTTAGATATTACTGACAAAGTTAAAGAGTTTAGTAATATCTATAATCGTTTGGTTGTGGATACCCTGCCGGAATGCAGGTCAGCCCGAATTAAGCTTGAGGATTACTTACCATCTATCAACGAAGGAGAATACAGGGAAGCAAGCTCTAGGGTTTCTATTCGTCTTATGTATTACCTTACACTCATGCACTTGTCACTTAAAAATGACGATGTGTCTTTCCCGAAATTTTTGATGATAGATACGCCTGAAACAGCCGGTATAGAGTTAAAGAATTTGATAAATTGTATTAGTAAGTTCGAGGAGCTCGATGAATATGGCAAAGATTATCAAGTCATACTAGCGACAGGTTTGGGCAAATATCCTGAATCTCTCAAAGACAATAGGGTACTGTTTATGCCCAGCAAACAAAAACAGCACATGCTGCTTAGAGAAGTTAATTAAAACTGTTCATGTAGCAAACGTTATTACTGGAATAGTTAATTAATCACTGTTAAGTCGTATTAATATGGAGTTATTTTTGTTTATTACCGCAACTACTCTGATTATCAGAGGTTTCTGTGAACAGCAACTATTTTCACTTTTTTACATTGACTCGTTCTGCAGCTAATCGGTGATCTTCTTGCTTTGGAGGATTTTATTTGAGCGAATTTCAGGTCATCGCTACCGCGAAAGCGGGAGTCTGTTTAAGACAAGTAGACGCTCGACGCCACCTAAAGCGGTGATTAAAAGTTAGCTAACGGGTGAAAAGTTAAGCACCCACTTTGGTGTCCATTCCTGGGGGTTTCATTGATACTGCTTTTTGTGCAAATACTGGGAAAGTGGCACCTAAGTACAATGCCGCGATCCAAGTTGTTACGTTTCCAGAGCTCGTTGCGAATGCTGTAATTATTAATGCACAGGTAGGCAGGATTACAAGCTTAACAAAATAGAATAATTTACACAGGTCAGTTCGTTTCGATATCTCTATATTCTGTCGTTGTATAAGATCAACAATAAAAGGGAAAAAACCACCAAACAAACCGGCTAAGTTAATGAAAGTATCCTTAGCAATACCAAACCCTAGAAGAGTAATTTCAGTAGACACGATTAAGTAAAGCCCCCATAAACCTCTCAGAAACACCAGCTGTTTTTCTGTATTTTTTTCTTGTGCTGAATAAGCGATGTCCAGCTCTATCTGTTCTATGGAGTTGTACAATCTCGTCAGAATGCTTTTGTATAATTGCTATGATTTGAGCCTCAGATAACCCGGTCTCTTTTGCAATACCTTGCAAAGTCCGATATTTATAATCTTTGTTTTCTAGAGAATTAAGTATCTTCGAATAAATTGTAACTGGCTTTCTCTTAGCTTTTTTCTTTGCAACGTGCGCCACAACTCCTCCTTGGTTTATAACGAGTTAGTAAAGCGCGATTTACGCGTTTTTCTGCCAACGAATCGCAAAACTTTTATACTTTCTGTATTGATAGCAAATTATCTGTCATATTGCTACATTAAGAAAGAATGGTGATCGGGATAACATCGTCTAAGAACAAAACCCCAACATATGTAAAACGTACAAGCCAGATTTTTGCTCTCGCACAGATAACGAGCGAATAATTGCGCATCTTTATCTTTAAGTCGCATTACCACTGGTCTATTTCTCGCTTTTACCTAAGCCAGTTTGATTGCTTTCAAGACGATTAACATCAACTAATTTTGAGTTTTTTCCCGCACGTTGTAGTGATTTTATGGGTATAGTGAAAAAACCGGAAACCACGAATTTTCCCCATTTTTTCAGATTGACTAGGAGTAAGAATGTATAAGCAAGTTTATGATGCCAAAGGCAATCACACAGGGACATTTGATGGGGAATACGTTTATGATTTATCTGGCAAGATTTTATATCGTGTAGATAATGATGAAGTTTACAATACTATAGTACCCTGTAAGTATCTCGGCAGCTATGAAAATGGTCAAGCGACCAAAATTGATGGTTCAAGCCTTTTTCGCGTAAGTGACTAAGTTTTAGTTAGTTTTTTAGATATTAATATTATTAGCATTTAGTCAGGCTTTTTTAGTCAACTTACGTTGAGATTATACCCTTAGGAATCGGATTCTCAGGGTAGTCTTCAACCGCAGCCAAGAGCTCATTGAAACGAGCGTACTTGAGCAGATTCGTTTTAGCCATTTTGTTGATATGCTTAGAATAGTAATAGTCCTCCAAAATCTCTTCACAAAACCCAAGTAACTCACTTGCTCTCAATTTGGGGCATCCTAAACCTCTTACCTGCGTAAGTTTTTCAACTATGTTTTTTATACTTGCGTCAAGTAAATCTAATTTTTCTTTAAAATCCCTAGATGCTGTCACATTGTCACCAGTGGCTGATGCTCTAGAGGCTAAGTAACCTTTTTCCTTGGCAATATCCATAAGCCCATTATTGGAAATAATTTCAAATAGCGTAAAGTTTCCAATCTCGTAGTTATTTTTATGGGAAATGTCTAGAGTTAGCTTTTCATCCAAATATTCCCTGAAATTTAAGGCTGACATTTTGGTGTCGGAACCTTCTTTTTGAAAATCTTCAAGTAAATGCTCATATAGACTCATGTTTACTGTAGACTGATGGACGCCTCTAGTAAGCTCCAACTCTTCAACTACTTTACCCAGTTCTTGCCTTTGCAAAAACAATGAGCCAATGAGTAGGACTATAGTCAGAAAGGAGAAAATCGGGTTTAGCAAGCCGCCAATGAAATCTCCGAACTGTGCAAACATCTCCTGAGTGCCGAGTTCGCCGGAAAAAGTAAAGAAATACAATCCAAAAACAATGATCATAAATATCAGCGCAATACCGAATACCAAGCCTAGTAACCAGTAAAATCCTTTACTTATCTCTCTACTCGTATTTTCCTTCGCCATAAAAATCCTTTAATTACCCAGTAATAGTGATGCAAGTCCACAACGAACAAGACTATACAAGTCTTACTATTTAGACCTGTCCCCTATTCTTCTTAAAGTTCTCCGCCTGCTCGAAGATTTCCTTATACACCTCATCGCGATCGACTGGTGGGTAGCCGTGCTTAGCTAACAGTATGATTAAATCCACTTTCAACTCTGCTTTAATATCGTCGCGCTGACTCCAGTCCGTGTACTTGGCCTTGTCGTCCACAACTTCTTTTACTGCCTTCGCTAGCTCCAGCAATTTATCATCGGGGTAGTTGAAGTCGTATTTGGCGGCTAAGGCAAGCAGGATGTCGTAGAACGCTTTCTCCTCGAAGTTGATGCCCATGTCTTCGAAGGAGTTCATTTCGGTTCTGAGGTCGTTGTACATGTTGATGATTTCGTCCGAAAAATCTTCCAGTACATTGCTCACCAGTACGTCTTCTTCTTTTCACTCGTTATATTTTTCAACCAGTGATTTAAACCGCTCTGAGAAATCAAACGCTTTGGTTTTATTGACCTTTTTAAACTCGCCCAAAGCTTTTGCCAGCATCTGCTGAAGCAACTGAATTTTGGTATTAGGCTGCTTTATCTTTTCTATCTTGGCAAGGTAATCATCGTCAAAGATATCTATGCCATCTTGGCCTTGTCCAAGCTTAAAGATTTCTTCAACTCCATCAGCCTTTAATGCCTCGGTGATCATTTCGCGTACTTTGGCATTCATCTGCGCGGTATCTGGCGCATTGCCTTTTGTTAGCTTGTACACGATGGAGTGCGGAACAAGTTCTCTGGCATTCGAACCGCTAGAAAGTGACGTGTAGATAACGCTAACCGCTTTATTATTAATAATGGCCTGAACAAGGCGCGCTACGATAAAGATATCTGGCACATTCAGACTAGACGGTGCCTCTACTGGGAAATGAATATCACCAATAGCATCGAAACCATCGGAGATATCGTTGGCAAGTTTGGTTAGGGTGCGCCTTGCGTCGTGCTCGAAAACAGGTTTGAACTGAGGAGTCTGGAAGTATCGCTTTTCTCGTGAATCGTAAGACAGGTTATCCGGTGCAAGCTCTTTGTAAATACCGAAATCGCGTGAGCCTGCCGATAAGCCGACCTGAAAACGATTAACTAAGTCCTGACGATAAATCGCACCTTTAAACAATAGGCAAAAGTCGATGTAGGCAAGGCGCTGTTTTTGAGCAAAGCTGATAGAGTCGAGCATCGTCCCTGTTTACGTTTCTATACTTTAGCTCAGTGTGGTTTATTTTGAGACGGTTGTAAAGCATGCACGCGTCTAACTGCTCATAAATCGGCGCTTAAACTCCTTCTTCCTTTCTTCAGGCTCGACCTCTGTTAGTCCAGTGCAGCGATGCGCTGCATGCGCATCCCACCCAAACGGCCATCGTTTAAATTCATGCTGATGACAGGCAGGACAAGAACGCTTATTTTCTGCATTGGAGACAACCTGTTTTGTCTTGGTTATGGGAATGGGCTTTGTCGGTGGCTTTGCAGATATACCGTTTATAGGCTTAACTTTTGGTATCCAGATAGCATCGCCTTTCTCTGGGTCACCAAAACAGGTGCGCTCCATTTCGGGTAAGCTGGCTACCCATGCGGCACTATAGGCGTCCACTCTATCGTGCATCGAACCAAGACACATGTTGGCTGCTTGTTCCCAGTCTTCGTTAGTTATCGGCCAACCCGTATATTGCGACATGGCAGATAATTGTAACTCGGCCTGATTCCCTTTGCTTTTATGGATATCAGCAACGCCTAATTGTTTGACTGTCGCGTGTGGATAGACTTCTATGCACTCAGCTATTTTGCTTAGCCGCTCGTTCAGTGCAAAACCTAATAGCATAAATATTTGATGAGCATGTGGCAGGTTTTGTATTGGCTTATCTGCTTGCAGATGATCAATACCCTTTGCCTTAATGGCTTCGAAATCGTCTCTCGATGGCGTTGTGTAACAATTGATGCCTGCCTTATCGAGTGCCTGTTCCGCGAGCCTGCGTTTAAGCCGGTTATCTCTTGGTCTAAGTGGTGAGTCAATGCCAATACGAACAGGATTCAACTGATAGGTGACGCATACCGTTTCAATGTAGCGCGCGACATCGTTTGCAAATGTTTGATTTACTTTTTCGTGCAGTGTTAGAGCGTTTCCCAACCCTCTAGGTGGTTTTATTTGGTAATTAGCTAATGGAAACGGCAATAATTGTCCATTTTGTCTGGTGCAAATCACCAGCGGTAAATACTTATCTTTCGCACAAGCGACATCAATGCCGATAAACACGTCCATGTTTACCTCTCCTATTTCTCAAAAACCTACCGTCTATTGTTAGACGATACTACACGATTGAAATTAATACCCAATCAAGATATTGCTTGAGTTAATATATTTTTGATATTTAACAAGGATGTTCAATTATGCCTAGAAAAACCACATCTTTTGCTGACCTTCTTTTCCAAGCGCCATGGTGGGTTTCAGTTATAACATCGGCAATTACCTATTTATTGATGGGCCATTTACTACCTTCTATCGAAACGGATAATCAGCTTATCAATATGGTATTTAAGGCGCTCGCTGTTCCTGCGCCTTACTTTGCAATTTTCATATTACTCATTGCTCCATTTTCATTTTTTAATGCTCGACGTAAGGCCAAGCAATTAGATGCTCAAAAGAGTATTGAAACTATACGTCAGCTGCACTGGCGCAACTTCGAAGAGCTAGTGGCAGAAGCCTTTCGTAGACAAGGGTATCGAGTAACCGAAGGTGGGTTTGGTGCTGACGGTGGAATTGACCTAGAGCTTAGGAAAGGTGATGAACGAGTCATCGTTCAGTGTAAACAATGGAAAGCGCAAAAAGTTGGTGTCAGTGTGGTACGCGAGATGCTTGGCGTGCTCACTGCCAGCAACGCAGCCAAGGTTGTCGTAATTTGTTCGGGTAAATTCACCCAGCAAGCTATAGATTTTGCCTCTGATAAGCCCATTGTACTCATTGATGGAGGCGAGCTGCTTTCACTTATCCTTGATGTGCAAGCGGAGCCAAAGGTAGAGGAGATAAAAAAGACCGCTTGCCCTAGGTGCGGAAGTGATCTTGTTGAACGGCAAGCAAAGCGTGGAGCCCATGCAGGCAATACCTTTCTAGGTTGTTCTGCCTTTCCTAAATGTCGTTACACAGAATAAGTATTTTTAAGGATAAAATTGATGAAAGACTTGGATGTTCACAAAAAAGTAGCGGTACTAATTGATGCTGATAACGCTCAGCTGTCGAAACTTTCTGCCATTTTGGATGAGATATCAGCACACGGCCATGTTCTCATCAAGCGTGCCTACGGGGACTGGTCTATTGATGCGTTGAAGAACTGGAAGACGCCTCTTAATGAATTAGCCATACAGCCGATTCAGCAATTTGCTTATACAACGGGTAAAAACGCAACAGATGCGTCGATGATTATTGATGCAATGGATTTACTCTATTCTGAAAAAATAGACGCATTTGCTTTAGTATCCAGTGATAGCGACTTTACTAAGCTAGCGTCACGTTTGAGAGAGTCAGAGAAGTTTGTGTTTGGCGTAGGTGAGAAAAAAACGCCAGTGTCATTTCGCAACGCCTGTGATGACTTTATATTCACCGAAAACCTAGAGGCTGGTCAGGTTTCTAAATCAGGTAAACCTAAACAGGAGCAAAGTAGCGCTGGTAATGGTGCAGAAGAGCTAATACCAGCAATGCTTAAAGCTTGGGAGTTATATCAGAATGATGATGGTTGGGTGAATGTTAGTCCAGTTGGTAATTTTCTAAAGCGTGCTAAACCTGATTTTGACCCGAGAACTTATGGTGCAGCAAAAGTGACCGATATTGTTTCTAGTCTTCCTACCGTCTTTGAAATGACGAGACAGAAAGGAAAAGGGACGACACAAATTATTTTGTACCGTCCTATCTTCGCGACCACTTAGCCTAATCTAATTCCCAAGGAGGAAGATCAACGTTTTCCATATTCGGCTTTAGAGGTTTCTTTTGCTTGGTTTTGCGTTTTGCCTTGAGCACTATTTTGCCGTCGTCTAAAAAGCGTCTGTAGGCGCGTTTTGCTTCTTCGATAGACGCGAAACCTTGGTAACGGCTTCCTGAGTAGCCATTCACTAAGGCTTTAGTTTCTTTCCATGATTTGTAAACTCCCGGCGTTCGACCTTTAAAGACTACATAAGCGGCATACCTGCTAGTGATGTTGTAGTTGGAAAAGCATCTCGACATGATTACCTCCTTTGGTTTGTCAGCTTTCCCAATGTGTTTACACTTTTATGTTTTGTAGCTACTCGGATACCGATATCGAGAAAACATCTAATTCCAGCCAGTAATGCAAGAAGTTACCTTCCCATATTTGATACATATCGGTTGCTTGCTCAATAGGAAACACACCGAACAGGTTTTGAAAAACACCTGCATCGAAATCAAAGTCGAGGTCTTTTGCTAACTCTGCATAGGGGACATTTCCTATATAGGCAAAATCCGTGACGTAGCAAAAGTGCCATGCGTTATTGCGTTTCTCCAAACGAATCTCTACAGGGTGAAAACCACCGTTTTCAGCTGAGTAATTAAGGTCTCTGAAGTTAATTGTCACGCTTGTTTGTGACATGCTATGCTGCACAAGTAAATCGACGAGTGCTTGTGCAAATCGCTTTGAGACAGGCAAAGCGAGTCCTTCATAATGAATATGCATAATAAAAAAATCTTCTAATTGAAATCCATGAATGTGAGTGCTGCCTAGCGCGTCTGTACGACGCTTTCAAGCAACTAAGTAAAGTAGCTGACTAGCAATTTGCAATGTCTACTACGTCGCTTTCAGTAGCGCCATTCGTTATGCTTCTGAAAAGCTGGCGCTACGTAAGTGCGACTTACTTTTGTAAGATAGACAGCACTCGATTCTTGGTTCGCTATCGTTGTTCGCGCAATCAAGAGTTAAGGACGATATCTGATGAGTAGAGCAGGGGACTAACTACGATTTTGCTAACTTTGCGTTGACCGGAGTTTTACCCTTGGTTTCAGCCTTTGGCGGCGATATTAAGAACTCATCAAGCTCTCCTTTTTCTACCGCGCTTATTAAGATGTCGATGACCTCGGGAAGCTTTTCTTTATCGCCAACATCTATGGCTGGTTTTCCCTTTTGTAACTCTATTGCTCTTATGCCCACTTTTACTTCAAGGAAATAATGGTTATCGGTGTCGTAGTACCAAGGACGAACAGTAGCCTGCCAACGCTTTTTAATCCGCTCTCCTGTTTCTGGATCTTTGACTGTTTTTTCTTTGTATGCCACGAATGGTGTGCCTTCAAGCATACAAGTGGCGAGCTTTTTTTGCTGTTCGAGTCGGTTGATTAGCTTCATGCGCTTGTTCAATACCGGTGGCTTTTGCTTAACTTCAGGACGAGCGATAACCTTGAGCGAACTCAATACAGATGTAGTCATAATGTTTACCTTTGAATGTTAAGGGCGGATAAAGCCCATTGAGGTGTGTTTCTGCTTACGCAGGTTTTCGTCTGCCAACAGGTTGATGGCAAAGTCACGAATTTGAATTTTGGGTTGAAACTTCTTTCGACGAGCCAATAGAGCGAAATCACCGGGTGTAAGGTTGCGCAGTGAAGATAGCCTTTGTGTTTCAACTTCCTTGAGCGTTCTTACTCTAGTGAGCTTTTTGTACAACTCTATTACTTGAGTCGATGTAAGATATTGGCAGTCTAGTTTGAAATCGAACCGACGTAACACGGCTTTATCAAGCTTGTCGGAAAAGTTAGTAGCAGCGAATAAAGGCTGTGTGAAACACTCTATTTGCGTTAAGAACTCATTAACCAGCTGATGTTCGTGATGGGCAGTAAGTGCCTCGCGTGAGCTTAGTAAGCTATCCACTTCATCAAGCAAGATTACTTGCTCTTCATCATGAGCGCGTTGAAATAGTTCTGCTACCTTTTGCTCACTTTCGCCCACCCATTTACTTAAAATATCAGAGCATTTAACACGCTGCAGTTTCCTACCATGTAGCTCTGTCAAATAGTGCGCGAAAGCGGTTTTTCCTGTTCCTGGAGGACCTGAAATCAATGTTCTCGCTGGCTGGTTGTGTTTAAGTGCGAACGCTATCTCGTTGAGATACTCCTTTGACTGCTTAATATTTAAGTAGCTCGTATCGAAAGGTAGCTCACTTTTGTACTCAAGTTTATTTTGCCATTGCTCCGTTGCTCTAAGTGACGCTTCGACAACTTGACCGATTACAGCTTCTGCGCGAGCACGTTTAGCGTTTACAGCGTGAGCGACATGTGTTGCGTTAGCAACAATTGCTGGCGTAATGTTCTCTGTTTGACTAATCATTTTTCGTGCTGACGAAGAAACACTCAAGCCGTGATAGTAAGGCCGCGTTATCTGTTCGATTTCTTCTGGTCTCAACGTAGGAACGTCTAATACGAGCTTGAATCGCCTTATAAAGCTTGGCTCAAGATATTGGATATGGTTTGTAATCCAAATGCAGGGAATTTCGTTTTGCTCAATGAATCGCTGTAGATGTTCTTTACTGTATTGGCTGTCAGCACAGTCGAATAAACTCTCGCATTCATCTACCAGCAACATAGCGTCTGCCTTATGCGTCAGCAATGATTGAAGTAACGCTAAATAACGAAGCCTTTCTTTGTTTGGAAAGCGGCTATTGAACTCATCTTCAGAAAAATTGCTAGCAAGTGCAGTAGAACGAATTTCGTAAAGTGTTCTATCGCAGTATTTGGCAAGTGTCCTCGATAACTCTGTTTTACCTGTTCCTGAAGCTCCATAGAGCAAAATGCTTGCTCCAGACTGTCTAGACTTACTAGCAGCAGTGAGATATTGCGACAAAAGCGCAGTATTTACGTGAGGAAAATCATCTAATGTGAAGCTTGCGTCGGGCGAAGGATGCAGCAACGGTGCTATTAGTGTTTCCCTTGAGGTAATTGTTTCACTTAACAACGTTCGAACAAGTGCTTTTGGCATTGCGCCATATTCGAAGGACAAAAAGTCTGTATCAGGCAGAAAACCATAATGATTGAGCTGCGCAGTTGCGTGAAAAAATAGTTCGTCACTGATGCCTGAAATGTCTTTGAGGATTTCGTTTAACGAAAGGTGGCTTGTTTGCATGTGCACCTCAGAAGAAAGCGCTCTAATCCACTTGTTAACCTGCGAGAGTAAGGCGAACTGAATCAGTAACTCGGTTTGCTTAGGCAAGTCCATCACGGTTCTGATATAGCGACAATTTGCTAAAAAGGTTTTCGTTACCTGAGGCTGAGTATCAGTAATAGTGAGGCAAGCTTTGTAATTGACGTTTTTGCTTCTACCTATGAAAAACGATTGGGTAGATACCTTGCTACCACGTAAGTTACTGGCAAGACTTTTACCGAGTATATCGGTATCGACTAAAGGCAGATAGTTGAGTAATCGCTTGCCCCATTCACATGCAAGGTAATTAAGCTCACTCGACTTATTGAGTACTTTATATGACATGCTAGTGCCCCATTATTGATAGGAAAGTAGAGATGCAGCCTCTTGCATCACTTTTTCATTTCGCTTGTCGTACATGATGGTTGTACTGATATCCTCATGCCCTGCCATTTGGCGCACAGTGTTTATATCTACATTTTGTTCAAGTAATCGTGTGATAAACGTTCGTCGAAGGTCATGCGGCGAGACTCCTTCTACGCCAATTGATGCTAGCGACTTTTTAGTGAGTGAATAAATAGAGCAAGATGACAAAGCGGTGTTGGGTTTAATATTTCCACCTTTTGCGACACGAACAAATAGATGACCGTTACTATCACCTCGAAGTGCTAGCCATTGATTCAGTGCAAGTTGCGTCCATGCTGGCAGATGAACAGTTCGGCTCTTGTTACCTTTTCCTTTTCTGACGATCAGAGCAGTACCTTCGATAAAGTCTTCTACCAAGAGTGCTACTAGTTCACTTCGTCGTAACCCTGTGCCTAATAGAGTTGAAATTAATGCATAGTTTCGAATGCCAAGAATAGATGTATCGCGTTGTAATTTTATCAACAGCTTATTGACCTGCTCAGTTGAGAGAGGCTTTCCATTATGTTTGCCGTGATTCACTTTGCTGATAGCCCGAAGCTGAATTGACTGCATTTCTGGTACGAGCCCAGACAGTACAGCTATTTTTACGATACTTCTGATTGCTATCATTGCTCTGTTGATAGATCTAGCTGACCAACCCTGAGTAATAAGTTTCGTTTTGATATAGGTAGCTTGTTGAAAGTCGATATGATGATATTTATCTGTTCGCTCTTCATCAGTCCAACCCATCATGTCTGCGATGCTATTTAGTTGTGAAGCAATAGAGCGCTGACTATTAGGCGCAAGTCGACCTAAATACAGCGCATAGGGGTAAGCTGCATTCATAAAATGCTCCGAATTTGAAGTTAAAAGTATTGAATTTGAATGGAAGTGCTTAGAAAGCGAAGAAGATAATATCAGGCGATTTTAGTGATTTATATGGCTGTTTTGTCCCAGCAAAAAATAGTTATTTTGTTGATTTCCCCCAGCGTTTAGTGAGATCTATTTTGTTGAACCGCTCATTGAGACGGATGTGTACCATCTTTGCGTCTTCAGACAATAAAACTTCCTGATATCTATATTCAAACCCTATCCTATTTACAGCAAGGTTCTCTTCACATAATTCTGTACAAGTTATGTAGAAGAAACTGTGTAGTCTATTGAGCAAACTAATAAGACGTGATGTATCTATGTCCAGCCGACATTTCTTAGCAATGCCTAACAGACTTTGCTTTTCCAAAAAGTCATATCCAAACTCACAGTTGCGAGTGCCGTGAAAGTAGAGCACCCCATTTTCTCCAATTTGTGACATATGGAAGTCAGACATTGGTATGAGAAGAAAGCTTTGGCTTCCTAAGTTGTGCTCAAGTAAATGAAACAGTAAAAAGCCGAGCCGAATATCGTCAGCATTAAGTCTCGGATTTCTGACTAAATTTTTTAAGTAAAGGTCGAAAGCTTGCTGGGGGGATTTCATTCTGCTTAGTTCAATATTTACATCGCCACTACGACCAAGCCCTGTCGCTTGTTCTAACGCCTCACGTTTAGCGTTGTCTGGCACCAGTCTGATTCGGCTTTCTTCCGTTCCTAATTTCATAATCATTTAACTCCGAACTATTGGAAAGTTTTTTATTTTAGCTTTCTCAGCCTATCAGTTTTTTTTGTCAATAAGAACAATAGCTTAAATTGATAAATTTTCTCTAGCATAAAGATTGACTAGCACACTTTTAAACGTGTCAGAAAAAAATAGAAAAAAGGTACGGTCTATTTCTACTAAGTAATTGATATTATTTAATTTTTTAGCTTTTTTATTGGCTGTTTAATAGGCTTTTTTCACTGAGGACAACACTACTACACATCCGGAAAATAGGTTTTGATTTTACACACCGTATGGTCATCGAATTAATTTTTTGGAGCAAAAATGATGAAGAAAGTAACAAATATTTCTACGTTAAAAAGAATGGGGTTTAAGGGCATCAAAGACCTTTACGAGCTAATTGAAATAACTGAAATGAATTCAGCAGAATTAATTTACTGCGCGCCTGATGGAAGTACTAGAAATGTCAGGCAAAATCTAAGAGTAGCTGAGGGCTTAAAATGGTTAAAAGATGAAAATAATGAAGGGAGAAAAGCCTTTGTTAAAAACAATAAGTGGCTGGAACGAAGAAGAGTAATAGGGATTCAAGGATCATTCAATCTCGATAACATTGAAGAAATACAATTTTTGAGAAAAGTGTCTCATGCCTCTGTCATTAAAAAAGTTGGGTTAACGAAGTACAGCGTTATTTGGTTCGTCTTTCACGAAGATGAGGAGCAGCATGAAAAGTTAACCAATACCTTAAAAGCAGAAAATGAAGGCTGTAAACGTGCGAACGTTATAACCTATTTTCCGATTCAACTTTCGGGCTCGAAGAACTGGGATAGAGGCGAACTTGCGTATGAGCAATGGTATAAGTATCAGCCCCTCACGCTAGTAGAATTTGTTCTTAAGAACAATTTAAACGTGTGGGTGCCGCCAGCTAAATTAAACCTATATGAGGGTAGTAGCGAGGCATTGCCTCTTGATGTATTACCTAAATTAATGCAAGAGACTGTAAAAAACTTTAGCAAAGCCTATTGTTGCCCCCCTGAGTTTGCTTTCGTTCCACTTGTAACGATGATTGGTTCAGTCATCGGTCATAAAATTCACGTCAAACCGAGAAAAAATAGTGATTTGGTGATTGCGCCAAATTTCTGGGCTATATCGATAGGAGACTCAGGAGCTGGTAAATTTCCTGTTCATTTACGGATGCGGGAATTTTTTGGCCCACTCAATGATAAAGCTTCGATGGACTACGATGATGCCAATAAGCGGTATGGAGCGCAGCAAAAAATAGAGAAAATACGTGAAAGGATAAATTCAGAGCATATTAAACAGCGCATTATTGCTATCGATAAAATCTTAGACCCTATAGAAAAAAGAAAGATGGAGGAATTACTAGCATCTGAAGTAACTGAAAACTCAAGACAGCCTCAAAAACCGTCGTTAGTACGTTATACAACCAATAAGGCAACATATGCCGACTTGCAACGCACACTAGGTGAAAATCACAATGGGATTTTGATGGACCTAGAGGATCTAAAAGGATTTATTCATCAGCTTCGAGGCTCCAAGGGATTTGAATATCGTTCATTCCTATTGGAGTGTAATTCGGGGTTTGGTCAGCATGATATTGATAGGTTAAACATGGGCACTACGTATGCCAGTAACATGCTCTTGTCGATTTTTGCAACCACCAAACCATCTGTTGTTTATCCACATATTCGAAATACTTTAAAGGGAAGTGAGGAAAATGATGGACTGTGGCAGCGCTTTAACATTCTTGTTCATCCGAAAAATACTGACAAAGTTTCATCTGCTTCCGGAGAAGTGGAAGTATCATTAATTTCGAAAGTACAGAGTCTCTTTTGTTCAATCAATCAATGCGATTTCGGCTTCCAGCCAAATCTTGGCCTGAAGGAACGCAGCGTTTGCTTGTCAGTGCAAGCATTGGGTGTTTATAAACAGTGGTACAGAGAGATTACTTCCTTCAAAAGTAAAAAAGACGTCAATGATGTGTACCAAAACTACCTATTAAAATATAAAACGCTAGTGCCTAAACTTGCACTGCTTTTTGAAGTGGTTGAAAGTTTTGACGATGCGAATCAAGTTATCGGCCCTATAAAAAGCGTTTCCGAAACCTCAGCTAAAAAAGCCGTCAGAATTGCAAAATTTTTGGAATCTCATGCTCGCCACGTTTTTGACGTTAGAACAAATGTTGATACTGCTAATGCGATACTCATTTTAAAACGGATAGATCGACTCCCGCCCAAATTCTCGGCTCGTGACATAGCGCAAAAGAATTGGAGCGGACTAAACACAAACACCGATGAAGTGAACCGAGCCATTATGGTTTTAGAGTCTGCGTTAGTGGTTCGAAAGGCTACAAATTGTAGACAGAAACCATTGTGGGAAGTGAATCCTTATATCACTGAAGCTGGTTCTCAATGATATAAACCTTAGTAGTTGTTTGAGGTGCATTTTTAGTTCAACAAAATGCACACTCAACACCTTCACTTTTAGTTGTTAATCTCTGTAATACCACTGTAACTATCTATTAATACACACTATTAATATACGGTATAGGCAGACACTTCTACGTATTAAAAGAGTATTTTTATGGCAGATCGCAAAAATACACAGTCATGGATTCGTAGCACTTTTGATAAGTCTCGCTATGAACTTATTAACGACAAATACAATTCGCAGCTGTTGACACTGCTTGATTTGGATAATACTGAACCAAGTTTTAAGCAAATTAATAACGTTACAGCAAAGCTTCAAGACAAAACATTATGCCGATACCAGGCCATGTTACTGCAAATATATTGTAATGAACCGCAGCGATATCTGAGATTAGATTGCGACCAAATCACACTGACAGTGAGGTGTTCAATAAAGGATATCGATTCACTACTCAAACCTATTGGTGCTAAAAATAAGTCTCGCATTTATAAAGCAGGGACAGCGGCAAAGCCAGCAGACTTCACAGTTTTTCCTACCTCGACCTACGAACTCAATGGTGGAGGCTCTGGGCTTATTTACGGCAAACCATTTTATTCACACGGATTCGAGTTTCGGTTCAACGGTGATAGTTATAAGTCCCTGTTCTTATATTTAGAAGGGAACGAAAAGGAGTCCGGTAAGTATTCTCTACGATTATCGTTTAATCCAAATAAGCTAACACGGGATGAAATAAAGCAGGCGTTAATTCATGTTCAAAAACGTATTGGCGGTGAATACCGGTATACGCAATTATTCAGTAAGGCAAAGGTGACAAGAATCGACTTCGGCATTCTATTACCTGGTGTTTCATCAGCGTTTGTACAAGCGTTCAGAGACAACGCAAAATCTATAAAGTCACATTGTATACCGTTCAATGGACAACAAGTTGTCGAAACTACTTATCTAGGTAGCAAGTCTAACGCTAGTCACTGCATCGTGTATGAAAAACTACTCAAAGAAAGTAAGTGTTATCCAGAAGTTAAAACAGTAATCGATAGTTTAGCTGTCACTACGCGTATTGAGGTGCGTCACCTTTTATATAAAGAGAGGCACGAACTAGATGTAAAACAAATGCCAGAGTTTCCTTCAAGGTTGAAGCAAGTCAGGATTATATCGCCTAGACATTTTCACTTACTGAATAACGAGATGTTACAAGAATTGCTTACTGACAAGCGACAGGAAAGTGTAAAAATTATGCGGAAAAGTATTCGTAGCGAGCTTATAAAAAGCAGAAAAAGATTGAGAGTGCATAAGATTGATCAGAGGTGGTTGGAAGAAGAACAAACAATAGTAGCGAATTCCTTGATGAGTTTAATAATAAACCCAAATAGCTGAACGCTAATTTTCCAAGACTTACTTACTCTTGATTTAGCTTTTAAATACTAATTTATCAATATCGAGTAATCTCCAATATTTACTAGTGAATTGATATTAAGTAACACTGATAAAAAGCATCGCAAAAAGTTAGCTTTTTGACTTGCCTAAGATAGGTAGCGTAGAGCTTATTAACGCTACCTTTACCTACTATAACCTAAAGAACTAAATGATTAGAAATATAGCTACGATACTGCGAAACTCGCTTTTAGCTAATGCTATTCAACCATAGCGTCTAGCTCTGCGTGTGTTGTATACAAGCCTTTATGAGTACCATCCAAAATATCGTTTAACGAATTACGTAAGGCCGTATATTTCGCATCGGTTTCAAACTTTGCAGATGTGAGGTGAGTAAACAAATTGTAAGGCTTATCTTTTTCCGGTGCTTCATTGAGATAGAACCCTTCAAAATCAGGGTTGTGTACCACTGTTTGCACACGGCCATTTGCTTCATCTGCTAGAGTCCTAATCTTCAGGTTTATTGACCACATTGCGTTAGCCTTTCCAACCTTATTCAATTTCGTGTCGAGGTCATGCACAGCGATTGCGTTTGCGTTGAATTGATCAAATATTTTAATAAAGGTTGGAATATTAGCTTTACCTCTACAATTTATAACGCAGTATTGAGCCTCTAAACCACTTTTCTCAATAATATACTGATATGCAAGGTATTCCGTGTCACCTTCAACAAGTATCGAATTTGGGTAGAAGAAAAATTCATTCACTGTAGGGCAGCAACGGTTTAGCATCTTTAAATTGTCTTTTTCGTCATCACTGAATTTTGCTCGATCTGTCTGGAAGTAAAATACGTTTTCTTGGTTGTTTGAAACCTTGATCAGAGTGGTGTGATCTTGAGTCAAGTCGATAAAGATAGGCGAATGGGTAGTGCAAATAATTTGCCAGCCTTCTATGTCAGCCAATGCGTAGATTGCTTTGCGTGCAGCTTTAATTATCGAAGGGTGTAAATTGATTTCGGGCTCGTCTATCAAAAGAATTTTTGGGTTTTCATCGTGAATTTTCTTTGTCCCTTTCTTTAAGAGGCCTTCACTGCATAGAGCGTTAACTGCTGACCATAAGAAAGCTCTTTTGATGCCTGTTCCTTGATGTTCTAATGATGATTGATGGTTACTTGTCTTTATAAAAAACTTACTTCCATCTTTGATAGCATCTTCGACTTTAAACTTACCTACGCCAGTTTCGAAGATTACAGATGAACCAGAAAATAGCTTATTAATTTCGAGTTCAATTTTCGAGCTAAGTTTACCAATGCTACCTGATAACTCTTTATCTACCTCTTTGGCAAGCTTTTCAATTTCGGCTACTATACCCGCAACTTTTGTTCTATCGTCCTTAACCTTTTTAGCTGCATTTTTGGACGCTAGGTCTTTTACTATCTTTTCTAAGGCTTCAACTCCGTCATTTGGATTTAATCTAATAGGGGTAGGTAATCTACTTTGCAATAAAGCGTCCCAGCCACCAGCACCACCTTTTTTCCAATGGTTGGTTATGGAACTAAAACTATATTTAACACCTTTTTCATCAGGGTTTTCCCACCTGATCTGAAACTTTGCACAAGAACCAAAATCTGGGTCGTTCAGTAGGAGCCACTCTCGACCAAAAGTGTCAATATCTTCTTGAGTTAAATCTGTAAAAACACCTGTGATAGATATTGGCTTTTTAGCATCTCTGCAATGAAAGTAGTCGATACTCAGCGGACTACCCAAGGAAACATAAGACTCGTATGCATCAAGAATTGTAGATTTACAGCTATTGTTTGGACCTACCAAAACAACGATGTTGTCTATTAAAATTGTAATTTCGTTACTAATGCCTTTGAAATTCGAAATAAGGATTGCTGAAAGTTTCATAAACGTCCTTGTTGTCTTAAATATTCTGACTACTGTTTTCGAAGACCGTAATTAAAGATTCATCCAAATAAGGACCGATCTCGCTAAAATCGTAAATGCTATTTATGTTCTTATTGCTAATGATCCTTCTGCATTTTAATTTAGTTAAAAATGAATCACTACTAGCAACGGTGAGAATATCTTGTTCAAGATCTCCAGCTAGTTTTTCAACCAATTTAGATTCTAACCTTCGCGAAATACTCTCAAAAGAAGGCAA
>Ga0213830_1000477_pt1 | contig 21984 bp, 20 predicted proteins | sample SWATP11_FD_161661 | JGI IMG/M metagenome (GOLD analysis project Ga0213830, IMG submission 161661) | Coastal seawater microbial communities from Marineland, Florida, United States - SWA TP1 #1 | ecosystem: Environmental > Aquatic > Marine > Coastal | place: USA: Florida | collected 2016-08-06 | reverse complement strand
TTGATCCCGTTTGGCGATGCAAAAGTTCACGTCTTAAGCCACGCGATCCACTATGGTTCATCTGTCTTCGAAGGCGTCCGTGCATACGATACTCCAGATAAAGGCACATGTATTTTCCGTCTTGATGATCACACAAAGCGTTTGTTTGACTCTGCAAAAATCTATCGTATGACGATTCCTCATACGTTTGAAGAGCTAAACCAAGCGCAAAAAGACGTAGTCGTAGAAAATGGTTTTAAATCGGCTTATCTACGTCCAGCCGCATTTTACGGTGAAATTGGTTTAGGCCTTGCGGTTCCATTTAATACAGAAGCGGACACCATTGTTGCTGCAATGGAGTGGGGCGCATATTTAGGTGAAGAAGCATTAGAAAAAGGTGTGGATGCGGGCATTTCTAGCTGGAATCGTTTAGCGGCCAACACTATGCCTACTGGTGCAAAAGCAGGTGGTAACTACCTGTCTTCGCAATTGATTTCTATGGAAGCGCGTCGTCACGGTTATGGCGAAGGTATTGCGTTAGATGTAAATGGTTACGTATCAGAAGGTGCGGGTGAAAACCTATTTGTTATTCGCGATGGCGTAGTAACGACGACGCCGGTAACGGCAGCGATCCTTCCTGGTATCACACGTGACACCATCATCACCTTATTGAAAGACATGGGTTATGAAGTACGCGAACAAAACATTCCACGTGAAGCGCTTTATTTAGCAGACGAAGTACTTATGTGTGGTACCGCTGCGGAAGTTACGCCAGTACGTAGTGTTGACGGAATTAACGTGGGTGACGGTAAACGTGGCCCAATCACCAAACAAGTTCAGGAAGCGTTTTTCGGCTTGTTTAATGGAACAACAGAAGACAAATGGGGTTGGTTAACTCCGGTTCGTTAGGTAAATATAACGAGTTACTTGTTAAAGACGCTGTAAATACGTCCATGTAAGCTCGGCAACAACATCCCTGATGTTGACGCTACACAAGCAAACTCGTTTATATTGAAAGAACCTCCGTTTTGAGAGGTTTACGTTGAAGCTTCTGTTGTTTTTTGTAATTGAAATTTTCAATGCAGAAAAGTGCAGGAGCTTTTTTGCGTTTAGAGCTTGATAAAAAGAGGATATTTAAATGCCAAAGTTACGATCTGCAACCTCCACCCAGGGCCGCAATATGGCGGGCGCGCGAGCATTATGGCGTGCAACGGGAATGAAAGATGGCGACTTTGGTAAGCCGATTATTGCTGTAGCCAACTCTTTCACCCAATTTGTGCCGGGTCATGTCCATTTAAAGGATATGGGTCAATTGGTTGCACGAGAGATTGAGGCCGCTGGTGGCGTTGCAAAAGAGTTTAATACCATAGCGGTAGACGATGGTATCGCTATGGGGCATGAAGGCATGTTGTATAGTTTGCCAAGTCGTGAAGTCATCGCCGATGCCGTTGAATATATGGTGAATGCCCATTGTGCCGACGCGCTAGTATGTATTTCGAACTGTGACAAGATCACGCCCGGAATGTTAATGGCGGCGCTTCGTGTAAACATCCCTGTGGTATTTGTTTCGGGTGGTCCTATGGAAGCGGGCAAAACTAAATTGTCTGATCAGATCATCAAACTCGATCTAGTCGATGCCATGGTACAAGCGGCAGATCCTAATGTGTCTGATGAACAGGCAGAGCAAGTAGAGCGTTCGGCATGTCCAACATGTGGCTCCTGTTCGGGCATGTTTACTGCGAATTCGATGAACTGTTTAACTGAAGCCCTAGGTCTTTCTTTACCTGGTAACGGCTCCTTACTGGCAACACATGCCGATCGTGAACATTTGTTCAAAACTGCTGGACGTCGTGTGGTTGAGTTGTGCCAGCAATATTATGGCAACGATAACGAAGCGGTTCTGCCTCGTGCCATTGCATCAAAAGCCGCGTTTGAAAATGCCATGTGTTTAGACATAGCCATGGGTGGTTCAACTAACACCATCTTGCATTTATTAGCTGCTGCGCAAGAAGCGGAACTGGATTTTACCGTTACCGATATAGACGCCTTATCTCGCAAGGTGCCTCACCTATGTAAAGTTGCGCCGGCGACCAACAAATATCACATGGAAGACGTACATCGTGCTGGTGGGGTTATGGGGATTTTAGGTGAACTTGCCCGCGGCAATTTATTAGATACAAGTGTGGGTCATGTCGCTGGTGGCAGCTTGTTGGATGTACTAAGCCAGTGGGATGTAAAACAAACGTCTGATCCACAAGTAAAAGAAATGTACAAAGCCGGCCCTGCTGGGATCAGAACGACCCAAGCTTTCAGTCAATCTTGTCGTTACCCAACGTTAGATGACGATAGGGAAAATGGTTGTATTCGCAGTGTCGAAAACGCATTCAGACAAGAAGGTGGATTAGCCGTTCTGTTTGGCAACATTGCACTTGATGGCTGCATTGTTAAAACCGCTGGCGTGAGTGACGACCAGTTAACATTCACTGGTAGTGCAAAGGTTTATGAAAGCCAAGATGACGCGGTTAAAGGCATTTTAGAAGGCGAAGTTAAAAAGGGCGATGCCGTCATCATACGTTATGAAGGCCCGAAAGGTGGCCCGGGTATGCAGGAAATGTTGTATCCGACTTCTTATCTAAAATCCATGGGCTTAGATAAAGACTGTGCCCTGATCACCGATGGTCGATTCTCTGGTGGCACCTCAGGTTTATCAATTGGCCATGTGTCTCCAGAATCCGCAGCTGGTGGCTTGATTGCTTTGGTGGAAGATGGTGATCGAATTGAAATCGATATTGTTAATCGTTCCATGGTGCTGGCAGTTCCAGATACAGTGTTAGCTGCGCGCAAAGAAGTGATGGAAGCTAAAGGCAAAAAAGCCTATAAGCCAGCAAGTCGTCAACGCACGGTTTCAACCGCGTTAAAAGCGTATGCTTTATTGGCGACCAGTGCTGATAAAGGTGCGGTGCGCGATAAAACCTTATTAGAAGATTAATTCACTATTCGTTTAAATGTATATACAAGATAAAGGAGAGGCAGTTATGTCACCATCGGTCCAACTCGAACAACTCAAACTCGCACAGGGCTATGTGCACGATATTTTGTTGGCGCCGATTTATGACATTGCGATTCAAACCAGTGTGGATAACTTAAAAAGCCTATCTGCCCGTTTAAACAATCAGGTGTTTGTTAAACGAGAAGATGAGCAACCGGTGCACTCATTCAAACTTCGTGGCGCCTTTAATAAGTTGGTTAACTTGTCCAAAGAGCAACTTGAACTCGGTGTGGTGGCGGCATCAGCGGGTAACCACGCTCAGGGCTTGGCCTTGTCTGCTAAAACACTAGGGGTTAATGCGACCATTGTTATGCCGGAAACCACACCGGATATCAAAGTTAATGCGGTAAGAGGCCATGGCGCTAATGTTTTGTTACGAGGCAAAAGCTTTGACGAAGCGAATAACTTTGCTTTGAACTTAGCCCAAGAAAAAGGGTTAAGTTATATCCATCCGTTTGATGACAAAGACGTAATCGTAGGACAAGGAACCGTCGCTAAAGAATTGTTGCAGCAAGTACGAGATCTTGATGCGATATTTGTTCCAGTCGGAGGCGGCGGCCTATTGGCTGGCATGGCAGTGTACATCAAACAGTTGAAGCCTGAAATCAAAGTGATAGGAGTAGAGCCTGAAGGGGCAGCTTGCCTCAAAAAGGCATTAGAAGCAGGTAATCCTACCGAACTTGAGCAGGTCGATATTTTTGCCGATGGTGTGGCGGTTAAGGTGATTGGCGAGCACACCTTTAAACTGGCACAACAGTATTGTGATGAAGTTGTCACGGTAAATTCTGACGAGATTTGCGCGGCAATAAAAGACTTGTTTGATGATGTTCGTGCAGTTGCCGAACCAGCCGGTGCATTGAGTTTAGCGGGCCTTAAAAAGTACGTAACTGAAAATCAGATTACTGGACAACGACTAAGTTGTGTCCTTTCGGGCGCAAACCTTAATTTTGATAAACTCAGGTACGTTGCGGAGAGAACTGAGTTAGGTGAGAAAAAAGAAGCGGTTTTAGCCGTTACCATTCCAGAGCAACAAGGTGCGTTCATTGAGTTTTGTCGTGTTTTAGGCGGCAGGGCAATTACAGAATTTAATTATCGTTTTCACAATACCGATTCGGCGCAGATATTTGTCGGAGTGAAGTTGGCTGATGTGAGCAGTGAGCTTCCTAGTTTGATGTTGCAACTTTCGGATGCCGGATATGCGGTTGAGAATCTGACGGATAACGAGGTGGCCAAGTTGCACGTGCGTCATATGGTAGGTGGTAAGCCTGCAAATACTCTGAACGAGCGTCTGTATAGTTTTGAGTTTCCAGAATACCCTGGTGCGTTAGCCAAGTTTTTGCATACATTGGGGCAGAACTGGAATATTACCTTATTTCATTATCGTAATCACGGTGCAGCGTTTGGTCAGGTGTTAACCGCATTTGAAGCAACGGATGATGATCAACAACGTTTACAGCAGCACTTGGATGAAGTGGGCTTTACATGGCGTGATGAAAGCCATAATCCAGGATTTCAGTTGTTTTTGAAAAACGATAGTTAACCCTTTTTTTAATTCAATTGCAGACCTCCACATTAGGAGGTCTGTTTCCGCCTGTTTTTATCTTCATACATGCGTTGGTCAGCAGTATTTTGCAGAGCTTCTAAACTATCTTCGTCATCAGGAAAAATGGCATAACCTATACTGGCTTGTAGAAAAATAGATTTACCATGTATTCCGGCTTGTCCAATTAGCCTTTTTTCGAGTTGTTCGCGAATGTTTTTCATGTCTCCTTCATGATGAATATCATTCACTAATATGACGAACTCGTCACCACCAACCCTCGCGACAGTATCTGTGGCTCGAACGCTTGCCAACATTCGGTTTGTTGCTTCAATTAATAGGCCATCTCCGACTTTATGGCCGTATTTGTCGTTGATGATTTTAAAGTCATCTAAGTCGATATAAAAAATACCAAATGAAGCTTGATATCGTTTGCTATAAGCCATAACTTGCAACATGCGATCTTGCAGTAATCTGCGATTAGGTACATTAGTTAGCTGATCATAAAATGCAAGGTCTTGGTTGTGTTGTCTGGAAACAGATAAGGCTGAAATTAGCCCGCCAAGCAATACTGCTGTTATCCAGCCAAATACTCTTATTAAATGAACGTAGGTAGAGTCATTGTGCCAGCCTGCGGCAGGAAATGCTGCAAGTTGCCAACTGCCATTTGGTAAACTTATGGGAACTGTGATTGAGTCACGGTCAAAAAGCATAGGGTTCCCCATAAAAACATCCCCTTGTGAACCCAGTCCATCTTTGCCACGTATTGCATATTCGATCCCTTCTTTTTTCGTGAAAAACTGAGCTGTTTTGAAAAAACCATCGACATTAATCACTATGGACGCAATACCCCAATAAGTCGGTTTAGGATGGGTGGTCGTCCCCATTATTGTTGTTCGAGTGTAAACGGGAGTTCGAACGATAAACCCTTGGCCACCTTGCACCAGATTTACCGGACCCGCTACAACCGTACCGTTTAAATCTATTGCCTTTTTCACCGCTGCCCACTGGCCAGACAGCTTCTTGTATTCCAGGCCCATTGCCGCTTCGTTACCGGCTAATGGATAAATATGAGTAATGATGTTGTCTTTTGCCAGGCCTATGTTGCGAATGTTATTGCCTCGGCTAACTATCTCACTTGCGATCTGAGAAAATTCGCTGCCACTTATATTGGGGTGAGTGGCGACATGGGCCATAAGACCAGCTGACAAAAATAAAGTTGAATTAAATTCCCCTTCGATTTGCGCTTTAACCGCATTTGCCTTGTCTAAAACTGCTCTTTGATTCCGTTCTATATTATTTTGTTTTATCAGTTGCAGGATCCACTCTGTGCCTATTGCAAAAACAATAGTGAAACAGACGCCAATGACTAAGTGAATATACAAAAAGCGAGTGATCCGTATTTGATACATAGTTAATGACTAAACAGTTTATCGCGGAGTTGAAAGCCGCATTTCCGATTTATTGAGTATAGTCAGGAAGCTATTTTTCCCCAATAGCAATTAACTTTTAGCCTGCATAATCAGGTTTAAAGCTTTGTATTGGGACTAAAAACGCGCGACAACTTTGACTTTGCTGGTAACGTTCGTAACATCTACATAGCCGATTAAGTTCGGATTACTGCTAATTAACGATAGTACGTCTTCATCGCTGTTCAAACTTCTTGGCGGTGTGCCTTTTCCTGTGAATACTAGCTTAGACCAATAGGCTTTAAGTTGGCTGGAAGATTTTTTGAGGACTTTTTTATTAAATTCGTTGCTAATAGCTGAGCCTTCTTTTTGTGTAATTGGAACGGCTTGAGCACCGCCTGGGAAGGACTTCAGTTTACCCAAAAAGATCCGAGAAACGGTTACTTTCTCAATTGCTGCATTATTGGATGGGTGCACAATTACTGCAATTTCAGCCATAGCTGAGTGGCTGATTAACGTAGTTAATAAGATGATTTTGTAAAAAATCGATTTCATTCTACTCGCCTTTTAGCAACATCCACACGCGACAATTTTGAAGTTGGTGAATGTTTGTGATGGTATCAAAGAGATTAACTTCATTAATTCAAGACCATTTCACCAAGATTTCAACTTTAACCGATGTTAATTATAGTTTTTATTCTTGGAAATTCCTGCGGATATGTGCCTATAGTTGTGGCTGTCATGGAATATCAATTGTGGGTAAAAAGTTTAACTTCCGGCGTTTTAGATCATATTCCAACGTCTTTAGTGGCGGAGTAGGCGCCAAATCTACTGGAACAACATGAGCAAATTGGCGGTTTGCCTCTTATAAAGAAATATTACGAATAGTTCTATCAAGAATAAAGTCATGATGGAGGCCGGATATTATGCTGACCTCTGTTAATGCTGATATCTACTGCTAATTGGTATAACGCCTTGTTTATTCTATATAATAATTTTTTTTGAGTTTTTTATCAAAATTATCAAACTTTTTGAAGACACGTGTCGACTATTAATAACGAACCTTAAGCGATGGTCCAAGTTCACACATAATCAACTTCAACTTGTGAATTGGCAATAATGAATTTTTTGAGAGGACGCTTTGTCATTGTTTCACCAAACCGATGAAAAGCTAATAGATAAAGCATTAAAAGGAAATCAGTCGGCCTGGAAAAAGTTGGTGTCGCGTTATGAAAAATGCGTCTATCAATATGCTCTTAGGATGACGAGTAACCCGGATGATGCACTCGATCTTATGCAGGAAACGTTTATATCTGTGTGTCGAAGTTTGAAAGACTTCAGAGGCGACAGCGGTTTTAAAACTTGGGTACTGAAAATAGCGCATTTTCGGTGTATCGAATTTTATCGAAGAAGAAAATGGTTTGCTGATGAATCTGAATTGCAAGGCATGGAAACGCCACCGGAACAGTCTTGCCCGGAACTGGCATTTGGGAATGATCAGAATCAGCGACAAATTATGGTGTTAATGCAAAAGTTACCTTTTGAGCAAAAGCTGATTGTTGAATTGAAAATTTTTCAGCAGCAAACCTTTGACGTAATAGCACAACAACTAGGCGTTTCGAATAACACGGTAAAGTCTCGATTTTATTCGGCCTTAGATAAGTTAAAAGTATTAATGGAGGGCAGTTATGACGCAGCCTAACAATGATAAAGCCTTGCAGCAGTTATTTGACGCGTGGATTGATGGTGAGACGCTTTCTGAGCAGGAGCTGTTTCAATTGAAGATGCACCCAGAGTGGTCTCTCAGAATGCAGACATTTGAGCAAATGGAGAGCCTGGGCACTCGAGCTGACAGCGAAGAAAGTTTTGACTTACCTAACTGGGATAAGAACGCAGGTTTTGACCAGTATTTGGCTAAACCCAGTTGGTGGCAAACGCAGGGGACGGCGACGCTGGCGTTATGCTTCTCTATTTTTGCCTGTGTCATCATGTTATTTGACGTGAAACTAATTCACGGCGAACAAGGTATGCAGTTGGTCTGGTCTGATCAACAACAGCAAGAAGTACTAAATGAGCAGTTCGTTCAGTTGGCAAAAATGAACAACGAGCAAATAAATCAGAGATTGGATAAATTTCAGCAATTACACAAACAAAACACGGCGCAAATGGTGAGTTACGTTTTGGAAAATAGTCGTACTGAACGTCAAGAAGATATTCAGGATGCCGTGCAAATGATCCAAACGCAAAGAAGTGAAGATTTAGATTTTTTAAAACAGCAGTTTAACGACATTAATTACAACATTCGTTTGGCGAGTAGGCGTTCCAATCGCTTGGCGAAAGACAGTTTAGATAACGACGAGCAATTAACAGAGGAGTGAATGTGGCAAATTTGGCTGGACCTCGCTTAATCAACTGAATTTGACTCAATAATCTGGAAATTATTATGAAGAACCGAATTTTTAACAAACTAATCAAACCGGCTTTATTTACATCGGCAGTCATGGTGTTCAGCGCAACAGCAGTTGCGGCAGAGCTCAGTGATAAACGCCTTAAGAGCTTAAAACGCGATATTAAGGTCATGACTAATATTATTAAAACTACCTTAGAAGAATCTGTTGGGCGTAATGCCGGTCAGCTAAGTGGGATTTATATTGCGAATCAAGGCATGTTATTTAGCATTAGCGCGCAGCATCACTTTAATCACTATTTCATGGATCACGTTTCTCCTGTCGTACCCCTTGCGCCAAAAGCGCCTTTACCGACAAAAATTCAGATCACGACGGATAATATGGAAGAAATTGAAGAGTCGACCATGCAAATTGTAGAGGCGGCAATGGAAATGGCCGAACATCAGATGGATGTATATTCCGATATTGACTGGTCTCACTACTCTCGACGAGATAAAGATGAGTTCAAAAAGCAGCAAAAAATGTTGCGCAGCCAGCACAGGGAATTAGAACGTCAAGCAAGAGGCCTTGAACGTGATGTTAGAGATATTGAACGCAAAATTCGTGACGCTGAATTCGAACAGGAATTACGCGATGGTGAACAAAATAAAAGCAAAATTGCTTCTTTAGAAAAGGAATTAGCGGGACTAACGAATTCTCTAACCGGCGTAATAGAACAAATTCAGAAAAAAGCGGATGACCTTCGCAAGAAGACTGAAGAAGCTCGTAAAAAACAAACGGAAAAACAGCAAAAGCAGCTCATTGCAATGGAACAAGCAATCAGTCAAACCGTTTGTGATTTTGGTGCCGGACTAAGATCTTTACCTAAGGGCGAGCACATATCCTTCAATATCGAAGGGCGTCAGAACCGACTGTATGTATTTGACCAGAAAAGCATTATCCAATGCGCAGATGGTGATATTGATGCGAAGAAATTGTTAGAGAAGGCAGTGAAGTACAGTATGTAAGCGCATCTAGTTTAGGCAGTAAATGTAGCGGACTAGGCTGGTATTAACCAGCCTAGTGCCAGTTACATATTTCAGAAAGAAGAATTTCCACTGCGTTTAAATTTAAAATTTAAACCCCTAGCACCAGGTACTCGTAAATAGTGTAGGTGCAGGTTGCTCCAACGATGATTCCTATAATAACTCCGACAAGCTTTGTTGCGTTGATTAATATAGTTGGAATTAAGGCATTGAAATTTTCCTTAGTCTCATTATCACGCATTTATATTCTTGCCCTTGTAATAAGCTTTTATTCGTCCTAGAAGTTAAGCTGCTTCGTCTTCAATCACCCTCAAAATCTCGATATTCATGAGTCGAATTAGGAACAGCTCTTTTAGTATGTAATATATGTAATAGAAGACAAGTACGTTGATTCCAATACTGAGTGGAGAAAGAAAAATTTCCAGTTCCAAATTCAGAATCTTTAAATTTACAAATATCGTTGTAAATACTAAAGCCAACCATAAAACAAAAGGGTACAAAACGCTTTTGTAGTTTTTGTAACTATCTGAAGCAAACGTGTTATACCTAGCTTTTTCGTAAACTTTTTCAATGAATTCGCGATCTCTATGTCTCAACGGTTTATAAATTAGTTTCATTAACTTAAACTGCATAATGTTTACCATATATATTGTATGAGAGCATGTTTAATGCTCTCAACAAAGGTTTTGTTATCGTGTAGAGTGTGGGAAATATTGTTTCCTATATCTTCCACCATTCATGGTAGCTAAACCATATCCAATTCCTGCGACGATACCTATTGCAGCGCCTACGGGCCCTCCTATTGCAGCTCCGAATGCAACACGTGCGATCACACCTGCACCATGTCCTGCAATGGCTCCAATTGTAGCACCAACTAATACTTCTGTTATGCCAGCGCCGTTTACTGATTCTACTTCCACTTTATTTAATTCACGCATATTGTTTTCTCCATACTCGATATCTTTATCGAGTCGTTTATGTGCCAATCCATTGATTTGAATTAGCGGTTAATTAAGCTGATTGTTAGTTGTTCTCGTCAAAGTTTGACTAAAGTCAGCTAGTTTATTTTCTGACAGACTCAATTATAAAAATGAGCTGCCATCAGTTTTATGCAAGTAATCTCTCTATGTTTTACGTTCAATGAAATGAACGGAAATGGATGGAATTTCATGCTTTATAACGAACCAAGGCTAGCATTCTGAGCTAGCCTCGTTGATGAAGGATGACCTTTCCATCTGGTCGAGAGCTTCCCTAGCGATATTTAGTCTAGTAAACAATCTTGGTTTGTCACTGTCCTTAAGGTCCAGTTTTTTGGATTTTCTAATTAGGGTTTGTTATTGCTGAGTAACTTTAAGATTTGTTTATTCATGATTCGTAGCCGAATGATGTCGTTAAAAAAGTGATAAAGATAATTGATGGCGAACATATTTACGCCAAAGTTAATGGGAGATAGAGCATCTTCTAGTGGCCGCTCTAAAAGTATTAAGTTGAGCATTACCGCTATAACAATCAGGAGCAAAAACAAAACAATGCTGTATAAGATACATTTGTAGTTGTTTTTTTCACTTTTGGAAAAGGTATTATACCTAGCTTGCTCGTAGATGGCTTCAATCTCGTCATTATCTTTTGATTTTAGAGGCTCATAAAGCAGCTTCATCATCCTTAATCGCATCTGGTTTTCCATAAATTTTGGTTTCGGCTTTGTTGAGAGCATTATTAATGCTCATTGATAAATATAGCGCAACAGTGAATAAGAAAGGTATCGTCAAAAGGGCAAAAGGCTAGTGATTTAAACTAGCCTATCGAAGTAGGATGACCTTTCCATTTGGTCGAGCGCTTCCCGTGCGAAGACTATTTTAGTGAATAACTGCTTTTTGTCACTATCTCAAAAGTCTAGTTTTTTACTGCAAATTTGAACCGGAGAGGTTGTTCTTGCGCACGATATGCCTAAAGTGCTTTAGTGTAGGAGCTTTCAATGACGTTAGCTATTATTACAAGTATCCCTGAGATTTCATATTGGAACCCAAATGTACTTCGAAGCCCATGGCAATATCGACTTTATGATCACTAAGTCTTGTGTGATCAATCGACCCAATGCGCCGTTTAATGAAGAAGGTATTAATGTGTTGTTTACAACGTTGTTAAGCCAGATTGAAAAGCGAGGTATGGGAAGTTGGGTTCTTATTGAAATTTTAGGTGAGCAAGCGTTGCCTACACCTGAGGCAATGACGGCCTTAGTTGCTCAATATCAAAATTGCTTTAATAAAGGGTGCATTCAAATACACTCTGTTTGTGCCAATTCAGTTCAAAAACAATTTTTGATGCAAGTTGCTGAGAAAACCGACTTGGATATATTTTTTCATGATACTGAAGAAACCGCATTGTCAACTAATGAGCAGTATCTAGCTAACTAGTGTGTTTTAAGTTCTATGCTTATTTACCCATTCCACAAAAATGCGACAAACTTCCATATTTCCATGACAATAAAGGTGACCACAGTGGCTGCAATAACAGGGGCAATTGCGTGTAGCGGGTAATATTTGGTTTGAGGCCAGGGCTCAAAGATGCCAAGGTTCAGATGTTTCTTATAGGCAACACCAAAAACAATAATCAATGTAATGAGAATGAAAAAATGCATTGAAGCTCCTTGTTGCGTATTTTAAACAAACAAAAATGTCACCAGTCCAGCCATCAAAATGAAGTAAATAGAAAGCAAAATGACTAATCTCTTAAGATGCTTTAAAGAAACGACGAAGACTATTTCTGTTTTATAGTGAAGAAAATTCCTAAGTGCTTTTCTAAATTTAGTTATTTTGATCATACAACACAACGTTTTGAGTAATGACGGACATGTACTTTTTAACAATGTCGCCCTAAGGCATCAATTTTGTGTTTTATATCGGTATTGACTTATAAAACAGTCTCTTAACGCCATTTATTATCGGTGTGTAAGGTACAAATAATGATTGCTAATCCTTGATACTGTTTAGTCTGGCAAGTTTAATGTTTTATGTTAATCATTCGTTTTTTCGGTTACAGATTTCAGAAACAGCTGGTGGATTATATTTGATCATAAGAGTTTAATTTCCTGCTTTATTTGTCTGCGTAAAGCGGGTGTATCTTTGTTATAGGCGACAAATTCCAGTAACTGAAAGAGCTTCTCTAGCTGGTTTTGTTTTTCTGGCATTACCTGTATCAATTGTTCTTTATACTCCATAAGCGTTAGGTTTTTACCTTTCCAAGTAACATGTTGTTGGTCAGTGGTCTGTTTTAGTATTTTGTTTTCTATTTTGGAAAGTTGTTTTTGCGGCCAACTCGAGTTCTGGCTTTTCTTCCATTGTTCGTAAACCAGCAGCGCGAGACCTGGAATAATGATTAAAAGCGAAACGCTAAGTGCTACCACGCTCCAGTTTATTTTCTGCTGAAACAACTGCTTAAACAGATTCTGTTGTTTATCCTTGTCGAAGTCTAATACCCAAACCGTCCAGTAATAATCGAGGGATTGCAGCTGTTGCCGTAATTCATTGAGCCAGGCAATGGACTTAACAACTTCCAGAGGTTGGCTGGTAAAGTCCGGATCATTACCGAGTACACCGGATAAACCAAACTCCAGTCGATTAGGTGCTACGATGGCAGTAGGGTCAACTCTTACCCATCGGCCTTTATTATCAAATCGATTTTGGCCAGCTGGTAGCCAATACTCTGACCAAGCGTGAGCACTGGAATCGTACACGTTAAAATATTCACCGTTGGGATTAAACTCACCACCTTGATATCCAGTAACAATCCGAGTGGCAAAACCTTGCATGCGCATTAACACGCTGTATGCACTAGCAAAATGAGCACAAAACCCTACTTTTTTGTTAAACAAAAAGTCATCAATGTGATCACCTGCCAATGTATCGGGCGTCAGAGAGTATTCAAATTTTTGCTCATAGAAATAATTCAAAATGGCGTTGCTGTATGCCGTCGACATCTCTTGAAGGTTTTGTCCCGGTTTTATCACACCAGTCCACAGGGTATCAGCTAGCTGTTTACTGCGAATGTGCGCGCCTTTAGGTAGTCGTTTATTAAGTTCAAGTTCTCTTGAAGATATTCGTGTTTGGGGCAATAAATCTGTGTATTCTGGAGCTAATACCGTGGCTTGATATTTAAAGCGCTGTTTGACTTCTCTACCGTATACGAGTTTGTTATCTCGACCGTTATACACTAAACCTTCGCTACTAACGCTGTTGCTTAAAGCATATAACCAGGGTTGTTGTGTTGGTTCGGCGATAATTTCATATTTTATGCTTGTCGCAGCTGGTGTGGCTGACAATTTCAACAATTCAGAAGGTTCCTTTCTTCTCGGGTGAACTTGCCAGGTGCGGCCATTAAACAACTCCATCGTTAATACTCGCCAATATAACTCCGCTTGTTCTGGCGTTTCGCCATCAACAAAACTAGCGCGAAAAGCGAGTCGATTTGATTCAGCCAAATTAGCTATATCACCTGGCGTCATTGAGTCACTTAATCCTGTACTGTTTGATTTCTGTTCGGGCAATTTCCAGAAAGGAGGGAGGTTAGGTATGGTAACAAACAATATGGCGGTTACAGGTATGATAGTAACAAATTGAATCCCTAATTGACGGATGCCTTTTGCAGCTGGGAATTCGGAGTTTTGAACGAGAAACAAGGCATAGAAGTTGAGAAATACGAGCAAAAAGTACAACAGAGACATAGTCAGAGATTGTTGATAAATGAAAGCAACGGCGATCAAAAAAAGTAGACACAGGGTAAGTCTTTGATTGGTTTGTTGCTGCAAACGTTTAAGTTGTTGTTTTTTGGTAGGTGACGAAACACTTTCAGCATGCGGCAAGGTAAACCACCATAACCCAGCTCCAGCAACCAGTAAGTTCACCATGGCGTTCAACAAGCCAACCTGCCAGCCCCAATTCACGATAATAACGGTCAACACTACTGAACTGATGTTCTTTAACCAGTTACTCGATAAGAGTTTCAACGAACTCGGAGAAAGCTGCAAAAATGTAAAGCGGATCAACAAGATTATAAACACACTGATCGTGATTGCAGGGATAAGCGGTTCGTTTAAGACCCACAAAAGTGCAATTAAAACTGTCGCGTATACCACCTGACTCAGGGTTTGATTGGAAACCAGGTTCGAAGTGGTGTTATCCATCACTCGACTCCGTAAGTGCGTAACATGCCAGCGTTTGTAAACAAGCTGTCAGATGAGCACTGCCACAGTCCGGGTCCAGGAGTATGTTGTGCCCCTGATACCCAGATAACATTAATCCATATGGTTGGTTTTCGCTTTCCAGTGTCAAAACTGCATGAGTTAACACTGACAGTTTTTGCTCCAGGTTATCGCCTGAAACAAGGTCAAATCGTAGCCAGTTGTCTCCTTGCGGGTTATCACTAAAGTCTTTCAAAACCAACGCTGCATCCGGCTGTTTTGCCTGATGTTTCCAGGATACTTTAGACATCGACTCGCCTGGCTGAAAAGGTTTAATACCTTCAAAGTTTTGTTCCAAAACCTTTGTTTTTGGCAATGTGTCTGTGGTGGCTGATTCAACCTGAGATTCGGGGTCTTCGAATTGCCTGTCGCTGGTTCGCCAGTCTCCTTGTTGCGCATTCGGGTAAACCCAGTGCGATTGTTCAAAACGTAAATAACTCCAACACACAAAAAGGCCAAACGGGAATTGGCTCGATAACTTGATTTTGGGTAGTTGGCGATAACCCCGGCGATCCGCTTCGAGGCGGAAATTAATGGTTTGCTCATCTTCGATTGATGCAACTGAGTGTATATATTTGTTTTCGATGGAAAGTTGCCATTCGGCTTTTGAGGATTTGGTATTGACGTTTATCTTAACTTCAAACTGATCATTGACATAACTCGGACCGATTTTGTCCATATTGATAACGCTTTGATTCAAATTGAAAAAGCAGACATACATAGACAGTAGAAACCAGCTCAGTAATAAATAACAGAGGATAAGGATGGGATTATTTTGGTAGTTAGTGCCCAATACAAACAACAGCATACAGCAGAACAACAAACCAAAACCAAAACGAGTTGGCACTATAAACAAGTTGTTATGACTTAAACGATGAACATCCGACCTCGGGATACGTCTGTTTATCCATGTTCGAAATCGAGAGAGTAAAGTTCGCTTCACCATAAGTATCGACTCTGGTCTAAAAAGCCAAAGGGTCAATCGCATCTAAAATTTGCTGGCTGTAATGTGTATTGAGACCAGCAGAGAACCCTGCACGAAGCCTGTGTTCTGCCACTGGTTCAAATACTGCTTTAATATCGTCTGGAGTAATAAACCCGCGGCCTTGAATATAGCTATATGCTTGCGCTGCTGCGACGATGGCAAGTCCGGCGCGAGGCGATAACTGATTAGGAAAGTCTCCCTGACGTGAGCGATTGAGCAATGCCATGACATAGTTCAGAGCCGCATCGGATTTTTTGATTTGACGAACTTCTTGTTGAATATTCTTTAACTCCACGGCATTAATAATGACCTCATTCACAAATTCAGCCCGAGTGGATTTCCCTTGGGGGCCTTGTTGCAAGAGTTGTAATTCTGCCGCTTGAGGCGGGTAACCTAATTGCAACCGCATTAAGAATCTGTCTAACTGGGACTCAGGGAGGGGATAAGTCCCACTTTGATGCACCGGATTCTGAGTGGCAATGACAAAAAATGGATCCGGTAAGTTATATGTATTGCCGTCTACGCTAACCTGTTGTTCTTCCATGGCTTCTAGCAAGGCGCTTTGGGTTTTAGGGTTTGCGCGATTTATTTCGTCAGCTAATAATAACTGATTAAATAGGGGCCCTTTATGGAACTGAAATTGATTATTCTGTTGATCGAAAATGGAAACACCAATCAAGTCTGCAGGTAACATATCTGAGGTGAATTGCACTCTTTGGTATTGAAGCCCAAAAGCATTAGCGAGTGCATGAGACAAAGTGGTTTTCCCCATACCCGGCAGATCTTCCACCAACAAATGACCATTTGCTAACAAACAAGCGACGGCCAGCTGGATTTGCTCCGGCTTACCGAGTAACACCTGATTGAGCTGTTCGATCACCAAATGTATGTTCTTTTTATATTGTTCCGTCATCTTGCTCCAACTCAAACTAAGGTCTTCTAATCTAGTTTAATACCAATTTCATTAGTTTTGTTCTTCCATATAACTCTTTGGCTAAAAACAAAATTTTGTTGGTATCGTTCGATATGACAGATGCAGCTAGATAAAAGTTTCCCCTAAACTCATTTTTATTGTTTGCAATAGTTCGTCTTTAACTAATGGCTTAGTTAAATGATGATCCATGCCTGCATTCAGAGATTTTTCTTTATCCTCTTCAAAGGCATTGGCAGTCAGGGCAATGATGGGGACTTCTAACATGACATCGTTTCGAATAATTTGTGTCGCCTGATATCCATCGAGAACTGGCATGTTGATGTCCATTAATATGAGATCAAAACTCTGGTCAGGGTCGGTGCAAGCGTCGACAGCTTGTTGCCCATTTGCCACTCGAGTAACACTGTATCCTGTAGTCTGTAAGAAATGGACGGCAATTTGTGCATTAACTTCGTTATCTTCCGCCACTAAGATCGAGAAATTACTTGGATCGTGATTCTGTTCCTGATGGCTTAAACAATCTATGACGGCGTCAAAAAAGCGTGATTCATCCATAGGCTTGCTGAAACAGAAATCAAAAATATGCTGTTCATCTAACAACTCCGGTACATGGTCGATAATGGCAGAAAGCAGAATAAATCGAGTCGAATTGTTTGTTTGTGCGAGTTTCTTGAGTTGCTTTGTCAACTCCAGGCCATCGATACCTGGCATGTGCAAATCGACAATAAACAAGTCATAACCTTTGTCTGCGTTTTCAAGGCAGGATTTGGAGTCTTCATACACATCGGGATAAATATTTAGCTTAGCGAGCTGGTGGGTCAAAAACTTTCGGCTAACAGCAAGATCGTCAACGACAGCCACTTTTCTGCTGGCCAGCTCGTCAAAATCAGGATTGAATGTCGATGGTAGCTCCTGCTCTATGGTTGAACTGACCTTGAATGGAAGAGTTAAGGTAAATGTGCTGCCAAAGTTGACTTCGCTGCTTACCTCTAATTTACCAGACATTTTATTTACTAATTCAGAACAAATCGCTAAACCTAATCCAGTCCCGCCATATTTACGCGTAGTTGAATTGTCTCCCTGAATAAAGGGTTTGAAGATGTTCTTTTGTTGGGACTCGGACATGCCAATGCCCGTGTCTGAAATTTTTATCAATAATGTAATTTTGTCCCCATGCGAAGTGTAATCGACTTCTAACCTAATACCCCCATGCTCTGTAAACTTAACGGCGTTGTTTAGTAGGTTTGTAAGTACTTGCACTAGTCGGTTTCCTGGACCATGAAGAAAAGAAGGAACATCGTCTGCAACTTGAGTGGAAAACTTCAGGGATTTTTGTTCACACATAATGGCTATTGGAGCCAACGCTTCTTCCAGTATCTGCGGCAAGCAAAAGTCAAAATAATCTAAGGTGATTTTATTGGATTCTATTTTGGCGATATCCAGTATGTCATTGATAACCGTTAATAGCTGTTTGCCTGAGGTCCGCGCTTTTCTAATTAGTTCATTTTTTTCTACGGCTGCTGACTTGCTTTGGGCAATTTCCAGCATTCCAAATACGCCATTTAAGGGCGTTCTAATTTCGTGGCTCATGTTAGCCAAAAATTGAGATTTTGCCTGATTCGCGATTTCTGCCTTTTTACGTTGAAGGTTAGCCCGTTCGGTTTCTTTTCTTAATCGTTCAAACTCATGCTCAAAATGGCGCTGCGAGCGAATATAGAGGTTGATATAGGTGAGCAATGCTGCGAGCAGAATAACGACAGGGAAGATAGTATAGAACCAGAAAAGCTGTTGATTGTTATTTTTTGTTTGTTTCTGAACGTCACTGAGTAAAACTTTTAGTTCTGCATACATAGCTTCCCCATTAACCAATTCCAGAGAACGGCGAATTTGTTGCGAGTTGCTTTCGATGGCCAGTGTGTTCTGTTCAATAAATTGTTGCATCTTGTCTAGTAAGCTTTCGGGTACCGCTTGGCTAAAAGCTGGTTTGGTCTTTAAGAGTTCCAGGTTCGCAGTAAATTGTTGAACACCTTGGTGCAGCTTACTTAACATCGAATGTTGCATTATCTGGTGGTTAGTTTGGCGCAGTTGAACCAAATGATGAGTCAGGTTTTGCGACAGTTCGACCTGCTGCCCTATGACATTCATTAGACTTGTTGACTGCTTTTGCGTATTTGCAAATCTGTGACCAATAAAAATTGAAACCAATACCAGACCCGAAATTACGATCAGTGCCGATAGATATGCCCATTTTATTGATTTTGTCGTTTTGAAAGGTTTACTCATTAATTATTTGTCGATTTACCAATTTACAAAGGCTGTTTGGAATTATTGAGACCCGTAAAGAAAATGATAGCCCTCCTTTTATTATTGTCTATTTAATTGTTTTATCAGTATAGTTGAATTAAGATTGTGACATCGGACCAGTTGGCTTTTACCATGTTTCAAGAATCATTATTCCTATCTCAACAGGATCACAAACTACACGTTCGTCATATATGGCAAAAAGAGGGCGGGGTGCCCGTTTTAATGTTACACGGTGCAATAGAAAACGGCCGTATATTCTATAGTGAAAAAGGCAAGGGCTTTGGTTGTTATTTGGCACAGCAAGGTTTTGATGTTTATGTAGTGGATTACCGAGGGCGTGGTCAAAGTACACCATCGATTAAACAGGACAATAGCCATGGTTATTATGAAACCATAACTCAGGACATTCCTAGTTTAATGGATTACGTCTTTGAGCGAACAGGGCAGAAGATGCACGTTGTTTGTCACTCTTGGGGTGGGGTGTTATTTGGTAGTGCGTTGGTTCGTTTTCCGGGGGTGAAACAGAAAACTCTGTCGAACTTGTGTTTTGGCACCAAAAGACAAGTAACAGTTTGGAATTCAGAGCGCTTAATAAAAGTGACATTAATTTGGAACCGTTTAGCGCCCCTATTGAGTAAACGAAAGGGGTTTCTGGATGCCAAAAGACTCCGTTTTGGTGCGGATGCTGAAACGCATCGTTCCCTGACTGAAAGTGTGAGTTGGGTGAAAAAAAGTAAATGGGTGGATCCCGTTGATGACTTTGACTATGAGCATGCAGCCAAACGTGTAGTTTGGCCGCCAACCTGGCACTTAACAGGCGTTAAAGATAAGGTTCTTGGTCACGCACAGGATGTACAACTTTTTATTAAAGAAAGTCGTAATCGTACCGCTCGATTTAGCAATTTATCCCGTAGTACAGGAAGTCAGTTAAATTACGATCATATTAATATTCTAACCCACCCACTGGCGGAAAACGATCACTTTCCTCAATTAGCACAGTGGCTTAGAAACCATAGTTAACTCAATGCTAACCAGATAGCTACAGCCATCATTAACCCGCCTGAAATACGGTTTAACTTTCTGACTTGATGTTGTTCTTTTAACAGACGCACAAGAGAACGGCCACCGGTCGCGTATAACATCATGCAGACAAACTCTGAAATCAGAATAATCCCGATAAGCATGGAAAGTTGAAATGGTAATGGCAGCGATGGGTTAATAAAAGGGGGTAACAGAGATACCATAAATGCCCAACCTTTAGGGTTGGCTATTGCCGTGATAAAACCTTGATTGAAGAGCTGCCATTGGTTGATAGATTGAAGCGGTGCAGAAGGCTCGGTAACCACTAACTTGCCTTTTTCCCGCCACATATTTATGCCTATCCATAACAGGTATAGTGCGCCTACAATTTTTAAGGCAGCAAATAAACCGGGATATTGTAATAGTATCGCAGACACGCCCAAAACGGCCGTCAACGCGACGGTGGCAACGCCAAGCAGTTCACCATACATCATCCACAACGTATTGCGAAGACCAACTGTCATCCCTAGAGTTAACGCTAGAGTCATGCATAGGCCAGGCGTCAAACTAACGAAAAAGAACGTAGGAATGAAAAGTGCGAGTAGCGTTAAATCCAGCAAAGTTTTGATCTCATAAAAGTAACAAGCGGGCCAGTGTAGCGGCTTGACTGTTTATGTGAAAGCACTGATCTGGTGCCTTATTGATGAAAAATTGATGTTTAGCGGTTTTAAAGTGGCATTCATCGTTTCAATTTAGGTGATGGTGAGCTTTATCACTTAAAGTAAGTTTAGTGATATGGGTTAAGGAATTTTCATGAAGTTTGCTCGAGTTGCGGCTGCAATTTTTGTTTTTGCCATCGGAAACGTTAATGCTGCTGAAGTCCTGGAGGTTGGGCTTTCGGTTCCGGACGTTGTTTATTCCGAAAATGTCGATATTGGCTTTTTTAAGTCATCCAGAAAAAGCGAAAACGGCGGGAAGTATCGCTTTTCCGTAAATGTGCCAAACGATTATGATCCAAATAAAGCCTATCCACTCCATGTTATTTTGCATGGCGGTGTTGATCGGCCGAAACCTACAGGTAGAAAACTTGTTCCTCGTTATTTGAAAAATATGGCGCAAGAGGATGTGATCAGCTTGTTTCCAACCGCCTGGCGAAAAGCTAAATGGTGGCAGCAAAAACAGTTGGATAACATAGATCAACAAATTGAATGGATTAAACAACGTTATCACATAGATACGAATAAAATTCTTCTGTTGGGTCTCTCAGATGGTGGGCATGGCAGTTATTACATCGCGGCACATCAACCCTCTAAATTTGCCGGGTTCGTACCCATGCTTGGGAATATTTTTGTTTTGGTCGAGCATAACGGTGCTGAACATCAGACTTACATTAACAACTTGTTAAACAAACCCATTTTTGCTGTAAACGCGACAAAAGACGAATTGTACCCGATCCAACATGTAGACTCGTTCATAAAGGTTTTGCAGGACGCCGACGCCAATATTAAATATCGGAAAGTAGATTCTGGGCATTTTACAACTAAGTGGTTTAAAGACGTAAAAGCTGAAGTTGCTGATTTCACTCGCGAAACGGTTCGTAACCCCTTTCCCGATCATATTATTTGGCAGGTAGATGAGAAAAATAGTCACCCACGAATTCACTGGCTGCATATAGATAAACTCATATCAGGTGATACGCACATTCTGGAGCTAAACAAAAAGAACAACGAAGTCACCGTTAAAGCTGAGAATATCAAAGGTTTGACTTTGTTGTTATCTCAACAGCACTTTGATTTTCAGTCGCCGATAAAAGTAACGGTTAACGGAAAAGTGTTATTCGATTCAAAAGTGACTGCATCGGAAATAATTCAGAATAAATGGTATGAAAAGGATAAGGACGTGAATTCACTTTATCAGGCAGAAATTCAACTGAGCCTTTAATACCAATCTGCATAAAGAATTAGTCAGTTCAGAATTTCACCAGAGCTGCGAGAATAATCGAAACTTGTGCAGGTATAGTCGTTCTCGGCTTGGTCTCCTGAGTCGCCCTACCTCCTGCATCCATGCAGTCGTACATCAAATAAGTTTTGGGCGA
>Ga0213830_1000471_pt1 | contig 22717 bp, 19 predicted proteins | sample SWATP11_FD_161661 | JGI IMG/M metagenome (GOLD analysis project Ga0213830, IMG submission 161661) | Coastal seawater microbial communities from Marineland, Florida, United States - SWA TP1 #1 | ecosystem: Environmental > Aquatic > Marine > Coastal | place: USA: Florida | collected 2016-08-06 | reverse complement strand
GTGCAGTAATCAAAGAGTTACAAGAAAAAGGTTACGCATTACCTGACTACCCTTCAGAGCCAAAAACTGATGAAGAAAAGAAAGTTAAAGCAACTTACGACAAAATCAAAGGTTCTGCTGTAAACCCGGTACTTCGTGAAGGTAACTCAGACCGTCGTGCTCCAGGTTCAGTAAAAGAGTACGCTCGCAATAATCCACACTCAATGGGTGCATGGAGCAAAGATTCTCAGTCTTACGTTGCTAGCATGGAAGAAGGTGACTTCTTCGGTTCTGAGCAATCAGTGACTGTTGCAGAAGCAACTGACGTACGTATCGAGCATGTTGCTGAAAATGGTGACATTACAGTTCTTAAAGCAAGCACACCATTACTAGCGGGTGAAGTAATTGACGCGTCTCGCATGAGTGCTGCTAAGCTTCAAGCTTTCCTTGCAAAAGAAATTCAAGCAGCAAAAGACAAAGGCGTGTTGTTCTCATTACACATGAAAGCAACTATGATGAAAGTGTCTGACCCAATCATCTTCGGTCACGCTGTAAAAGTGTTCTTCAAAGACGTATTCACAAAACACGCTGATCTTTTCAAAGAACTAGATGTCGACGTAAACAACGGCTTTGGTGATGTATTCTCAAAAATCGAAAGCCTAGATGCAGCTAAGAAAGCTGAAATCGAAGCTGATATCCAAGCGGTATACGACAACAACCCTGCTATTGCAATGGTTGATTCTGACCGTGGTATCACTAACCTTCACGTACCAAGTGATGTGATCATCGATGCATCAATGCCTGCTGCAATCCGTTCTAGCGGTCAAATGTGGAATAGCGAAGGTAAATTACAAGACACTAGCTTTGTAATTCCAGATCGTTGTTACTCAGGTGTTTACCAAGCAACTATCGATTTCTGTAAAGAAAATGGTGCATTCGATCCAACAACTATGGGTAGCGTACCTAACGTTGGTCTTATGGCTCAAAAAGCTGAAGAGTACGGTTCACACGACAAAACGTTTGAAGTAGCTGCTGCTGGTACAATCCGTGTAGTTGACACAGCTGGTACAACTTTACTTGAGCATGCTGTTGAGCAAGGTGATATCTGGCGTATGTGTCAGGTGAAAGACGCACCAATCCAAGATTGGGTTAAACTTGCTGTTAATCGCGCTCGCGCAACTAACACGCCAGCAGTTTTCTGGTTAGACGAAAACCGTGCACACGATGCTGAGCTAATCAAAAAAGTAAACGCGTATTTACCGCAACATGATACTGATGGTCTTGAAATCCACATCTTAGCACCAATTGAAGCGACTAAGTTCTCATTAGAGCGCATCAAAGAAGGTAAAGACACTATTTCAGTAACTGGTAACGTATTACGTGACTACCTAACTGACTTATTCCCAATTCTTGAGCTTGGTACAAGTGCTAAAATGCTTTCAATCGTACCACTTATGAATGGTGGTGGCTTATTCGAAACAGGTGCAGGTGGTTCAGCACCTAAGCACGTTCAACAGTTCGAAAAAGAAAACCACTTACGTTGGGATTCATTAGGTGAGTTCTTAGCGCTTGCGGCTTCTTTAGAGCACTTAGCAGTTAATACTGGTAATAAGAAAGCACAAGTTCTTGCTGATACGCTTGATAAAGCAACTGGTACTTTCCTAGCTGAAAACAAATCACCTTCACGTAAAGTGAAAGAGATTGATAACCGTGGTTCGCACTTCTTCCTTTCTTTATTCTGGGCACAAGAACTTGCTGCACAAAATGATGATGCGGAATTAAAAGCACAGTTCACACAAATCGCTGCTGATCTTGAGTCTCAAAAAGACCAAATCGTTACTGAATTAAACGATGCACAAGGTCCAGCAATGAGTGTTGGCGGTTACTTCCAACCAAGTGATGAGTTAGCATTCAAAGCAATGCGTCCAAGCTCAACATTTAATGACATCCTAGCTAAACTGGTTTAATTCATTTAAACATAATTAATTAGCTATAAGAGAGTTACCTCAGTGTTTTTAACACCGAAGAGGTAACTCTTTTTTATTTTAGCGACTTAAAATCAATTTTTAATACCAATTCGCTTAATTAAGTGGATCTATTTTGAGGCAATAAAACCTCGTTGATAGCAAGGCAAAAATTTCGTTATTTAGTTGTGCTCGGCAATTGCTCCTGCATTGCTCTACCTTCTGCATCCATGCAGTCGTAAAACAGAAATTTTTAACGCAGATAGCGACAGGTTTAATCCCTCAAAATGATTAAGTATTATTGCGGGATGGTATCACAGTCACTCGTAGCGCTCACTTCACTTTTAGACCACTTTAGTAAAGCCGTTTTAACACATTGGTAGTCAATCGGCTTGGCAACAAAATCATTCATTCCTGCGGCAAAACATCGTTGCTTATCTCCTTCAAGTACATTGGCCGTTAAGGCAATAATAGGAGTCGCTTTATACTCTGGCATTTCTCTTATGCGTATTGTTGCTTGCGGGCCATCAAGTATAGGCATCTGCATATCCATAAATATAATATCAAAGCAGTTTTGCAGATTATTTTCCCCACTATGTTCCTTACATAGCGCAACAGCCTGCTCGCCATCCCCTGCTATTTTTATTGAGCTTATACCAAACTCATTTAACATAGCTTCGATAACAACCTGATTAATATCATTGTCTTCGACGACCAATACATTTAATGATGAAAAGTCTACTTGTTCCTCTTCATTTTCTTGCCTCGTTGCGGTTTCAAACTCAGAGTGCTCAATAACCTGTGTTGTTTTTAGCTCAAAATAAAAACAAGAACCCTGCCCTAGCTCACTTTCTACCTGCAAAGGAGCATTCATCAAAATTAGTAATTTGCTTGAGATAGCAAGGCCGAGTCCTGTACCACCGAAGCGCCTTGTAATTGAGGTATCCGCTTGAGAAAACGCTTCAAATAACTTACCGAGATTTTCTTTTGCTATACCTATTCCTGTATCAATCACACTAAATTTGATGCTCAAATCATCGCCGCCTAGCTCATTAATTTTTACGTTGAGGGTCACACAGCCTTTCTCGGTGAATTTAATTGCATTCCCAATAAGGTTTATCAACACTTGTTTTAGGCGGGCTTCATCAGCAAAGAAAACACAATGTTGATACTCTTCAGCAACAGAAATATTCAACTTAATATGCTTATTTTGGGCTTGCTCTTTAAATAAATGCTGTAACTCATCTAGTAGCGAATTTAAATGTATAGGCACAGACTCTAGCTCAATTTTAGACGCCTCAATCTTACTTATATCTAAAATGTCGTTGATGATTACCAATAAACCTGCCCCTGAAGATTGTATAATATTAAGCATCTTCATTTGTTCATGAGACAAACTGGTACGACTCAACTGCCGCGCCATTCCTAAAATGCCATTCATAGGGGTTCTAATTTCATGGCTCATATTTGCCAAAAATTCTGATTTCACCTTGGTGGTGTGTTCTGCCGTTTTCTTGGCTTGGGTAAGGTCTTGGCTTAACACCCGAAATCTATCTGCCGCAGTTGCAAGCACACCAATTTCATCGTTACGCTTTAAATCATAAATAGGAGCTGATAAATCACCAGCTAAGAAGTATTGAAAACTTGTGGTTAAACGTGTAATTGCACGCGATATATGCAGGTGGAAATAGATTGCAAGCGCGATAATGTAGATAACTACACCAACAGCAAGAAAACGCAGAGTTTGATCTGTTTTTATTACTGTTTCTTGCGCTTCACTTTTAATCTTTTGCAATTTTGCTAGGGATTGCTCTCTTAGTTTATCTGCAAGGGTACTGAACTCTATAGCATCGCCAGCCATAACAACATTAACCAAGCTTAAATAGTTTCGGTTAGCCTGCACGCCTCTCGAAAAAGCCTGTTTATATGTTTTAGCATGTTCACGGTTATTACTTAGATCAGTGTTGGTTTGTGACTGATTTGATAAAATAGCCAGCGCCTTATTAACCGCTGCTCTTTTAGAATAATCTTTTTTGGCAAGAAACAAAGAGGCATCACGATGTAATTCATGCCATACATTGATATGTTCAGTGATAGCCAATTTGTTTTCATTGGTAGTCGCAGTTAATTTGAGGTTGGTTAATTCATTAATAGCTGCTAAATAGATTTGCGGTAACTCAACATCAGTGAGCTCTGTTTTTATTTCATAACGCTTGGCAAGCACATCTAGATTTTCACCGTACCGAGAAATCAGCTGTGTCATTGAATTTAAATAAACTTGGCTTTCAAGTTCATCACTTTTCAAATCAACACTTTCTAAACGTGCTTTTATACTTTCAAAGTTCTCTATTATTTTACTAAATACGGTTTTACTACCTGAGAATCCATAAACTGAAATATCACGCTGCATTTCAACAATATCTTTATTTATACGAAGTATACCCACGGCATAATTACTAATGCGGCTTATATCGTTAAAAGATGTTTCAATTCTTTGTAATCGCTTGTTCAAGACAAAATAACTCGCCCCCATTACAAGTAAAACGAGTGTCAATGCCAATAACACTTTGGCTGCTAAAGACCTAGAAAAAATGGTTAGCAATGTAGCTCCTTATGAGTTCAACAACTCATACCATTTATCTAAACTATAATCATAATTCGGCATTACCGTATTCCAGACCGCTATATTCGAAAAACGCTTGATATAGCTTCCTCCATCACGAGCTTGACCCGCTAGAACAGATATTTTGCCGTCTGTTCCGCGTAAATCCGTGGATGCTTCTTGCCCTTCATACCAATATTGCCATTCTGCTTTTGACATAAGAGGCTGACTCCGCTCAGGATTAGAAATGTAATAACCTTGTCTTGCTATAAATGCGCCTGGATAGCCAGAAAGCCACCAATTCATGTATTCATAGGCAGCATCTTTAACATGCCCCTGTACATTAGCTGATAAACACATAACCCCATGCCAAGCACGATAGCCTTCTTTTGGAGAGGCATACACAACGGGTATACCTTGCCCTTTGCAGGCGCTGACACCGGGCGAAAACATGCTTTGAATCGTGACGCGCTTCATTTTCATAAAATCGACTGATTGCGGTACCGAAGTCCAAAAGCCAGCGAAGTGACCTTGCCTTTTCTTTTGCAGTAAAATTGCAAACAGCTGATCAATTTCGCTAATACTCATATTGCCCATATCTTTAAATGTCATCAGCCCCTGCGCCTCGGCAGCCAGTGCAGCATCAAAAATACCGATTGTTGGCGCATTAACAAGGGCGACCTTACCTTTATTCTTTTCATCAAGTAACCAAGACCAAGATTCGGTTTGGTAAGGAGTGCCCTTTTCGATAAACTGAGTGTTGTAACCAAACGAGTCAACATTATGCACGTAGGGCAAGAAACTAATCGCATTAGTTGGTGTAGCTGCAAGCGTGCCATCTGCTTGCACGAAAAGAAGTTTGTTAGGTGAGTCGCCAACACCTAATTTAGCATCAGGGACGATTTTGCCCGTTTTAGAAAGTGGATTGATTTCATGCCAGTAGGTAAGCCGCTCTGTTTCGATAGGTTGAATGGCACCTGCTTGCCAAAGAATATTAATTGAATCTGACCATTGCTCGTATAAGTCAAAACTACTTGGGTCTGATGCTGCCTTTTGCAACACCGCAGCACTGCCCATTGGGGTAAATTCAATATCAATACCCAGCTCAAGCATGGCTTTTTGTCTGAGCTCTTCTTGTAAAGTTACGTGGGTCCCCATAACCCTAATTGTGGGCGTGTTTTTAGCAAACACATATGGAGCCTTGAAGGCAAGTGTTGAAGCCACAGCACCAGCACCTAATGTTTTGAGAAAGTCTCGACGGTTATCAGAGTAATTCATTTAGCAATCCAACATATTAAACCCATTAAAAGTATAGGTTAAATTTCTAAATTGCCTAAAATAAGTACTAATTTACCTTTCTATAATTTTTCAACCCCGAGCTGCCACAAACCACCGCCACTTACATTAAAAAATGCTCTTTTGCAGTCGCAATTGCCTGTTCAATGGCCGTGTTTTTAACAGGCTTTGAAACAAATAAATCCATTCCAGCTTGTTTACAAGCTGCTTTATCATCTGCAGAGGTATTGGCTGTTAGAGCAATGATATAGGTTTTATCAGTTGGGCAAATTTTCTCATCTCTTAAAATACGGGTTGCTTCAATACCATCCATTTCTGGCATTACGCAATCCATAAAAATCAGATTGTATTTGTTTTGCTTACACTTATTTATCGCATCAATACCATCGCACGCATAATCGGCCGTTAAGCCTAACTTTTCTAAGTGTGCTTTTAACACAAAGCGGTTAATTTGGTTATCATCAACGACCAGTATCGATAAAGGCAAGGTTGAAAAGTCGATATCACAGGCATGTAGCGTATCATGTGATTGTGGCTGCCCAAGCTTTAGAGGTAGTTGAATATCAAAACAACTGCCTTTTTGATATTCACTAAGGACCTGTATTGAGCCCCCCATGTAATCAATTAGCTCCTTCACTATTGCAAGGCCAAGCCCCGTTCCTCCCTTTTTTCGGTCCTTATTTAGCTCTTGGGTAAATGGTGAAAACAGTGACTTCATAAAGGTTTCTGTCATGCCAATGCCCGTATCACTCACTTGCAAATTCAAAATGACATCGCCACTTTGAACTTTAGCCGTAACAGATAATTTAATAGTGCCTTTTTCAGTAAATTTTAATGCATTACTCAATAAGTTAGAGGCGATTTGAGTGAGTCGGGTGTTATCACAGTAAGTCCAACACTCTTCACTAATATCAATTTCGACGTCAAAATTAAGATTCTTTTCTTGATATAAAGGTAAATATAACGACGCTAAATCAACAAAAATTGTCTTTAACAAAAAGTGACTCGGCTCTAATTTCAGTTCACCATGATTTATTTTAGAAAAGTCGAGTACTTCGTTGATTATATTTAATAAGATATCTGCGCTGCGAAGGGCAACTTTTAATTTTTCTTCTCGCTTTTGCTCTGACTTTTCGTAAAGTAAAGTCGTTAGCATGCCTGTAATACCATTTAACGGCGTGCGAAGTTCATGGCTGATCTTAGCAAGCAAGATACTTCTGTCTTCAAGTGTACGCTCAGCATCCGCTTTTTGCTTTTTAAGCTCTTCACGAAGTAACACCTCTTTCGTGACATCTTGAAAAGTGCCTATTAAACGAACGCATCGCCCGTTTTCAAACTCTGCTTCGCCATACGTTGAAACCCATACAGGATTACCTTTCGCTGTGATGAGCTGAATTTCAATATTCCAATCTTTACCATGCTCGATTGCTTCTTGGACTACTTGTTGTATTGAATCACGACTTTCACCTTCTTTATAAAACTCAATAGCCGTTTCAAGGTTTGGAGAATAATCTGCAGGGACTTCGTGGATAGCTTTAGTTTGCTTGCTCCAGTAGAGCTTATTTTCTAGCAGGTCGAGTTCCCAAGAGCCAATACGAGCAACTTCTTCGACTTGCGCGAGCATGTAATTCTTTTTTATTAATCGTTCAGAAGAAGCATTACGCGCTAATTCGTTACCTAACCACTGGGCAAAAAGTTCTACATAATCATGAGACTCTTCACTAAAGGGCTCTGAGACATTCGGGGCGGAGAAGTTAACTGTGCCGAATACCTTTTTACCAACAAAAATAGGCGCGCCAATGTAAGATTCGAGTTGAAAATTTATATAACAAGGGTGTTGTGCAATATGGCTTTTTGATGCTTGATGAAATGAAAGCGCCTTATTAGCTTTTAAGGTGTGAGCACAATAGGTACCTTCCATATCGAATTGCGTACCAACCGGGATTGCATTATCAGGTGCCACCACATGAATGACCGTATAGAGCTTGTCATCAACTTGACTCACAATCGCAAATTCGAGATCAAATACCTCTAAACCAAATTCTAGTAACTTGATTACTTTGTCTGAAAAATCAATTTCTTGATTGGATACTATATCGTGGAATTGGCGCAGAAAGTTCACAGTCACTCCTTGTCACTTAAAACTGCATCTAGTTCAAGTTAGCATATCAATAAATTACTGAGCGTACACTTAAAACAGGCTAAAGAACCAAATTTCATTAAAAACATCATGAGATAGCATTAAAACAGACGTTTCTTGTTGATATATTGGCAAAGTTCGATGATTGGTCAATACTTTTCAACTAAGAGCTAATAATTTTAGGTTACTACTACTTTAATGTCGCTGAGAGCTAAATTTATCCTTCTACTTTCCTCTATTTTTTTAGTGGTGGTAGCCAATACCTTCATTATCTATGTATTAGATAAGCAAGGTCAGGCTAAGCTTGAGGCGGTGATCCATACTCATGATGTTCTCGATGAATCTGAAAAGCTCTACAATCAAATAACGAACGCAGAAACTGGGCAACGTGGTTATTTATTAACTCAAGACCTCAACTATTTAGAACCCTACTACACAGCACTTGAACAAGTTAAACAACATTTTTTGACTATCAATAAGCTAACGCTAAATAACCCCGAACAACAAGACACTCTTACTGAAATTGATGAGCTGGTCGACAAAAAATTAGCAGAGTTAGCATTAACTGTCACACTTGTAATGCAAGGCACGCCATATGCCCTCGAAGAAGCTAAAGCGATTGTGTTAACGGATGAGGGTAAAAAGTATATGGACCAGATCCGCGAGCATATTTTACTGTTTCAAAATACTGAGCTTGCCAAGTTAGAACAGCAAAATGCTGACTACCAAAAAAACAGACTATTTATAACTCACTTCGTAACTTTGCAAATACCATTAATGCTCATCTTGTTAGTTTTTTGCGCTTTTTATATCAATGCAAAGCTTTTTAAACCTCTAAAGTTATTAATTCAAAACACTGATCAACTAGAAAAAGGCGAAAAACCAAAAACGTTGACGATTAGTAGCCATGATGAAATTGGCTATGTGTTAAAACGCTTTGCACGCATGAGTGACATCGTTTATGAGCGAACGAGTAAGTTAAATTTTCAAGCTAGTCATGATCATCTAACAGGCGTTTTAAATCGCACAGAGTTAAAGCCAGCATTGAAGCAAGCCATTACTACTTGCTCTGAAGACAATAAACTGGCTGTTATATTTATAGATATAAATAAATTTAAACAACTCAATGATGAATACGACCATTTAATTGGTGACCAAGTTCTTATTGAAACCGCAAAACGGATTACGTCATCAGTTAGAGCCGATGATGATGTGTATCGTTATGGGGGAGATGAATTCGTCATAATTACAAATAATATCGCTAAATACAGACACATTAATGCCATGATCACGCATCTATTGGCACGTTTTGATAACCCATTTGTATTTGAACAGCTCACATTAAATATTTCATTAAGTATTGGGGTAGCCCTTGCTCCAGATCACAGCCTAGATCACCAAGAATTGCTGAGATTAGCTGACCAAGCAATGTACCACGCTAAACATGAGTTAAAAAATAGCTATCATATTTACAACAACCACAATCAAGATGACTAATCTAAATTACTGCTTTATACGTATATATTTGCAAAAATCACCATCACTATGTATAAAAAATACACACAGATATTAATTAAGGCAGCACTATGCATATTTTATTAACAGGTGGAACAGGCCTCATTGGTAGACATTTGTGCCCTTTTTTATTAAATCACCACAAGGTTACTGTGCTAACACGCAACCCTATTCAAGCCGCGGTCATACTGACTCATCAAGTACACACTGTTAAGTCACTCGATGAAGTCAACTTTGAAGAGGTTGACGCTGTCATTAACCTAGCAGGTGAACCAATCGTCAACAAGCGCTGGAGCGAGTCGCAAAAACGAACTTTACTGAATAGCCGGATTAATCTTACTTTACAGATATCTAAAGCAATTAGCCGCTGTGAATCGCCGCCTCATACCTTTATTTCTGGCAGTGCGATTGGCTTTTATGGTCGCCAAGAAAACCAGCCAATTGATGAAAGCTTTAATGATATTTACCCTGAATTTAGCCATGTTCTTTGCCGTGATTGGGAGCATGCAGCGACGAAAGCACAATCTGACCAAACTCGAGTATGCCTACTTCGTACAGGTATCGTATTAGCTAAGCAAGGTGGTGCTTTAGGTAAAATGCTGCCTGCTTTTAAATTTGGCTTGGGTGGACCAGTAGGCCATGGTCAACAAGGAATGTCGTGGATCCATATTGACGACATGATCCAACTCATCCTTTTTGTGCTTTCACATCAAGATATACACGGGCCTGTCAATGCCACTGCGCCAAACCCTGTTGATAATAATGAATTTAGTCAAACACTCGCGAGTGTGATTTCGCGACCTGCCATGCTACGTATGCCTAGCTGGGTTTTAAAATTGATGATGGGAGAAATGTCTGATCTTCTGCTTCATGGTCAATTTGTGCTTCCGAATAAACTACTTAGTCACAATTACCGCTTCCACTATCCAACATTGCAGCCGGCATTAGAAAGCCTGAAATTATAGTTACAATGTACGGGTTGCTAATACTCAACTAATACATAATAATTAAATGGATTTTAGTCGAGTGATTCTTCAGGGAAAGCCATGATGCATTTACCCACCATAATCAGCATCTCAATTTTATTGAATGTGATTATTGGGTCGTTCTTATTGTCTTTGTATTTTTTAAGACAACAATCAAGTTATTTATATTGGGGTAGCTCGTGTCTCATATTTGTAGGCGCACAAATAGCAGCTTCTCTGCGTATTTTTATCGACCTTACTCTAATTACACATTATCTAGCTGATTTACTGATAATTTCAGCTCCCTTAGCAGCCATACTAGGTATTCATGCTTACAGTCAATCAGACAAAAAATGTCAAAATAAATGTGCATATGTGTTAATTGCAGCTGCAGTAATATTACTCCTTGTTTATGATTCACCATTTAGCCAGTTATTCACAACAGCCATAATTGCAGCATGTTTTAGCTATGCAGCTTTCGCGCTAAGGAAGTTGCATGTTAAACGCATCATGCATTTAGTATTACTCAAGTTGTGTTTCGTCATTCACGCTTTGATTATGGTAACCCAGTTTTCACTACTACTTAGTGATTACCTAGGTTTGTTGCAAACAGACTTGAAACAAATATTAGCTGTTATTCTCATAAGCCATATTGTTATTACCACACTAACCGCCATGATCTGGCCATTAATGATGTTCTTAGAGCATGAGCAGGTACTGAGTGACCTTGCTAATCGTGATTCGCTAACCGGTTTATTGAATCGTCGAGCGTTTATTAGCGTTAGTAACAATTATTTAGAACAAGCAAACAACAACCTAACAAAACTTTGCGCTTTGATGATAGATATCGATTTTTTCAAGAGAGTTAATGATCAGCATGGCCACGAAACGGGTGATGAAGCACTTAAGTGGGTTGCTAAAAAGATTAAAAGCCAGCTACGTGAGCACGATCTAGTAGCTAGGATTGGCGGTGAAGAGTTTGCAGTAATACTACCCAATACTAGCCAAGCTCAAGGAGAAATCTTATCTGAGCGAATTCGTTTAGCCATTCATAATGATAGCTTTGTGCACAATGACCATGAAATAAACCTGTCTATCAGTATCGGTATCATCACCCATAAGTCGGGCACCAATAATGTTAACGAGTTACTGGCAGAAGCCGACAAGGGTTTATACAAAGCAAAATTAAATGGCCGTAATCAAGTTGTAACAATGGCATTTTAGCTCGCTAGCTTTTTAGTTTAAACTCTCATTTAACTGACTTAGCTCATTGGTCACCCATTGTTTATCTAAGCATTGCTCTAAGTTCAGTTGGGCAAATTTTAAAAAGTTGCGCGCCGCATGTGATAAATGGCGATCGGTGCGCACCACAAAATACCAATGGCTGGCCAAATTCACATCTTCAACATTTAGCATGCAAAAACTCGTATCGTGAGGTGGCAATACATGGCGCGAAACCACCCCCAGCCCCATTCCTGAGCCAACAGCAACACGAATAGCCTCGTTACTCGCCATTTGCACTGTGTTGCTTAGGACAAAACCTCTGCTTTGCAGTTCACTCTCAAACAGCATTCGCGTAGCTGAACCTGGCTCGCGAAGTAAAAAACGTTCACTCACTAAGTCATGTAAAGTTACATGACTTTTACTCGCAAGCTTATGGTTATTTGCCGCAATAAATACAAGAGGATTTTGTAAAAACCGCCCCGCTTTTGCGTGTTCTAACGAAGGGGGATGACTAAATACATAAATATCGTCTTCGCCTCTTTCAAACCGGGCAAGCACCTCAGCACGATTACCAATTTCTAGTGGCAATTCAACATGCGGATGTAAATTACTATACGGACCAAGTAACTTAGGCAAAATATATTGTGCGGTGTTAACCATGGCTATTTTACAGCGCCCGCGCTCACCGCCTCTAAGCTCAGCTAAGTAATCTTGATAATCATCAAAATGACCAAACACCTGCTGACATGTTTGAAACAACGTAAAACCTGCTTCTGTAACATGTATACGCTGCTGGTTAACCATTACTAATGGCTCATTAACTGTTTCTTGTAAGCGTTTAATTTGTTGCGAAACCGTTGGTTGCGTTAAGTGTAACTGCCTTGCTGTTTCACTGATAGAGCGCGTTTTTACCACACACATAAACACTTCTAGTAAGCGAAAAGAAATATGTCTTAAGTCCATAAAACCCAACCTATAGATTATTACCTATAAGATACTATCACTTATTTAATTATTTACTATGTGAATTTTTATCTAGAATAGCGCCGCTTTTAACCAAGAGGAGAACAAAGTGCCTGATATTGTTGTAATGTTTTTTGTTTTAGGACTCACAGCCGGATTACTTCGCTCTGACCTAAAAATTCCGCAAGCAACCTATGAAACTCTTAGCCTATTGTTGATGCTCACCATTGGCTTAAAAGGCGGCATGGTGCTACATGGCAATTTACATTGGCAACTCTTACCCGAAATGGGCGCTGTGTTACTGCTTGGCGGCTTAATACCTTTAATGCTTTACCCAGTTTTAAACAAACTGCTAAACCTCTCTGTTGCTAATAGCGCAAGTATTGCCGCCCACTATGGTTCAGTAAGTGCAGGTACATTCGCCGTTGCTTTAGCATATGCCGAATCGAACTCACTTAATGTGGGTGCTGAAGTCACGCTTTACTTAGTAATGCTTGAGTTACCTGCCATCATCGTTGGTTTGTTACTATTTCGCCGTCTGGGAAATGGGTCTGGGCAAAACCTATCACTCAAAGCGCTATGGCATGAAACACTGACTAACAAAAGCGTGATTCTGCTTGTAGGTGGTGTAATTATTGGCATGATGTACGGCACACAACAAGGCAGCCAAGTAACTAGCCTTTTAACAAACAGCTTTAAAGTTGTATTAGCGTTATTCTTGCTCGAAATGGGTTTAATGGCTGCACAAACACTGCGCCCTATTCCATGGCATCATTGGCGTTTAGCATTATTTGCACTTATAACACCTAACCTATTGGGTGCTATCGGTGTCTGTGTTGGTACTGCCCTTCAACTCGAACTGGGCTCGGTAGTAATATTAGCAAGCCTAGTTGCTAGTGCCTCTTATATTGCTGCTCCAGCGGCTATTAAAGCAGCGATTCCTGATGCTGATATAGGCTTAGCCATGTTATGTTCTTTAGGTATTACCTTTCCTTTCAATGTATTACTAGGAATTGGCTTGTATCATCAAATAGCATTGTATATAAGTTAAAAGATTCGCTAACTATCACTTTATGCATGAGATTTTTTAAAAAGTCGTTTAATATAAATAAAAAAGCAGTGCAAGGACATGCTATGTTCAATCAAACGCTTAGCACTGAGCAACAGCATGTAAGTGATATTTTTATGCGCTTATGTACGCTTTGCCAGGTGCAAAATAATTTAGAATTAGAGCAACATTTATCATTACAACGTGGCTTTTGTGAGCAAAGTATTGAGCTTGCAACTGTTCCTTATGAGTTAATTGATAAAGTGGCTAAAGCTTCTGAGGTTAGCTTTGATTCACTACTCAATGGTAATAACCAAACCACAGCTACACTCGATGGACCGGTATTAGAAGCAGTGAGTAACGGTATTATCAAGAGTATAAAAAAGCTATCAATGGCGGGGTTAATTAAGGGTGAAAATCAAACGCAAGAAGCACTTAGTCAACTTGCAGATATTCAGCTAAAACAAATAGCAAAAGAGCTCAAAATACAAAGCCAGGTTAAATAACCTGGCTTTTTTACTAATTCTTACCTTTGTACATTTTCTCGTAAATGTCAGATATGTTGTTTTGCTTATCGTAGTATCGCTGCAGCTCTCCAAGCGATAACTCCTTTATTTTATCGCTATCAAGCCCAGTCGGTTCTGCTAATTTAAAATGTGCAGCGTGCGGTGAATTGCCCATTAAGGTTGCAATTTCGCTCTTTAGTTGTTCAGCTTTATTAAATAGTTTAATTGCTTTGCTGATATCTGTTTCATGCTCGGCTTGTAACGTGCACCAAACCACCTCAACAGACTTAGACCTGATTTGATCTTCAAAAATATTTTTGCGCGCAATCAACCATGTACTTGCAATCAGCAAGATGGCTAAAAGGGCAATGGCTATGTAAATTAGTTCAAGCATTACGATCCCTCGGTAAACTAAATGTTACTATACACCCAAACTTGGTCCGTAATACATCAGGAAAAAGCATTATAAATGCTAGTATGAGACTGAAAATCATCGAATAATTAATGTTAATTTTTTGTTCCAAACGGCCAGCTTGGACTAAGTAATAGTCTTAATTTGGTTTTCAAAAGACCCGGAAACAACATCACAACAGCAAGCACAATACTAATGTAGAGCACAATAAAGCTATACATGTAGTGTATATAGGCGTGTTCAGCTTGTATGTCTAACACAACAAACTTAAACCAAAGAATAAAGTGAGCTATTGAAAGAACTACTGTTAGCTTGATTACGCAAAAGAATAGCAAACCAAACTTATAACTAAACTTTTCATGGAGCTTTGCAAGCACATACATACTAAACAATGAAGTAGCGCTTAAACCAAGATAAACATTCTGAACATTATCAACTGCATGATTTTCTTGAATATAAGTCAATGCATATTCCATTAATAATGTTGTAAGCATATATTTCGTGACGACAACAGCTATTGTTAAAAAGTCACTAAATAACTCTTTATCTTTTACTGCTCGTATCATTGAAAGTATGAGGGCTAAGAGGTAAGACAATGATATGAGTACTTGATATGAAAACACTTCTCTGTTTTCACTGACCAATAATGCCTTGTTGTATAATTCTGCTAAGTATTCAAACATAGTTTACCCTTCACACCAAGCATAAGGATATTACTATGAAGCAAAAAAAACCAGCTGTTTGAGCTGGTTATTTTGAATAGTCTATTGTTTAGTTAGGTTTTTTTTCTTTAATAATCACTATTCCACCAGAACCTTGTAGCTCTTCCTTTTTCTTTTCTTTAATGATTACGATTCCACCAGAGCCTTGAAGTTTTGTAGTATCAAAGCTAGGAGCTGGTGCTGCGTCGAATGCTAAAGTAGATAGTAATAAAGCTGATAAAGTCATTTTTTTGTTCCTTCATTGTTAAAGATAGTTTTCGTTAGCAAATACCGAGCCACTAAAATACAAATTTGGGTAAAAACTAACGACTAGACCCTATATAAGCATAAAATTAAACCGTTAGGCCATTTTTCATACTAACCGTGTATGCAAAACGTACGCTGAACAGCATCAAACCGTTTAGCTCTATAAACTAGCTAGGCTCTATGCCATAATTCTGTTAATTCAAAAAATAAGTCAAAGCGGCCCAACGCTTAGCAAGGTTTAATGCATGGCATATCCAGAACAACAGCAACCAACAATTTATTGGCACACGACTATAAGTTCAAAACAGCTTATCTATGTTTCTGATATTTCTGAAGTTAGCCCTGTGGATGCTGAAAGTTTCCTTTGCCCTGTTAATTGCAGTGAACAGTCGTTTGTTCTAAAGGTTCAAGGAATAAGCATGGAACCTAAGTTTAATGATGGCGACCTAATCTTTGTTGACCCCGAAGCCGAATGCATCCAAGGTTTGTATGTTGTAGCTCGTTTAGATGACGACAACCAAGCCACGTTTAAACAGCTAATCATCGAAGGCAATCAGAAGTTCCTCAAAGCCGCCAACCCCAACTGGCCAGAGCAACTCATCCCCATCAATGGTAATTGCACGTTAGTAGGAAAAGTGATTTTTACAGGTAAGTCTCTGTAACTTAGAAATATAAAATTAAAGGACTAATACATGTTTTTCCAAGACAGCATAAATTATGATTTAATGAATGCCTTTTTGTTGAACCATAACTTATCAGATATGGCATTTAAAAGAAGGATTACAAATGAAGAGTCTTCTGAAAATATAAAAGTTTGCAACAACCTATTTAGAGATATTTTAATAATAATACAGGATATTTATGCATCACCAGGACCATGGGATTCGTATTGTGAGATAAGTATAAAAAAGTATGGTGATGATTTTATTACTTACTTGAGAGACTTTAAGTATTTATCAAATGAATTAGGTCTCAACAATGGATTTCAAATTTCAGACATAAAGAAGCTATACCTCATCTGTTTGAGCTTTTTAATTGAACGACAGTTCTTTTCTCCATCTGACTTAAATAGCGATCAATTAGCTAACAATGAAAAAATCATTCTCGTAAAAAAGAATATAGATGATTATGCAAGCGCTGAATTATTAGATTCAAAATTTAAGGCTGAAATCATTGAAACTAAATACATGATTCCAGTTGAATTGATGAAAAACCTTTACTTCAGCAAGGAAGTTCAAGCAATAAAGTCATTCGAAGATTCAACAAATAAAATAAAGGAATTAGATGTACAATCTGCCGATATTGAAGAAAGATTGAATAAATTAAAACTTGAACATGAAGCTAATATTGATGAGAAAGTTGAAAAAGTTAAAGAGCTTGAAAGGACTTTAAAAAATCAGGAAACTGCATTTAACTTTGTAGGTCTTTATAAAGGCTTTAATGACTTACTTAAAAAGAAGATACTAGAATCAAGAGTACTTTTAGGTGCGCTAGTATCTATGGGTATCATAATGATTACCCCACTAATGTATAACATAAATTCACAGAGTGTTTTAAGTCCTGATATAGCCTCCAACCTCTTTAAGCTAATCCCATTTATCTCCTTAGAAGTTTTATTAATCTATTTTTTTAGAGTTATTCTTCAAAATTACAAGTCAGTAAAAGGTCAAATTTTACAAATTGAATTAAGACAAACTCTTTGCCAATTTATTCAAAACTACGCTGAATACTCGAAAGAAATCAGAACTACCGACTCACATCCTCTCGAAAAATTCGAAAATCTAATTTTTAGTGGGATTATCAGCGATTCAGAAAATCTACCCAGCACTTTCGATGGCATGGATCAAATAACTAAATTGCTTACTTCACTTAAAGGGAAATAAAAAATGAAATGGATGATACTACTAACTTTTGGTTTAGCAGCGGCAGCAGGAATATCTGCCTTTTTGTTTTATATAGATAGTTTCGGTATAGGCTTTGCTCAAACTATTAGTGATTGGGGTGCCGTTGGCGACTTTTTCGGGGCGTTCTAAACCCTACATTTGCATTACTTAGTTTAATTTTAATTGCTTATACGTTAATGCAAAATAAGAAAGCTCTAGAGCAAAGTGAACAAGCAATCAGAATGCACAGAACTACAAGTATTTTGGAGTTTGGGTGATAAACCATTGCTTTTAAAAACCTACAAACGTCACAAAGCGACAACTGCGTTGACTAATCCCACAATTGCCGACAAAGTAAAAGCTATCTCCTTAAATATTGAACCTTGCTTTTCTGACAAAACGTGAAAAACACGAGATAGAATCAATGAGATGTACTTGTATAAAATAAGAAATACAAATAAGGATGCCAATAGTGATATAGGTAAAAAAGTGCTTAAAACTATTGGTAGTAAATAAATAAGATCATACTTTGAATTATTAAAGTCAGTAGAATTTAAATTACTGATGTCATTAATGAAGAAACTGTAGACAAGCCCACCTTCTGATATAGAGTTCAGAACAGAATATAGGATTGAGCTAAGAAAAAGTGAAAAAATCACATCAAGGAGAGGATACACAGGGTAGAAAAATGCTCTATTAACAATTCTTTTTAAACAATAGTAGGTAAAAAGTAAACTTAAAAAATCAAACGGGTAATTTATCAACTCCATTATATTCTGGTGCTTAATCTGGCCATAATTAATAACATTAAAGAAATTTATAATTAAATTCTCATATATATCACCTCTCTCCCCCACACTTATAGCTCCTTCATGAGTAACATTATAGTTAAACCAGTATTCTGAATAAATAAACTTGTTAAATAATGCCGAGCTGATCAATATAGCTAAAAATGTTATAGCCACACTGAAAATTGAACTTTTTGTGTAAATACGCCATATAGAATCAACTTTTTCATTCCACATGTCAAAAAACAGCTCCCAAAATAGAATTAATAGGAATCCGAAAATGGAAATAGTAATTAATGGAAATACCATAGCGACAGGCAAAAAGTAATAAATGTCGTTTATTATCAAGTACAATATCATTAATGAAGTCAATAAAATAACAACCCAAACAATGCGAATGTTATAGAATGACATTTCCTCATTTTCAGATGAGGATTTATGAGTATTTGTTCTTTCTAATATGCTCATTACTTTTTTGGCAATAAGAAAAATCAAATCATTTGAACTTATTTCTTTTAATTTACAGCTCAATTTAAATAGTTTATCCTTAAACTTATCCCATTCTTCGTTAATTACAAGCATATCTGCTAAACAGCCTATTAAAATAATTAAACAAACCAGGGCAGCAAATCCTTTAAGACTTAGCAAGGCATTCTCTCTGTAAAAAATTAAAAACCTGAACGTTACAAAACTATATCTTAATAGTTTCACCAATAACAAATTTATGTATTAAGTTGCAATATAACTCATAACCTTCTCTTTGTTCTTTCATCCAGTCATGTTTGTTATAGACCGCCATGACACCACGCATCGTATGTCCGAGCATCTTCTCCGTTACATGAGGCGCAACACCATGTTCGCTTAATAATGTTGATAATGATCTTCGCGCATCATGTGGTATGAACTTAGGCATGTTGTATTTTTCAAATAGCTGCTCCCAAACACGACAACAATAGCGATTAATGTTATGTGTGGTCATTGGTTTTCGTGGGTTACTGCCTGGTATTATGTATTCAAAGTTACCGTAAACAGTTGCAAGCTTATTCAGGATTTCTTTCATTAAGCTTGAGATTGGGCGCCTTATCGCTTTATTTGTTTTTGAGTTTTCAGGTGGTACCGTCCAAACATCATTCTCAAAGTCAAAATGCTCCCACTTAGCTAAACGAACCTCAGATTGGCGAGCGCCTGTTATAAATATAAGCTGCAAACAAGACTTGGTTGCTAATGTTGCTCTGGTAGATTCAATCTGCAACCAAAGTTTAGCTATTTCATCTAGCTGTAAAACTCGTTGGCCTACACTCACCTGCTCACCTACATCACTTACATTTAGGCTTAACACCGGATTAAAAGGTTTTACTAGCCCTCGCTTTTCAGCCCAACCTAATATTGACTTTATACGCGTTAAAATTGTGCCGGCAGTTTTAGCGCTGCCATCACGCTTTACCATATCAAAATACTTTACCCAGTCATGAATAGTCATATTGTCGACGGGTAAGGCTCTATCGTTTAAGTAAGGAGCCACCCATTTCTTTACATGGTTTTTGTAAAGTGTTTGCGTTTTTTCTTTGAGGTCTGGCACACGAGTCACTACCCATTCATGAGCAACTTCAGCCATTGTGGGTAAGCCCTTTGCATTGTTACGCATTAGCTTTAATTCAATGCGAGGGTCTTTCTTTTGACTAAGCCAGTTTTGAAACTGTGGTATGTACGATTGCGCTTCTTTAATAGAAAGGCCAGGATAACGACCAAGTGTGATGATCACTTGTTTTCCATCGACTCGGCAACGATATTGCCAAGTAATCGTTCCTTTTGCTGATATCCTTACACTAAGGCTATCTCTGTGCGATAATGTGCTGGGCTCTTGGTTCTTGCCTAACAAATTTCGGAGTTTGGTATCGCTTAACGGCATTTAATTTTTTATACACACTTACAAAAAATTTATACACGATACTATACACACCTTGAGATCATTGCAAGAAACACGAAGTAACTAGAAGAACTAAAAAAAGCCCAAACGCATTGAATTTAAAGGCTTAGGATATTGCATGGCAAACAGAGAATACTACGACACACCCCCTACGATATACTGGCACGACTACGAAACATTTGGGGCAAGCCCTCAAAAGGACCGACCGAGTCAATTTGCAGGTATTCGTACCGATCTCGATTTGAATATTATTGGTGAGCCGTTAATTGAGTATTGCAAGCCAGCTGCCGATTACTTGCCCCACCCTGAAGCGTGTTTAATAACGGGTATTACCCCACAAGTTGCGATGCAAAAAGGCTTAGTCGAAGCTGAGTTTATGGCAAAGATCCATGCTGAATTTAGCCAACCTAATACCTGTGTTGCGGGCTATAACAGTATCCGTTTTGATGATGAAGTCACACGTTACAGCTTATATCGTAACTTTTATGACCCATACGAGCGTGAATACAAAAACAATAATAGCCGCTGGGATATTATTGATTTAGTGCGTGCCTGTTATGCACTGCGCCCAGAAGGTATTGAATGGCCGCTCAAAGAAGACGGGTCACCGAGCTTTAAGCTCGAGCACTTAACCGTTGCCAATGGCATTGAACATGCAGCCGCCCACGATGCATTAAGTGATGTAACGGCAACCATAGCGTTGGCAAAATTAATAAAAGAAAAACAACCTAAGTTGTATCAGTTCTTCTTTAGCTTACGCTCTAAAAAAGCACTGGCTGATTTAGTTGATGTATTTAACATGACACCACTGGTGCACACTTCATCACGAATTCCAGCAAGCCAAGGCTGCACCAGCTGGATTGCACCAATGAGCTTTCACCCAGTCAATAAAAACGCCATTATTTGCTTTAATTTGACTGAAGATCCGCAAGTCTTATTAGATTTATCAGTTGAAGAGCTACGAACGCGTCTTTACACAAAACACAGCGACCTTGGCGAAGACGAAGCACCGGTAGGCTTAAAACTCGTGCATTTAAACAAGTGCCCTATTCTTGCACCAGCAAAAACCTTGTTACCAGAGAACGCAGCACGTTTAGGTATTGACCGCGAAAAATGCCTACAAAATCTCGCTATTTTAAAATCCAACACAGAACTTCGCGACAAAGTCACCGAAGTGTTTAACGAACAACGTGATTATGGCGAAACCACTAACCCTGATTATCAACTTTATGATGGTTTTACCAGCCATGCTGATAAAGCAAAATTTGCTATGATACGTGATGCAACCCCTGAGCAATTAGCCTCAATGCAGCTTGATTTCGATGATAAAAAGTTTGCTACCTTGTTATTTAGATACCGCGCGCGAAACTGGCCACACACCCTTAGCCAAGATGAATTAGCCACTTGGCGCCAGTATTGCCAAAACAAGCTAATGCATGGCGAAGATAGCCCGTCGATAAGTGGCCAAGATTTCATGATCACCCTTGAAAATCTAGCTCATGAAAATGATGATAACGAGAAAAATCTGCATATTTTAAAAGCCTTGTACAATTACGCACAAAGCATGTAAAAAAACGCGACAATTATTGTCGCGTTTTTTATGAATATTACTTTTTATGTAACGCTTCGATACGCGCTAATAAGCTAGAGGTGTCGAAACGGCCGCCGCCTAAAGCTTGTACATCGGCGTAATATTGATCAACTGTTGCCGTCATCGGCAAAGTTGCGCCGTTTGCCTTTGCCTCATCCAAAGCGATGCCTAAATCTTTGCGCATCCAATCAACAGCGAAACCAAACTCGTATTCGCCAGCCCACATTGTTTTGTAGCGGTTTTCCATTTGCCATGAGCCTGCAGCGCCTTTAGAGATGGTTTCAATTACTTTTTCACCATCAAGGCCAGCTTGTTTTGCAAAGTGTAAACCCTCAGCCAAGCCTTGCACCACACCAGCAATACAAATTTGATTTACCATTTTACAAAGTTGACCAGAACCTACTTCACCTAATAATTGGCTAAAACGGCTAAAAGCAGCCATGACAGGTTGAACAACATTAAAGTCGGCTTCGTCGCCACCAACCATCACAGTTAATACACCATTTTCTGCACCCGCTTGACCGCCAGAAACCGGCGCATCTAAAAATGCGATACCTTGTAGTTTCGCTTGAGCACCCACTTCACGTGCCACTTCAGCTGATGTTGTAGTGTGGTCAACTAAATAGCTGCCCTCATGCATGCTTGCTAGCACACCATTTTCACCATAAACAACTGAACGTAAATCATCATCATTGCCTACACACATGAAAACGATATCAGCCCCTTTTGCGGCTTCACTTGGCGTTTCAGAGTATTCACCTTGATACTCTGATACCCACTTTTGCGCTTTAGCCGTTGTGCGGTTGTAAACTGTCACACTGTGACCTGCGTTGGCAAGGTGACCCGCCATTGGGTAACCCATTACACCTAATCCGATGAAGGCGACTTTCATTGACATAAAACTGACCTATTTGAGTGATAAATTAGTAACAATTTCATTATCTCA
>Ga0213830_1000462_pt1 | contig 23142 bp, 22 predicted proteins | sample SWATP11_FD_161661 | JGI IMG/M metagenome (GOLD analysis project Ga0213830, IMG submission 161661) | Coastal seawater microbial communities from Marineland, Florida, United States - SWA TP1 #1 | ecosystem: Environmental > Aquatic > Marine > Coastal | place: USA: Florida | collected 2016-08-06 | reverse complement strand
ACCGTTTACCGATATCGTTAATATTAAATTCGTTCAGGACTTCCGTTATCTTGTTTAGCTCGTTATTCTTATCGCGCATGTTCTCAAATTTGTTTTATGACGTTTGTTTGGCGATAAACATCTGATCCAATTTGAGACATGCATTCAAGCGTTAATTTCTTAAGATCCTACCTATGAGCATTTTCTAACTGCGATACATAGCCCATCTTGGTAAGACTTACCAAGTACTTATATAATCGGCTGGGACTCATATGAGCGAGTTCAGATAATTTGGTCAGTGAAACAGGTGCGTCGTGTTCCGAGATTAACTCAAGCACCGTAAGACCAACCTCCAGAGAGCCGATGCCTTGTCTTACATTCACTTCGTCCTTTGGCTGCATACTTAATTACCTGATTTCGGGCTGAAAAAGCGATTTATTAACTGAACTGGATTTGATGTGAAGTCGAAAAGTTAGCTAAGCAAATTGGCGCTGACACAGGCATGCCATCGCCAATAAGGTTATTATACTGCGAGATTAGATTCTATAAACTCGCGTTTCGCATTCAATTCAGTCGAATCACCACTGAAAATAACCTTACCCTTTACAATTAAAATGTGTTGTTCACAGAGCTCGTGGAGGACTGACGTGGTCAAGCAAATTCACACAACCCAGTTAAGCAGCTTTTCCTAAGTCCGCCATGTCCGCCTCATATTGGTTTGGACTTTTGTAATCCAGATATGAGTGCATTCTTTGGCTGTTATAAAACATAGTGATGTATTGCAGGATATCTTGCTGAGCTTCATGACGGCTCTGGTAATGACGCCATTGCACTCGCTCTTGTTTTAATGTGCCGAAGAAGCTCTCTACAACGGCATTGTCCCAACAATCACCTTTCCGACTCATGCTGCCTGTTACCTTGTACTGCGCCAGTAGCTGTCTAAATTGTCGGCTCGCATATTGAGAACCACGATCCGAATGATGTATCAGGCCTGCCTTGGGTTTACGTTGCCATAAAGCCATTGTTAAGGCATCACATACAAGCTGGGCATTCATCCGTGAAGCCATACTCCAGCCCACGACTTTGCGTGAGAACAGATCAATGACAACGGCCAGATACAGCCAGCCTTCCTGCGTCCAGATGTAAGTAATGTCAGAGACATACGCCTGATCTGGTTTTTGCGCATCAAAGTCGCGTGACAGCACATTGTCGAAGACAGGTTGCTGATGGTCGCTATTGGTCGTTACTTTGTATTTTCTACGCCGTCTAACGCTCACGTCGGCTTCTTTCATCAAGGCTCTCGTACGCTGTTTTCCAACCGGATAACCGAGCGAATTCAGCGCGCGTTTCATTCGCCTTACGCCATAGGTAAAGTCACTGGCATCTGCTATTTTCTGTACCCATTCGATAATTATATTCTGATCTCGTTCCCCGCTTCTAAGCTGAAGGAAGGGCAATGTCGCCCTGAATTCACTCAGGAGTGAAACCATGAGTTACTTTGAAGGTTCCAACCCGTTACGCCAACGCATGATTGAAGATATGACCATGCGTAGGCTCAGTCCTAAAACGCAAATAGGCTACATCAGAGGCGTGAAGAAACTCGCTACCTTTTTGAAACGCTCGCCAGAGGATGCTACGGCTGAAGAATTGCGCCAATTCCAACTCGCATTGGCCGAGCAAGGTACATCTAACATCACCATCAATGCCACGTTATCGGGTTTAACGTTCTTATTTCATAAGTCCTTGAATCGACCTGATGTGATGCTCAAAGTCAGCACCGCGCCGGTGCCAAGGAAGTTGCCGACGGTATTGAGTAAAGAGGAAGTCAAGCAACTGATTGATGCCACACATAGCATCAAATACAAAGCTGCCTTCTCGGTCGCTTATGGGGCTGGGTTACGGATTGGTGAAGTGGTGATGTTGAAGGTGACGGATATCGACAGTTCTCGCATGCTATTGCGCGTTGAGCAAGGTAAAGGGAAGAAAGACAGAATGGCAATGTTATCGCCGATGCTGTTGAGTACACTTCGCCAATGGTACAAACATGCCAAAGCGCATCACTTAATGCTACCGGGTGGGTGGTTGTTCCCAGGGCAAAATCCGTTAAACCCACTTGGCACCCGCCAACTCAGTCGTGCCTGTCAGTCTGCGTGTCTGGATGCAGGACTGAATAAAAAAGTCTCCATGCACACCTTACGGCACAGTTTCGCCACGCACTTACTGGAAGATAAAGTCGATATTCGCATCATCCAAACGCTGTTGGGGCATAGTAAACTGGAAACCACTGCGCTGTATGCACAAGTCGCCAGTAAACTCTTGCGAGAGGTGGTGAGTCCGTTAGATACACTGGCATTGTGAGCGTGACGTTATGTCGAGTTGTTCACGGCCACCGCTTGAGGTGGCGGATGTGTTTCGTCTGTCTGGTACGCAGTATAAAAGCGCTCAGCATAGGCATTTAAGCTTAGCGCAACTGAAAGTGATGTCAGCCATTGAGCGTTGTCAAAGTGCCCAGTTAGGTGCTCATCACCTGCACTGTGAACACTGTCATACCGATGCCATCGCATATAACTCCTGCCGTAATCGTCACTGTCCGAAATGCCAGGGTTCAAGTGCCAAACGCTGGTTTGCAGCCAGAGAGCAGCAGTTGTTACCTGTAGAGTACTACCATGTGGTGTTTACCTTACCTGGTGAGGTAGCACAACTGGCCTTATACAATAAAGCACAGATGTATCAGCTGTTGTTTAAAGCCGCATCACAAACGCTACTGACCATTGCCGGTGATACGCGACACTTAGGCGCTGAGGTTGGCACCACTATGGTGTTGCATACGTGGGGCTCCGCGATGATGCATCATCCTCATGTGCATTGCATTGTGCCCGGCGGCGGGCTGGATAAGGCTAAGCAATGGAAAGCGTGTAAAAAGGGCTTCTTCTTGCCGGTCAGAGTGTTATCACGTTTGTTCCGCCGTTTGTATATGCAAGGCGTACGTGAGTTATACGAATCGACGCAGTTACTGTGTTTCGGGGAGTTGGCGCAGACCAGTGGCTTTGAACACACCGGGCACTTTATGGCATGGTGCAAACAGCAACAATCCATGGAATGGGTGGTGTATGCAAAACCGCCGTTTGCAGGACCACAAGCGGTGCTGAAGTACCTGTCGCGTTATACGCATCGGGTAGCGATTGCGAATCGCCGACTACAATCCGTTGATGAAACACATGTCTCGTTCACCTATAAGGATTACCGGCGCAAAGGAAACAACATGCACCGGACGATGCAACTGACGTGTGACGAGTTCATGCGTCGATTCTTATTGCATGTCTTGCCAACCGGGTTTCATCGTATCCGGCATTATGGGTTACTGGCAAGTAAAGCCAAACTCAATATGGCCAGACAAGCCTTGCACGTAGCACCGCCACCAGAAATCAAAAATCCTGCCAATGAATCGAAGACAGACTCAGCCCCCTTTGTGTGCAGGCAATGTCAATCACCGATGAAGATGTCGGCGCTCAGGCTACCTGCATACTTACCAAGAGCGCCCCCTAAATAGGCGGGGTGCTTAAGGAGATAAAAAAGCGCCTTTACTGGTGAGGATAATGCTTTACCTGAAACGCTATAAACCCCATGATAATGAACAGAATGAGACAACCGAGCTGAATAAAAACGTGAAAATCAGATGCCAATAGAAACAAAACACCACTGGAAACACGTGATCTTGGCGATCATCCTCTACAGCAGACTCATATCCACCATCAAAATCCCCATAGCCAAACCACAGGGGTAACATCCCGCGGTTTCGTCCACCGACGATTATCTGATATCTGCCCGAGAGTAGGACATCAAGGTGGATCTGAATGGAGGGCAGATAACTGATAATCTAAACATTAAGTGCAGCACATATCGTAGATTCATCTGCTTTGCAGCGTGGGTCTCGGAATTTGGCCAATACACCAGGGTTGTATTCGCCACCAACGATAGCTCTGACAATTTTCATTCCGGTAACACCAGTAATATCAGACACAACGATATTCAACTGGATATTCATAAACGTCAGTGCTTTTTGTATATGCTGGATGTGTGCAGCGGCATAATCCAGAAGTCGTTCTCTCACTCTCATGTATGTCCGGAGTTCAGCAATGGTGGATTCAGGTCTGAAGCTCGCTTTTAGCAAACCGCATGCGTGCAACCTTTGTATCCATTGCGCATCTCCAACATCTGTTTTCCTGCCTGGGACTGCACGAGTATCACGGGCATTAGAGAGGACAACGTTAAATCCATGCTCTTCCAGTATTTGATACACCGGAACCCAATACACTCCCGTTGATTCCATTGCTACGGTTTTGATCCTGCACTCTGCTAACCAGCGGGCCATATTGTGAATATCACCGGTGAATGCTTTGAAGGTTTGAACCGACTCGTCGCACCGCTCCGGTGGAACGGCAACAACATGAAAACTTCCTCCAATATCAATCCCGGCAGCGTCAGGGTTGATCACAGGAAGTGACTGCGATTTTGCTTTTGACTTTGACATGATGACCTCACTCTATTAGAAATAACCGGATGGGAACTCGGATTAATCACTTTCCTAAACGGGGTCTATGCCACCAACATCGGGTCCGCAGCTTTCCCTGGGTCAGGTTTTTTAACGGGATTTATATCTCCAAAAGGCGTACGACCACTATCCGGTTACCAAATAGTATAGATCTACACGTGTTTCTAGTCAGATGGGGGATGGGGCGCAATGTAGGCTGTTTTTTAGGATCTCTTTCTCCATTTTCAGGCGTTTATTTTCTTCTCTCAACCGACGGATTTCTTCCTGTTCCGGTGTCAACTTACCATTGCCTCGAAATGCGTGAGCGCCTTCTGATTCTCGTTCTTTAAGCCAGTGGCCTAACATATTCGCGCTAATACCAAGACTACGTGCAGCCTCAGCAATCTTGTAATTTTGTTCTGTAACCAGACTAACAGCGTCCAGTTTGAATTCTTTTGAATAGCTTTTTCGCGTTTTCATATACACTCCAGTTGAGATAATTATCCCTTAACTGGCTGTGTGAATCTATTGGAGCACGTCATTCATCTAGCATTGAAAACACTTGCACCATTTACTTGTACGATTGAATAGTCTTATGAACGAAGAAGACGAAAATTCAGCTCCGAAGTGTACAGTTTTACTACGGGATATACTGAAGATAACTTCTTAATCATTTTAAACGTTAGGGTTTTACCCCGTTTTCATAATGCAAACGGTGATCTATCACCAGTAAAGTATGAACAATACTCCTTAAGAAAAGTGTCCTGATTTAGTTGCACAGAACACGAGAATGCTCGTCAAAAGTTTGAGTGTACACACCTTGCTGGGGCTCTGCGCCGGTCATATAGTTCTCAGCGCCCATCGGGTAGAACGAACCAACGATTTCCGTTGCTAGAACAAAAGTCGTAAATACGAGCGTAGCGCATTTAAACCATAGTAGGGTGCGACCGAAAGGCTGAATTACTTTTTCTTTCATAATTCACCACATTTCTTTTTGTAATTGGTGATGGTGACTTCGTACAGCGGTGAACATAGAGCTTACACGTAAGTAAAAGTCGCCGGTGCCTCTGTGTGCGCCGGCTCTTGGTGTCAGTATCAGAACGGATAAGGTTGATCAGAGCGTTCCACAGTGACCCACTTAACTTCTGTAAACTCTTCTATCACTGCGCTTCCATCGAAGCGGCCATAGCCGCTGTTCTTCATGCCGCCATACGGCGCTTGCGGTTCATTCTGAACAGTAGCGCCATTGATATGGACACAGCCTGCGTCCAGGCGACTGGCGAAGTCGAGTGCCTTGGTGACATCAATACTGAAGATCGATGAGGACAGGCCGTAAGCCGTGTCGTTAGCGATCCGAAGCGCCTCTTCAGTGCCCTTGACACGTACGATAGTGGTCACAGGGCCGAATGTTTCTTCGTCATAAATGGACATATCACGTGTGACGTGGTCGACAAGTGTTGGGCCCATCAACGCGTTGGCTGCCAATCCGCCGACTACGACTTTGGCCCCCTTGCCTTGAGCATCCTCAAGCAGGTGATTGATGCGCTGTACCGAGCCTTGACCAATCATCGGGCCAATGACGCAGTTGCCGTTTTCTGTCGGAAGCCCTGTCGTAAGGTCTCTGATACGCTCGGCGAAACGACTCACAAACGCATCCGCAACTGCCTCATCAACGACAAAGCGCTCGGTGGACATGCAGATCTGACCCTGATACAGAAAGGCTCCGAACACGGCAGCGTTCACCGCGCCTTCGATGTCTGCATCATCCAGCACCACGAAGGGGGCTTTACCGCCAAGTTCAAGCAGGCAGCGTTTGAGGTACTTTGCAGACGTCTGAGCGATCATTCGGCCAACGTGGGTCGACCCGGTGAAATTAACTCGACGCACGCTTTCATGGCTGATCAGCACTTCGGTAACAGCCGCAGAATCTTCTGGTGCAGTGACCAGGAAGTTCAGGACTCCGGGCGGTAAACCCGCTTCAAGAAAGGCTTCGGCCAACAGCTTATGCGTGCTTGGGCTACTCTCGGAACCTTTGAAAATTACCGTGTTGCCGCACGCCAATGGATAAGCAATGGCGCGAGCCCCCAGGATAACAGGACCATTCCAGGGAACGATGCTGAGTACCGTCCCTACAGGTTGTCGCAGAGTCATTGATACCGCACCAGGCTTGTCGGTAGGAATGGTCTCGCCCTTGATCTGAGTCGTCAGGCCAGCAGCCTCACGAATCAAATTTGCAGACGCGCTAACGTTGAAATTCGCCCATAGCTGCGAGGCACCTATCTCCTCAGCCATCACAGTGCAGATTTCCTCCATTCTGGCTTCCAGGGCATCTGCTGCAGCCAGCAGAATGCGGCGTCGTTCAGTCGGGCCGGTTTTAGACCAGGTTTGGAACGCTCGTTGTGAGGACTCAACGATCTGCTGGGCGTCCTCCACATTGCACGCTGCACCGGTGGTAATCGTCCTGCCGCTTAGCGGATCAACGCGCTTATAGGTTTTACCGCTTGATGCATCAAGTTTCTTATTGTCTATGATCAGTTGAACCGTCATTTCGCTACTCCTCTCAGATTGTATTCATATGAAAACTTCAGGCATGCGCAGAATCGGCTTGAAGGTCACCGTACTCTCGCTGTCAGCCATAGTTTTGCGATGTCGTCGATGTTGGCATCGCCTGTCTAGCTCGATAGTTTATAGCCTTCTGTGGGCCTATAACCCACGCGTCCCTCATCAAAGCTGCTCGCCACACCGAGGTCATTTTGCTTGGAGAGGTCGCTCAGTTCGCCGTGCCAAGCCGACACGATGGCATTCTTTCCAACATTAAAATCACTTCCTGCATAACTGAAGGAACCGCCTTCGACTCTGAAATAGGGAATCGCTTCCATCATAGGGGGGAAGGAGCAATCAACAAACTGATTGCACAGCTTGACTGAGGTAAGATGCGCCGCGGAGATTCTCGCTTTTGAGATTTCTTTGATGGAGACCTCGAAACCTTGGTATGTGGTCCGCACCAAGCGATTATCTGTCCAATTGAGAACCGTTATGTTAGTCCTGAATTCGCCTAATTTGGCAGTGGTAGTGCTGTCTTTTATAAAATCACCTTTAGTTGGGCCAATAAGCGAGGTGAATACGAACACTGGTGGCAAGGCGTACCGACTTAAGTTATTTATAGGCTTTCTTTTGTAATTGTTATAAGCAAAGTAAAGCTGAAACATTTAGAACTTGCCTTCGTATAACCAGGACAAACCTGCATAAGCCTGCTCAGCGGTACGGTTGGAAAACATAATATTTCGCAGTTCAGCTGTGACCCCCTCGGCGTGGTAGAACTCACCATGAACACGTGCCATGATTTGGCAGCGTCCGGCTCGTAAATAGCGGCGCTGTTGATAGTGCTTGAAGGCCGACTCAACATCGCTGGCTATATATAGCTCTTCAGCCAATACAAGTGCATCTTCCATGGCCATGCAGGCTCCCTGGGCGAGATACTGTAGCATCGGGTGCGCTGCGTCACCCAAGAGCGCAACTTTGTTATTAGTCCAGTTGCTCACGGGCTTGCGGTCGCACAGTACCCACATCCGCCAACTGCTAATCTTTGACAGTAGAGCCTGAACCGTCTCGCAGGTGCCTTCAAAACGCTTTTTCAGCTCTTCGGCATCACCCTCAGTGTTCCAGCCTTCAACGTATTTGTCGCTGTGAAACACCGCTACCAGGTTGAAAAGCTTACCACCGCGTAATGGATATTGAACTAGATGGCACTTTGGCCCTGCCCATAGAATCATCGAGTTTTTACGGTACTGCTCTGGCACCTCACTCGTTGGGAGCACGGCGCGATAGGCGATGTGCCCAGATACTTCGGGTGTGCCGTCTTGGACGATATTTTGTCGAACCTTAGACCACAGGCCATCAGCCCCAACCAAGGCAGAACCCGAAACGCTCTCGCCGCTTTCGAGGGTTACCACTACTCCTTCAGAGTCTTGCTCGTAGGACGCCAGTTTGCTGTTGAGTCGGAAGCTGATCAAGTCTGTTTGCTTGCAAGCATCCAGCAAAACAGAGTGCAGGTCAGCGCGGTGTACCAAAGAATAGGGATACTTGAAACGCTCTAAGAATTGCTGCCCTGCGGGGATCACGGTGACCGGCTCAGAGGTCACAGCGTTCATCATGATGAGCTCGTCAGGATAAACAGCGAGATCCTTCACGGCATCGACCACGCCAAGCATTTCTAGTGCCTTGTAGCCGTTGGGCCCTACCTGAATGCCCGCGCCGACTTCCTTGAATTCCGCGGATTGCTCGAGCAGTACTGATTTGATGTTCTTCTGCGAGAGGGCCAGAGCAGTAGCCATGCCACCGATACCTCCGCCCACAATAACGATTGGGAGTGCATTATTTTGCATTGCGCACCTCCACGGCGAGTGTGCCGATTTTTTCGATTGTTGAGGATATGGTGTCGCCGTGCTTGATTTCGCCGACGCCTTCAGGGGTGCCGGTATACAAAAGATCACCCGGCTGCAAGGTATAGAATTTAGACGCGAACTCAATAAGCTCGGCGACGTCCATAATCAGGTCTTTGGTGTTGGCGACCTGGCGATTTTCACCGTTCACAGTGAGGTGCATGGCTAGCGCATGGGGATCGCTGATTTCGTCCGTGGTCACAAGCCAAGGGCCTAGTACAGAGTATGTATCTAGAGATTTACGAAGGCTTCGCTCCTCTGGGCCTCGGATAGTGATATCCAGACCAATGCTGTAACCGGCCACGTAGGTCAGGGCCTCGCTGGCTGGAATGTTGCTACCAGCTTTCCCGATAATCGCAACGAGCTCGATTTCGTGGTCAGTTCGACGCTCAGGCAGGTTGATGGATACGGTTTCTCCTTGACCAATCAATGAGCTCGTTGCTTTCAGGAAAAGCCCCGTCTCTTGGATCTTTCGAACATGGGCGCGGGAGAAGGTATCTGTGTCGGCAATTGCTTCATCCAGGTGGGCCTGATAATTAACCGGTGCGGCTACGATTTTGCCCGGGTTAAGCACCGGCGAGAGAAACTTGACATCGTTAACGCTGTAAGTCTTAGCGCCAGACTTTTGAACCAAGATTGCCTCTTTGAGCGCTGGAAGTGCGCTAACGTATAGATCATGAGTTGGAAACGGATAATGACCAGGTTCGATGATATCCAGCACCGAACTCACATCGTAGACGGTATCGCCTTCGACCAGGCCCAGTTGCTTTTTATTGAAGAAACAAAGTTTCATGGGTAGACCTCTTATTGATTTATTATACGACGTTGCCAGAAGCCCAGGTGCTCCTGGAGACATCTATCTGAAAAACTGAACAGGATACAGCCCTCTTGAGATTCGTAAGAACGCGTTGACCAGCTTGGAACAATAAATACATCATGCTGCTTGAAATACCGTGTTTCACCATTTATGACGACGTTTACACTACCTTCAATAACACAGCAGACAGCACCATCCGTTTCTTGAAAGGTTTGTCCTGAGAACCCTTCAGGCAGAAGCTGCATGAATGCGCTCATGGTCAATATGGGGGACAATCCGGTGGTTGGGTCGGTAAAGGTCATTTTGATTCCGTCGCAGGGATCAAGCTGGCCTGCCGCTTCCATAGTTTTTAGCGTCTTGCGTGTGCGGTCGTAGGGGTAGTGGAAGATACTTCCCGTACCATAGGGTCGCTTTAGCTCCGGTGAAACTGGACGTAATCCGTTGCTGAAGACTGTACTTGAGTAGTCCGCAGGATACTTGATCTCTTGCTTATGCTTCGGGTCGTCAGCGGAGAACCCGCAATTCAACATTTGAACAAGGGGGACATCGAGCCCGTCCAACCACATAACAGGCTCGGAACCCTCTGCGCCATGGTCATGAAAGACGCCGGTCGGGGTGATAATAAAATCACCTGGCGTCATGAATACTTTATCTCCATCTACCGTGGTATAGCCTCGCTCGCCGGAGAGGATCAGGCGCAAGGCAGACGCAGTGTGGCGGTGACTCGGGGCGACTTCGCCAGGCAGGATCATTTGAATACCTGCATAAAGCGAGTTTGTTGCCAAAGACTTACCTCTGAGCTGCTCATTCTCCAGTACTAGCACCCGGCGCTCTGCGTCTTCCGCAGAAATGAATTCACACGCGAGCATCATGTTTGCTTTGATGGTCTCTGAGCGCCAGTGAGTGGGGCTTACTTTCTGTAGTGGCTCTCGCGGCGTCAAGCCCCGCAGAACCTCCCAGAGAGGCGCCATGTTGTTATTGCTTATGATCTCGGTGAACTCGCTTGCCATAAAACTACCTTAATCAGCTTATTGGTTTTGAACGTGGCTGGCTAAATGTTTAAACTCGTTTAGCTTGCCTATAAACAGTGCATATCATCAGTGTGCAGAACAGCATTATCATACCTATGAAGCTTAGCGCCTAACTCCACGATATGGAGCTGCGGTTGGTATTGAGATCAGTGTTCTTCGCGCGGTGCGACGGGCTCATTACCTGTGCATCGTCACCATCACACACGTCAGCAAAAGCAGTACTCGCTATTGATAACCGCTCCAACTCAATTCCTCCAGTATGGTTTCTGTCTCATGGCTTTTTTTTGATGGGCAGCCAAGATTCTTACTGTCATGGTTTATGCTTAATGTTGGAGTTAATTATCACCTAGCGATAATTGCGTATAAAAAAATTAATGTCAAGCAAGAATGTCGTATAGAGATAAATTATGTCATTATATTTTTGATGTATTTGGAGGTTGACGTCCATATAAGTAAGGATCTGAAAAATATACACTTTGGGTGAGCCATTTTTTCTCGCAGTGTTCAAGATCTATAATTCAAGATCTATAATTGGTCGAATTATCCGATCATTTATAAGGTTATTATCCCAATGAGATATATTTGTGATTCCTTTGGTGGGTGGCGACCATCTCACTGGTCGAGCAGCACAAAAATGCTCTACAGGCGAAGAGCGCGGCTTCTTTGAGGTCCGGTTTTACGCGCGCAATAACAATATGAGGGGTGTAGAATGAGCTCTAGAAATTCGCTCTTCGATTCATTCTGAGCAACACATCGTCAAAGACTATCGTCTATCTGTGTGGGCCTTGGGGAATGATTTAGGCAACCAAAGCGGTATGGAAAGCTTTAGGGCGAGCGTATAAAAACCTTAGGTTTGAAAATTTTGGCAGTAGCGGCTAACCCCCAAATAATCGTTTTAATGTGTCGTAAGCGGGGATTGGTACAATGGTCAAGGTGGAGTCGAACGAAGCGATTTTGGAAGCGCTGATTCGCAACAACCAAAAGGGCTGCACGGTTACCAGATGGCAGAGCGCGGGCTTTGTAAAGCTGCAGTGATTTCTGTCAGCCCTATTGATCACAGAGATAGGTTCCTTGCCCATCATGAACGAAAGACTAAAGGTTAAATATGTGCTTGCTTATCAAGGGTCGTTTCGGGGAGTGCTACAATTCATTTGGATGGGATCACGCATGGGCCTGCGCCACACGAAGCTACTCTGAAGACTCTTGACATGATTTGGCCCGTGCGGTAAACAGGACGAACTTTTAATTTTTTTGAAAATTGCGATTTATTAATGACCGACTCCATAACAAAAGCGTCCAGTCATCATTTGAAGAAAAAGGAGCAGAATTCTTTTGATCGATTGACTAAGCTATTGTTGCTTTTTACGCGCGACGATGTTCCTTCCTGGAGTGTGGATGAGGCCTCTGGGGAATTAGGTTTGTCCGCAAGCCATACCTACCGATATTTTCGATCGCTCAGTTCAGCAGGCTTAATTGCGCAAATATCAACCGGTAAGTACGTCTTGGGCCCGGCGATTGTGCAGCTTGATCGTAAAATGCGGAGTTCGGACCCTCTTATTCTCAATTCCATTACAGCGCTAAAATACTTGGTCTCGCAATCGCCTTTGAAAAGTGTGGCAATTATCTGCCGGTATTTTGATGGGAAGGTGATGTGTATTCACGAGGAATTTGAGAGGCGGGAACAATACGAGGTCAGTTATGAGCGTGGTATGCTGCGGCCTCTCTATCAAGGCGCTGCGTCCAAATCAATCCTGGCGCACTTACCACTGAGAGCTGTAAAGTTACAGTTTGAAAAGGATGCTCCTCATTTCGCTCAATTCGGTCTGGGAAGTAGCTGGGAAGAAGTAAAAGCCGGTCTGCGGAAATTGCGAGCAGCGCAAACGGTTTATACACGTGGTGAGCTTGGGAAAGGAGCAGCAGGCATCTCAGCGCCTGTTTTCGATGGTGGAAAAGTAGTGGGTAGCATCAGTATTGTGATCCCTGAACAAAGCGTCAATGAAGCGGTTATAGCGACTATTTCTCCAATCGTCGCTCTTTCCGCGAAAATGATTTCTGATCGATTTTGATACAGTCACGCACTTGCCTGGTTATACAACCAGGGAGTGACTTCTCTGTCTTTTTTTTCATAATGCTTTATGGCGTTAGAATATTTCAAGGTGGCGCCGATGCTATCCAGGCCATGCAACAGGCGCTCTTTTCTGTTGGAATCTATCTTGAAAGTCCAGCTATTGTCATGGTGGGTTACCGTTTGGGCGTTTAAGTCAATGTTTAAGTGCAAATGCTGTTGCTCGTGGATTTTTTTAAACAGTTTATCGATGACCTCTGAGCCAAGCTTGATAGGCAACAAACCGTTATTGAGGCAGTTGCTCTCAAATATGTCAGCAAAAGTTGTCCCAATCAGAGCTTTTAGCCCAAAACCTTCAAGCGCCCATACTGCGTGTTCCCTACTAGAGCCGCAGCCGAAATTCTCGCGGCAGAGAAGTATTTGTGCTCCCTGAAACTGAGGTTGATTGAGCGAGAACTTCATATTCAGCGGGCGTATCGAACAATCCTGTCCTGGTTCTCCTTCGTCTAGATACCGCCAGTTGTCGAACAGGTTCTGCCCGAAACCAGTTCGTCGGATGGATTTCATAAATTGCTTGGGGATAATAGCATCGGTGTCGACATCACGTCTGTCGAGGGGGACGACGCTTGACTTTAGTGTGATGAATTTTTGCATGATCATATTTCCATACTCGGAGGGGGGACGAATCTGCCGGCGATAGCGGCGGCAGCGGCAACGACTGGGCTTACTAGGTGCGAACGCCCCCCAGCACCTTGGCGCCCCTCGAAATTGCGATTTGATGTCGATGCACATCGCTCACTGGGAAGTAGGCGATCATCATTCATTCCTAAGCACATAGAGCACCCTGCATCCCGCCACTCGAATCCGGCCTCAATGAAGATCCTGTCCAATCCCTCCAGTTCGGCTTGTCTCTTCACCGAGCCAGATCCAGGAACCACCAAGGCCTGAAGGATGTTGGAGGCTATCCGCTTGCCCTTAACGATGCTTGCAGCGAGGCGTAGATCTTCGATCCGGGCATTCGTACAAGAGCCAATAAACACCTTATCCAAGACAATGTCAGTGACAGCCATGCCGGGCTTTAAGCCCATGTATTCGAGGGCACGAAGGAACCTGTCCTGGCAAGGCGGTTCGATAGCCTCTTTAGTCGGGATATGGCCAGTAATCGGGCAGCACATGTCCGGGGTCGTTCCCCAGGTTACGTATGGGTTGACTGTTTCGGCGGCGACCAACAACTCATGATCGAATGGTGCGTTGGGGTCGCTCACAAATGTCTTCCAGTGCGCAACGGCTGCATCCCAATGTTCATCAGGAGGAGAGAAGGTCCTGTTTTTGAGATAGGCAATGGTTGTCTCATCAACACCGATCATCCCAACTCGCGCCCCAGCTTCTATCGACATATTACACAATGTCATACGGGCCTCCATGGTGAGCGAACTTACCGTATTGCCCGAGAATTCAATGGCGTAGCCCGTAGCTCCCGAGGTAGATAAAACACCGACCACGTGAAGAGCGAGGTCTTTGGAGGTTACGCCTGGGTTAAGCTTGCCTTCGATACGAATATTCAAGCTCTTGAGTCTTCGCATTTGCAAACACTGGGTCGCTAGCAGGTGCTCAACCTCGGAGGTTCCTATCCCGAATGCCAGTGAGCCGAACGCTCCATGGGTACTGGTGTGCGAGTCACCACAGGCGATGGTCATGCCGGGCTGAGTGGCGCCCAATTCGGGAGAGATAACATGGAGGATACCTTGTCGTGGATCATGCATCCCATAGTGCAGTATTCCGTGATTTTCGCAGTTTGTCGCCAATGCGCTGACTTGGGCCGCTGCCAGCGCATCAACAATACCGGATGTCCGGCCAGAGGTCGGTACGTTGTGGTCGGCAGACGCGATAGCCGCAGCCGGTCTCCACACTGTTCTGCCAGAATTTTCTAAACTCTCAAAGGCCTGTGGGCTGGTAACTTCGTTAATCAGGTGTCGGTCAATATAAATAATAGAATCGGTGTCGTTAATTGCGTGCACATGGTGTTTATCCCAAAGTTTTTGATAGAGTGTTTTAGCGGCCATTCATCCTCCTGCATGCTGGGGCTACGGGTGTTGTTGCGGTTAAGGTAGGGTTGCCAATTACAAATGTTAAAAATGGGTGTTAGTGTGTTAGGCGATAATTAAAAGGGCACAGCACCAAGATCCTCGGGTACGTACAGGCATCGGATGCCGATTTTTCAAGCAACTTGAATTACCTTAATGAGAGAATCTAGCCCTGTGGCGGGCGCCTCTTGTTTATTTCCCTCGTGACCGTGACTGCGTGCTTCGAAGCCTACCGTGTCTGTAGTGCAATCAACTAGCAGCTCGCCAGGCATATCGGTGAGCTGCTGGTTGAGTGACGTATCCTTTGTCATATAAGCAAACTCGAAGCCTAGGGTCTTTGCGTGTGCAAACCCCGCTGGAATTAAATCGCAGCTGTTTACGACCTCTGCACCCTGCAACCTCGAAGATGCTGCAGATGCCAGACCAACCGCGTCTGCGCTTGCTACGTATACGATGCTACTTAGGCCACTCCCAGCTTTGATAACGCCGTGATGACAAGTCTGAAACGCTGATTGCTTGTGGCACAGATGCGGACAATCGCTTTGCATCTGGGGAGCCTTCAGTGCTGAAATGGACATCCCTTCGTTTGCGCATTTCGGGCCTTCAATCGACGCTCCTCGAAGGTGTCTGGTGGATCCGGCTGGACATTTTCACCGAACCAAAAGAACCAAGCGGTCAGTTTTCTAAACACAGCAGTTCCGAGAGCTGACGGCCGCTTTATCGAAAAGGCTTTCAGCACATGATCCGGGTAAAGTGACGCGATCCACTTGTAGACCAAAGGATGCAGAATCTTCGGGAAGTAGCGATCGGCAAACTGACTCATGATAGCTTTAGCTGCAGGTGGCCCTATTTTATGACGTGGGACCTCTTCGGCCTCCCACTTGTCCATGAATTCCATGATGCCATCAAACGAATCGGGGAAACCGATTAGCTCTTCGCCGGTGCCAGCGTTACGAAATACTTTAGATATGTTTGTCCAGTAGTGAACAGCAGCCAATTTCTCGTTATCTGAATAGCCAGATAAACCTACTCGACGAAGAAGCCTATGTATACCTGCAGCTTCATAACACAAAGTATAAATATAGGTGTCATTGCGGCTAAAACTTTCTGAGTATTTTTCAGCGTAATGCTCATGAAGCCTGTTAATGGACTCGATGTTCTTCAACGTTAGCTCATGTGATGATCCGTAGTTCCACCAAACTTGCATTTTCCAAGACGTTGCGTCAGCCCTCGCGTCTGCGTGGTTTAGAATCTTCCCTGAGCCTTCATCAACCAATGGTAGCGCATCGAGTTCACGCACAAAGAAGTGAGGAAACGTGATAGTGTAAATCAAGTTCATGATAAAATCGTTGGGCCGATAGGCAGATGACAACCTCCAGATCTCATCAAAGTCGGTAGTAGGATCAAGGCTATTGATGCGCTTAGCAATCCACTTTCTTGGCATGTTAGATACCTCATTTTTTTATTGCTTTAATATTTTAAGTAACTCGTGCTAAAGGCTATACCTCTCAGACCCAAGTGTCATTAGACGCCCAATACAAAATTTTCAGAAAAAATAGTACTAAGGTACAGCGAATGCAAAGGTTGGTTATTCGCGCGGTTTGAGGTCAAGCAATGCCAGTGCGAAGCTCAATGAAAAATCAAATTCCTTTATCGGTTTTCCCAAGATATCTTCAACAGCTTGCAGTCGATAAACAACCGTATTTCGATGAATGCTTTGACTTTCCGCAGCATGCAGTAAACTATTTCCTGAAAGGAGATAACTCTTGAGAGTTTCTCTATAGCTCTCAATTTTTTGGTCAGTGCTTACCAATTCTCCCAGCGTAGATTTTACAAACCAGTCTGTAAGCTCTTTATTCCTGATAAAAATCGCCGTAGCAGCGTACTTAGGCCATTGTAATACCCTGTCTACTGAGTATTGCTTTCCTACTTCCAACAATGCACGAGCTTGTACATGAGAACGTCTGAAGCCCTCGACACCCCTGGCGGTCTCCCCTAAGGAATAAATCCCGACTTCAGCGGACTTTAAAGAAGTAGTCAGATTTGAAATTTGCTTTTTTAATGGCAGAGTGTTGGTTGCAATCCAAAGCCATGCTCCATCAGATTGAGGCACGTGGACCAAGTTAGAATTTGAAATATGCTCACCGATGGCTCGCTGGGTATATTTGGTGGCTCTAGAAGCAGCTCGAACCGAAGACATTATGATGGCAGTGTAAAATTTATCAGGATCCACCCCTAAATTACTCTTAAAAACCTCGACCACTTCAGGTGCGACAGGAGATCCTCCTTCTATGAGTTCTTCCACTAGTCTTCGTTTTGAAACTAGAGACTCTTCCAGTAATAACTCCTTTTCGGCCAGGCATCCTTCAAAGAAATCTTTAACTGCATCATCAAATACCGTTGCCAACATAACAATCAGCTGCGAGATATTCTCGCGTTCTTTGAATATATCTAAGGAGTCAAAAATTTCCCTGGTCCAGAGCCCCTGAATCTCTCTTATACCTTGAGCGATGCTTTCAAAATATACATCCATGCGCACTGCCTTATATGCCATCGCACGCATAGATTCAGACAACCCGACATCGACATCCTGGCCCGAAATCCTGACGAGCAGTTGCAATATCAGAAGTTCAAGGCTTCTAAGAACTTCCATGTCTGGGAAGTTATCAAGGTATGAAAACTTTGATTTAGCCACAGCCAGTGAGCGCTGAGATAACTCTAGCCCCCATGCAACTTCTTTATCTCCAACCTTGGAAATCGCAAGTTCTAGAACCACCGGCGCAACACGGGCTTGGCTTAACACCTGATCTGCCTTGCACGAGGGTTGAAAATAAGCGAAGACAGATTTCAAATTTTCCATCTAACCTCCTATCAATCGAGAGCCGAACACTGCAGGTTTCGATTGCATGGTCATCAGGAACATTATAGCAGCTTGAAGCCCAGTCATACCGAAGCTCATGCAGCGGAGCTTTCGGCTCCGCAAACATCAATTTTAATAGAACGCTTTGGCATTCGGTTACCTTGTTTATACCTGCGCTTTCACTTGTTGGCGCTCCGCTTAGACAAGCTAGAACTCATGCAACCAGCGAAGGGTTAATGAGTTCTCTACCTTAAACCTATTTTCCACGTTTGACTCGCGATAGGCAGTTACAAAGAACTTATCTTTACCAAGCTCAACCATTAAACCCGGACCAAAACCGATCGCTTTCTCTTTGGAGTCCGAAATACTAAGCCCATTGATCTGGTGATCCGTAATTTGTTTCAGATAATAGCCGCTGACGCCCAAAGTGAGGTAATTATTAACTTTATAAGCAACATTGTAGTTAAGCGATACACTCTGTCCGGCTTGCGTATCTTCAACGCCTTGATCGAGAGGGAGACTGCTCGCTGGGTCACTGTTCTTGAAATTGTAGTAATACTGAGGCCGAAGGCTGATCGACCACTCGGGGCCGAGCAGGAATGTCATCGCCCAGTATGAGTGAACGGACCAGAAATTGTTTCCAATATTGAAGTCCACATCATTGTCGTACTTTCCAGCCGGCATTGTCACACCGATATTCAGTCGCGAAACAAAGAACGGATTCCCATTTAGTGTAATCGGGTCAGACTGAACGAATAGCGATACCGTTGGATCGCCCAACCCAGCTCCATTGTCCTTGAGTTTAATTCCTGGAAATGGTGGTGCATCTTGAAAGCTTGCATCCAGCGAAGCCATCGGCACGATAAAATCAACGCCAAGGTGACCACCCAAGATCTTTTGATCTGTCTTAAACAGATAGCTGTATTGATTGATAACGGAGTAGACATCCATTTTTGGGTCATTAAAAATTGGAATGTCTTTACCTGCACTATCTTTCAGGCCTTTATTTTGAGCATATGCAATGTATGTCTGCCAGGCACTGTCTCCCGGCTGCTGCCCCCCAAAGCCGTCATAGAAGCTTGTTGCACCTAAATTCAATCCACTAGGGAGCGTAACCGTGGGTTGGACAGCGAGGGCCTTGCTTACATCAAGGGCAACAAATCCAGTCGCAGCTATCGCTGCAAGGGTATAACTATGTATAGCTTCAGCCATCATAACGAACCGCCTTATTTTTATTTGAACGAGATTAAATTCGATCAGATCAATTGAAATTCAGCTTCAAGCAACCTGTCGAAATATTTGAGATTAATTTTACCTGCCAATCTAGCCAGCTCTCGCTTGGTCTAACATCTTGACACCGGAAAAGCGGAGCCGCCGATCCCCCGCTTTATCAGAAAAAGCTTGTCAGAACGGATAATTGTGACCTGCTTGCTGCCAAGTTACCCAGTGAGCTCTGGTGAACTCGTCGATGGCATAGCTGCCGTTGAATCGACCTAGGCCAGAGTTTTTCTCCCCTCCAAAGGGGGCGTTGGGCTGGTCATCGATGGTGATGTCGTTTATATGCGTAATGCCTGCCACGATGCCACTTGCGAAGCGCAAGCCGCGGTCCATGTTTTGTGTAAACACAGCGCTCGCAAGCCCAAACTCGCTGGAGTTAGCGAGTTCTAAAGCATGCTCTTCGTTTTGAGAAATGATCAAAGGCATGATCGGCCCGAATGTTTCGTCGTATGCCAGTTCGTGATGTGGTGCGACCCGTCCATAAACATGTGGTGGAAGAACCAAGCCTGACGCAGATCCGCTATGGAGACACTCAAGACCATCGCGGTTTGCTCGGGTGATTTTGTTAAGCAAACCAGTTAGTTGGCTCTGGCTTACAATTGGTCCGATCACCGTTTCAGCCAGGTTAGGGTCACCCACAGAAAGCTGCTGAACTCGCTCCACTACGAGGGCGGCAAAGTCGCTATAGATCTTTTGATCAACGATGACCCGATTGACACTCATGCAGACTTGGCCCTGATGCAGGAAACGACCCACCACTGCCGCATGGGCTGCAGCCTCGATGTCGGCGTCGTCCAATACGACCAGCGGGGCATTACCACCAAGTTCTAGGGCTACGCGTTTGATGTAGTTTCCGCCGACAGCAATGCGCCCCACACTGCGGCCGATGTCTGTCGACCCTGTGAACGAAATCAAGCTTGGGACGGAATGTTCTACGAAGGCATCACCGATTTCGGAACCGGCACCAACAATCACGTTTAACACTCCTGGCGGGAAGCCTGCTTCCTCGAACAGGTGAGCTATCAAAAGGCCTCCGGTGATAGCCGTATCGCTAGCTGGCTTCAAGACTACAGTATTACCTAATGCGATCGCTGGCACGACCGATCGCATGCTGAGATAGAGCGGGAAATTCCAGGGGCTGATGACGCCTATGACCCCGAGCGGCTCACGAAATACAAAGCTTTGCTTCCCAGGTTTATAGCTGGTGAGGACTTTACCTTCCACCTGGAACGGGAGAGTGGCGCTCTCACGGACCATGTTAATCGTATGGAAACACTCAAAGGTTGCTTTTCCACGGGTGCTGCCTGACTCGCGAATAAGCCAGTCAATAATTTCATCGCTACGGGACTCCATGACCGAAGCCAAAGCGTTCACAAGCGCAACACGCTCAGCAGGAGCGACTTTCGCCCACAGCTGTTGAGCCTGCTTCGACCCTTTATAGGCCTCATCAAGGTCCTTTGAAGATCCAAGCTGCATGTCGAGCAACTGCTCATTATTATAGGGGTTGCGGTCGTCGAGACGACGTTCCGAGCATCCTATGCTCCAATTGCCGTTGATATATTGATGGCCGGTAATTTTGTACGGAAGCAGTGTTGGCTTATTCATTTCTAAAAACTTTCCTATCGATGGTTTGGCTATGAAGTGTTCGAGTGCAGATACCTTGGACTTGATGCACTGTAAGAAATTTCTGTGTCGGTTCAGTTTGTTTTTGAGACGCGCGCATGACCCAGTAAGCCTGATGAGCACTAGGCGAAAGGCAGCAGACCGATCTGTGTATAGAGCCCGAAACGGCACCAAATATTTGGCGAGCCGTACAGGACCAGAGAACTGAAAGTTGCGGGGTGTTCGCTGTGAGGGCCGCTTTCCTGAAGGTCCTCGCCAAAGCTTTGCCCAATTGCCAGGCAAGACTCTGCAGGCTCAACGAGGCCACGAGCACCGCGACAAGCCTGAAAGGGTGGAGCAAGGCCTTCTCTAGCTTGTGAGAGGGGCTACTAAGTTCAGCAGGCAGGGCTTGGCTCATAAATGGGTACCTCGCACTTCAAAGTGACTTTTGTAAATATTAGTGTATTACGATAATCACGTTTTATTTACATTATGTCAACAGAATTATCTTATTAAGATAGTTTTTGTTGTCATCTTTAAACCACCTTCTATGAAGGTGGTCGATGCAGATAAATCGACGAGCTATATGTGGTTGTATGCCACCGGAGCAGATTCACCTGACGCAAACATACCAGGCTCAACCATCCCGAATATCGTCCTGTACGACTACCACAATAGTCGGGCCGGGCAATGTGCCGTGGACTTCCTAAATGGCTATAACGGTTATCTACAAGTGGATGGTTATGTTGGCTACGAGCAAACACAGGCCACCTTAGTCGGCTGCTGGGCTCATGCCAGACGCAAGTTCGTGGAGGCCAAAAAAGGGGCGGGTAATAAAGGCAGTGGCAAAGCCGACTGGGCCCTGAACCATATCCAAAAGCTCTACCGTATCGAAACCCAGCTAAAAGATAGCTCAGCAGAACAACGCTATGCCATACGGCAGGAAAAGAGCCTGCCATTACTGAATCAACTTCATACCTGGCTAACCAAATCAGCACAACAAGTGTTACCGAAATCAAAACTGGGTGAGGCGATACAGTATTGCCTGAACCAATGGCATAAACTGGAACGTTACATACTAAACGGCCAGCTCAGCATTGATAACAACCGTGCAGAGCGAGCGATAAAACCGTTCGTCATTGGCAGGAAAAACTGGCTGTTCAGCCAGACGGCTACTGGCGCAAACGCCAGTGCCGTCCTCTACAGTATCATCGAAACCGCCAAAGCCAACGACCTCAATGTATTCGAATATGTGATGAAAAGTCTGGAATTACTCAGCCAACCGGAAACCGAAATCAAGCTACTGCTACCATGGCAGTTTACTAAAGATTAGGTGGGATCATCGGACGGATACACTTAACGTATCGCGCAGGCTCATAGCCCAGCTTTCGTCGCACATAAAAAATAGCGCTAAATAGGCTTTCCTTCCCGGTAAGTGCCGTAAGTAGCGAGCAATTACAGCGCTCATAAGAACGTGCCTGATATTCACCAATAACGACATACTGATAATCAATAAAAGGTGCGGTGGGGAGGTCCAGAGTTCCACAGCTGTGAATTCGGAGCCTCCGGCAAAATTAATCCCTGTCATCAATGCCACAATGTAAGGAGGAAGTCCTTTTTGTGTGGCCTGTGCACCTAATACCAGTGCAAAGGGAATGAATCCTAGTAGTACGGGGATCGCGTCTCGTTGTCCTCGCCTGAATTCGTGAATTCTTGTTGCAGTCACTTTTGATTCCGTCAGCAATAAAATAGTGTGAATATTATCCGGCAAGTGCAATAGTTTTCGATTGCGAATAATGGCGAGTCGTTGTGTTAATTTGGTTTTTAGCGCTATTATTTATGTGTTTGTTGAATTTGGGTGCTAAATAAATTGGATCTAATAGATAAGCGTATTCTCAAAGCGCTACAGCATAATGGTCGGTTACAAAATATAGAACTTGCGGAACAGGTTGGCCTGTCTCCGTCACCCTGTTTACGCAGGGTCAAATTACTCGAAGAGCGAGGCGTCATTCAGCGGTATGTGGCGCTCATAGACCCGGAAAAAGTAGGCAAAAGTTTGTCTGTTTACGTTCGAATTTGGTTAAATGGGCAAGGGCAAGCCTTGGTGGACTTGGTTGGACATAATTCGAATCACCCTGATTTAAACTTCGATAAGGTCTTTGATATATTTACCTTATGGAGAAAGGTTTTAGAGCAATAACCCCTATTCACGTTTAGCATGGTTCAGCTTCTGATTCAGGAACTGAACTGTCGTCAATTAACTATCTTTTTAATTCAAAAAATGCGTTTGATTCCCTATAGAATAAGAATAGGAACTAACCGCTGATCATAGGTAGGATCTTAAGAAATTAACGCTTGAATGCATGTCTCAAATTTGATCAGATGTTTATCGCCAAACAAACGTCATAAAACAAATTTGAGAACATGCGCGATAAGAATAACGAGCTAAACAA
>Ga0213830_1000457_pt1 | contig 23650 bp, 21 predicted proteins | sample SWATP11_FD_161661 | JGI IMG/M metagenome (GOLD analysis project Ga0213830, IMG submission 161661) | Coastal seawater microbial communities from Marineland, Florida, United States - SWA TP1 #1 | ecosystem: Environmental > Aquatic > Marine > Coastal | place: USA: Florida | collected 2016-08-06 | reverse complement strand
TATTTACCTTACCTGCCAACGGAAGAAGAACTGCGCATTGAGCTGGAAAAAGAACGAGAACGGGTGCAAGCGCAATTAGCGCAACAAGCCAATCAGGGAGAGGAAAATGAATAACCAATCCCTTTATAAAATGGCACAGGCCGAAGCGCTTGATAAAGCGATTCGCCAGAACCTGGAGGTGTTGGGTTATGGCAAATAGTTGGAAAACTTTGAAACTTGGTGATGTGACTAAATGGTCTTCAGGTGGAACCCCAAAAAAAAGCGAGGCTTCGTATTGGGATGGTGAAATTCCTTGGATCAGTGCATCATCTATGGAGGGGCACTTATACACAGACTCAAAACTGAAAATTACGGAAGCAGGTTTAGCAAATGGCTCGCGCTTGGCTCCGAAAAACAGTATCTTGCTTTTAGTCCGGGGAAGTATCTTGCATCAGAAAATGCAAGTAGGCTTAACGACAAGACCAGTAGCTTTTAATCAAGATGTTAAGTGTCTTGTTGCTGATGAAGAGTATCTAGATCCTTGGTATTTACTTTTATGGTTTAAGGCCAAAGAGCAAGAGTTACTGACTATTGTTGAAAGTACAGGAATTGGGGCTGGTAAATTTGATACAAAATTATTATCTGAGTACCCAATAAAAATCCCGCCTAAGGATGAGCGTGAAAAAATAAAAGAATTTGGTCAGGCATTATTTGATAAATCAACAAACCTTATCGAGACCAATCAAACCCTAGAACAAATGGCACAGGCGTTATTTAAAAGTTGGTTTGTTGATTTTGATCCCGTTATCGACAACGCTCTTGCTGCTGGCAAGGATATTCCCGAAGCACTGCAACACAAAGCAGAGCTGCGAAAACAAGCACAACAGCTATCAGCTTCTCCTGAAATAAAGAGCAAACCACTACCAGAAGATATCCGAGCATTGTTTCCCAGCGAATTTGAACAAACTCATGTTCCAAATATTGGTATTGCTGGCTGGATACCTAAGGGTTGGAAAGCATGTCCAATGAGCGAGTTGGTTGAAGTTGCTTCATCAAAGCGTGTATTTGCAAAGGATTATGTTGATAGTGGTGTACCATTTTTTAGGGGAAAAGAAATTACTGAATTGTCACAAGGCAAGAAAGTAAATACTGAAATCTTCATTACAGAAGAAAAATATCAAGAGTTAAAAGATAAAGCTGGGGCACCCAAAGAAGGTGATATTTTAATTACTTCTGTAGGTACTATCGGCAACACTTACTTAGTTAAAAAAAGTGATAAGTTTTATTTTAAAGATGGAAACTTAACTTGGATAAAAAGTTACAAAAAAGCTTTTATGCCATTCTATTTAAAGGAATGGTTTAACAGTAATGCTGCTAAAGATGCTTTAGAGAGAATAAAAATTGGTACGACTCAACAAGCGATAACTATCAAGGCTCTGAATACTGTTGCTATGCTAAATCCAACATCAGAAATAATCGATATTTTTGAGGCTCATGCAAAAGATATATATCAAAAGCATGAAGCAAATTTTCAACAGATAAACAGTTTAGCGAAAACAAGAGATGTTTTATTACCAAAACTAATCTCAGGTGACATAACAATCAACGAGGATGTTGCTTAATGCTCAACCTGTATTGCACCCAAAAACTGATTGCCAAATTGCCTGTTAATGAGGGTTTGTTACCCGAAGGTGAACAGTTACAAGCTGATTTGGTTGAGGGTGGTGCAGAAATTATCATCAATAATCCACTCTCAGGCTGGCATGCTAATTTGCTGACCTTACAGCGCAGAAACTGCATACTGTTGGTACACAATCAAACCCGTTTTCCAGTATTTATTATTGGTTTAAGAAAGCCGGACTTTGCCGCGCTGGATTATCATTTTGCCGATTGTTTGATGAATACCTTGCTAAAAGTGGGGGCAAATGAAGATCAAATGCAGGCAGCGCAAGACTTGCTAGCTCCTGTATCTATCAATAAAACAAATAACAGGTCGGTACAAGGCACATTAAACCAGGTGGCGGGCGACATAGAGCATATGCTGTGGTACGACAATGCTCAAATTATTGATTGCTCGCCTTATAAAACAGCGGTCTGGTTAGCAGATAGACCATGTTCGGTTAAAAGTCGAGAAGAGGGAGCTGCAAAATCTAAAAAAGACTGGGTTTGGCCTGACAAAGCCATGTTAAAGCTGTTGGACAATGCAATAAAACAGAAAGGGATGTTAAATTATGAATGATATAGAAATTTATCAAACACAGGATGGTCGAGCAGAAATTCAGGTACGTTTTGAAAATGAAACAACTTGGCTTACTCAGGCACAAATGGTTGAGTTATTTGGCAGAGATCAGTCGGTTATTTCACGGCATATTCGTAACGCAATAAAAGAAGGTGAAATAGATGAAAAAAGCAATATGCAAAAAATGCATATTGCTTCTTCTGATAAACCAGTGGCTTTATATGATTTAGATACCGTTATTTCTGTAGGGTACAGAGTAAAATCGTCACAAGGTGTTTTGTTTAGACGTTGGGCAACGTCGCGTTTAAAAGACTATTTAGTTAAAGGTTACACAATTAACCAACAACGGTTTGATAAAAATGCCAATGAGTTAGAACAAGCCTTAGCGTTAATTAATAAGGCGATAAATAGCCCAGAAGTGAACGCTGAAACAAGTAAAGGTTTGGCTGAAATTGTCAGCCGCTATACGCAAACGTTTTTATGGTTACAGCGCTATGACGAGGGGCTTTTGGAAGAACCGAGCGGTCAAAGTGGTGGTAAAATAGTATCTCACACTGAGGCGATGCAAGCTTTGAATGAATTAAAAGCGCAGCTTATTGAAAAGGGGGAAGCAACGCAATTATTTGCTCAACCGCGAGGCGATGGCTTAGACAGTTTATTAGGCAATTTAGAGCAAACGGTATTTGGTGAACCTGCTTACCCAACCATTGAGAGTAAAGCCGCACATCTGTTGTATTTTATGGTAAAAAACCATCCATTTGCCGACGGTAATAAACGCAGTGGCGCATTCTTGTTTGTCGATTTTCTCCATCGAAATCATCATTTATATCGAGGCAACGGTGAGCCTGTGATTAACGACACTGGTTTAGCGGCGTTAACATTGCTCGTTGCTGAATCAGCACCAGAGCAAAAAGAAACCATTATTCGTTTAATTATGAATATGTTAGCTTAGTGCCTGTTTGACTAAACAAAGGATTGATTTTGAAAAAGTTTACAGAAGCTCAGTTAGAAGCTGCCATTATTGAACTACTCGAAGAGCAAGGGTTTTCTTATGTGTCCGGTAGTACTCTTCGTGATGCTGAAGGCTCCGATCGCAGTAATACAGAGGTGTTAATTAAGGATGACTTGCGCAAGTTTCTTGCTGCTAAGTATCAAGCTGACAATATTACCGCTGGCGAGATTGATTCAATCATTAAGCAAATCGAATCTCTGCCTGCTAGTGATTTATACGAAAGCAATAAAACCTTCTGTAAATGGCTAAGCGATGGCTTTTTGTTAAAACGAGAAGATCACAGACAAAAAGACCTTTATATCCAATTAGTCGATTACACCAATGTTGTTCAAAGCCTTTTACCAGATTTAACTACTGAGCAAGCCCAGGAGTTATTTAAAGTTGCCGAGCAACCAACTTCCTATAACGACACCAATATCTACAAGATAGTAAATCAGCTAGAAATAGAAGGCGGCTCTTCATCAAACGGACAGGGAGAGAAACGCATCCCAGATGGCATTTTGTATGTTAACGGTTTGCCCTTGGTGGTTTTTGAATTCAAAAGTGCCATCCGCGGGGAAGAAGCCTCAATTTATGATGCTTATCTCCAACTAAATACTCGTTATCGTAGAGATATTCCAGCACTCTTCGTATATAACGCATTCTGTGTCATCAGTGATGGTGTTAACAACAAAATGGGCTCTCTTTTTGCTCCTTATGAGTTTTTCTACGCTTGGCGCAAGGTGACGGGCAATGAGTCGATAGAAAAAGACGGCATCAGCTCGTTGCATACCATGATACAAGGCTTATTCAACAAAGCTCGCCTGCGCGATGTTATTCGTAATTTCATTTATTTTCCCGATTTATCAAAGGCGGAAGTTAAAATTGTTTGTCGTTATCCGCAGTATTATGCGGCTAGAAAGCTGCACCATAGTATTAAACAAGCCCGCAAAGGCTTTATTAGGGCTGATGGCTCTCAGGGCGATGGAAAAGGTGGTACATACTTTGGTGCAACTGGTTGTGGCAAAAGCTTCACCATGCAGTTTTTATCTCGGCTTTTGATGAAAAGCGTTGAGTTTGAAAGCCCGACTATTGTGTTAATAACTGATCGCACAGACTTGGATGATCAGCTATCTCAGCAATTTTCTAATGCAAAAACCTATATTGGCGATCAAACGGTTGTTGCCGTTGAAAGCCGTGATCACTTACGTGAGCTACTTCAGGGCCGGAATAGCGGTGGTGTTTTCTTAACCACTATCCACAAGTTTACAGAAGACACCAAGCTGCTGACTGCACGGGACAATGTGATCTGTATCTCTGATGAGGCACACCGAAGCCAAACAAACTTGGATCAGAAAGTTCGTGTTATAGAAAAAGGGCCAAATAAAGGTATTAGAAAAACCTTTGGCTTTGCGAAATATCTTCATGACTCATTGCCCAATGCGACCTTTGTTGGTTTCACAGGTACGCCAGTTGATGCCACGCTGGATGTATTTGGTCAGGTTGTCGATGCCTACACAATGACAGAATCCGTTAAAGATGAAATCACTGTCCGTATCGTTTATGAAGGTCGAGCGGCAAAAGTTATTTTAGATAACGCCAAGCTGGCAGAAATTGAAGCCTATTATCAGCAGTGTGCTGACGAAGGCAGTAATGAGCATCAGATAGAAGAGAGTAAGAAAGCTTCAGCAAACATGACTTCAATTCTAGGCGACCCTGATCGTATCAGAGCGTTAGCAAAAGATTTTGTCGCTCACTATGAAGCTCGCATTGAAGAAGGCTCGACTATCAAAGGCAAAGCCATGTTTGTTAGCTCGGCTCGTGAGGTTGCCTATTTATTTTATCAAGAACTAAAAGGCCTTCGCCCAGCATGGTTTGAGGTAAAAGAAGCTGAAGACGTTGAGAGTTATTCAGAGCAAGAACGCAAGAGAGCCATCAGCACTGGTAAATTAGCTAAGCCTATGGAACGGGTCAAAATGGTGATGACTCGTGGCAAGGATGATCCCAAAGAATTATGGGATTTGCTGGGTACTAAGGAGTATCGTAAAGAATTGGACCGCCAGTTTAAAAACGAAAAGTCCAACTTCAAAATCGCAATCGTTGTTGATATGTGGCTAACGGGCTTTGATGTGCCATTTCTTGATACCATTTATATCGATAAGCCAATTCAACGCCATAACCTGATCCAAACCATATCTCGTGTTAACCGCAAGTTTGAAGGTAAAGATAAAGGTTTGGTTGTTGATTACATCGGCATAAAGACCCAGATGAATAAAGCGTTAGCCATGTATTCAAAAACCGATGAAACCAATTTTGAAGATATAGTCCAGTCCATTATTGTTGTAAAAGATCATTTAGACTTATTGGGCAAGCTGATGCATCAGTTCGATGAGTCGCCATACTTTACCGGGCAACCTGTCGCTCAGCTTAACTGTCTAAATAATGCGGCTGAGTTTGTTTTGCAAACGCAGAAGCTTGAACACCGCTTTATGGCATTAGTAAAACGCTTGAAAACGGCTTATGACGTTTGCTGCGGTAGTGAGAAGCTATCGCAAAAAGATCGCGACTACATCCACTTTTATTTAGCTGTTCGCTCCATTGTTTTTAAGCTTACCAAAGGTAATGCGCCTGATACCGCGCAAATGAATGCGAAGGTGCGTGAGATGATTTCTGATGCACTAAAAAGTGACGGTGTCGAAGAGATATTCAAGCTGGGCCAAGGCGCCAATGGAGAAGGTGATCAGGGTGTCGATATTTTCGATGATGATTACTTGGCAAAAATTGAAAAAATTAAACTGCCAAACACCAAAATAAAATTACTTCAGCAGATGTTAGCTAAGGCCATTGGTGAGTTTAAGCAGGTAAACAAGCTCAAGGCAGTCGATTTCTCGGAACGTTTTAAATCGTTGGTTGATAAATATAACGAGCGCAAGGAAGAAGATGTATTAGTCAGCGAAGTACTTGAAGACTTCTCAGATGAAATCATCAACATGTATCAAGACTTAAAGTCTGAAATGGGATCATTTGAAGACATGGGCATTAACCTTGAAGAGAAAGCTTTCTATGATATTTTGCTGGCATTGGCGGTTAAATATGATTTTCAATATCCAGAAGATAAGCTTCTCGACTTAGCCAAAGCGGTGAAAGATGTTGTTGATGACAAAGCTAAGTATACGGACTGGAGCCAGCGTGACGATATCAAGGCTGAGCTAAAAGTAGATCTGATCATCTTGCTTGCCAGGCACTGTTACCCGCCAGTTGACCGTGATGAAGTCTATAAAGAGATATTCGAACAGGCCGAAAATTTTAAGAATAACAGGGCCGCATAATTGCATAAAGGGACCAAGGCTAAAGTTAACTAGTAAAAGGAATAGAAATTGGAAATTAAGTTAAGGGAAGGTGGACTTCAGGAGCTACAACTTGACCTGGTCAAAAGGATACTTTGTTGTTGGAGGATTAACCTCCCCTAAAGAGCCTAAACTAATGAGACAGCCAAGCATTCGTCACTGGCATGAACTACAAGGGCAACTTGATGTTGACCTGTTAACAGACTTGCTTGATGTTGATTGGGTGCGTATGAATCAGTTGGCGGGTAATCCCTGTGCAGCAACTTTAATTAAGCGATGGAAAGAAGTCGTCAGGGAGCCAACACTATTGACCCGACAACGAAGTGAAAGTGGTGCATTGTTGGGATAGTGTAGTAATATGCTTATCTGCTAGTTGAATTCTATAGGAATATATTTTATGACATTAAATGGTATTCTTCTTGTATTGAGCTGATCTTAGATTCCTGGAAAATAAAGGCGTTGAAGTGATGGTTTGTGACACCTTATGGTGTATTCAACAAATGTGGTGAATAAACCATAAAGATGCAAATGTAAATTAAAAGAGTACAAATTAAAGCATAATTTGACAAATTTGGTTGCTTAGCTGTAGAAGTGCTTAGCTCAGCTTAGCTATTGTTAGGGTATGGCCTAGTCAAAGCGGTCGGTACCCCAGCCACCAATTTAAGCTGCCTGATAACGATTCAAACTCTTCCATTAGTCTCACTTTCTTTTGCTCGTCATTAAGTTTTTTAAACAACTTTTTCGCTTTGGCACCCGCAGCAACGTACAGCCCATTGTGTTTGATAAGGTCTTTATCGTATGCAATAGGTAAACCTTTATCAAAATATGCCCCAAGAACTACATCAACATTTTTGATAAATCTTGGTCTTGTATTATCTGGGTTATATATTTGTAGTAATTTTCCTTGAGCTGGCGGAGTAAGTGCGAATTTCTTAAGCAGGGACAAATTACCTAGATTATCCTTTCTAAAAAAGAGCAATTTAAAATTGTCCTTAGCCAAGTATTCAGCCCCTAACGTATGCAACTGACTATCTTTTTCAAAAGTTTTGGCTATGTCGACGATTAAAACGGGATCGTTGGGACTTAAATTTGAACCCTTATAAATATCGTCTTTCGTTGTCGTATAATCTGCACCTCTAATGCCTACATACTCTAAAATGGAATCTCTCAACCTTGCATTCTTTTTGTCTACTTTATTCAGGTGATCATGAAGTAACCCAATTGTTTCAGCATAGCTTTTTAACGCCGCGTTTTTAATCATCAACGCGGAGTCTCTTTCGTCATTAGCTTTATCCCTCTCATTTGTTAGCTTTTCTATACTGAGTTTTGTTGCTTCATTCAGCTTGGTATATGCGTCTTTCCAATCGGTTTGCCCTGTACTAGCTTTTTTCGTTGAACTACATGCTGACAAGAGCAGAGCCATAGTAACAATTAAGAGAAACTTATGGTGCATATTGCTTCCTTATATTTTTCTTACGTCAATAAATCGGTTATTTATCATTTCTCTGCCATCGCTGGCATTGAGCACTTGCAAGGTATACTTGCCTAATTCAGACAACTCACTTTGCGGAAGTATCGCTGTACACTTTCCACCCGTTTTCACATTACACTTTGACGTTAGCACCTTGTAACCTTTAGTCAAGAACACTCTTAGCTCGGAGGTCGGTGGTAAATTGGTCTCAAAGAAAAGCGTCGCCTCCGTGTGTGAGCGTAAATGTTTACTCCAACCTGTTGATTTACCTATTTTTATCCCTCGATATTGAACCCATGCTTTATCTTTCAACCGCTTGTCTCGCTCTTGGTCTAAAAGTGCCAATTGACGAGTAAGAGTTGCATGCTTTTTATATAACCCTCTTACTTTCAATAAATTCAATGACATAACCCCAGGTATCAATGGATATTGATTCTTTATGCCTTCATATGTCTCTATGTTTGCTTGGATAACTTCTTTATTATAGGCGTGAGTGTTAGCCTGCTGTTTTAGATCCCTTAATTGCCTTAACTGCTCATTTGCTTCATCAACTATCGTTTGTTTGAAGATTAGCTCTGATACAAATCGGCGTTGCTCATCGAGTTCTTGGTTTGTTTTATGGGCTTTGTGCTTAATGTCTTGCATTGCCTTAACGATATTATCAGCATTCTCTTTTAATATTGTATCAATCGACACCTTATTCCAATCAAGCTTATCGTTCATTCTTGCGATGGTAGTTATGTTATCCGTAACTAGGGTAATTTGTTGCCGTTGTATCCCTTTTCCTATCGTATTGTGGTCTAGCACTTCCTGCAATAAACCGATATTGGTTACCAAGTTATCTAGAGGCAAGGGGACTAAACGAATAGCCTCTGACATGGGTGAGTATGCTTCGTACTCTTGCGCAGATTTAAGCCATGATGTAGACATAATCAAGGTCAATTTGCCATCCACACTGAGTGTTGTTAAAGGTTTATACTCCTTTGTCTCTATGTTTTCTTTATCATTTAGATATTTCCCTATCTGTGACTGCGAAAATTTTATCGGTTGTTTATTTAAACCATAGCCATCATCATTTTGTACTAAAGCGGCATATATCTCATTAACATCTTCTTCGGGACTTTCGTTTTCCTGTAAATTAGCTTCTGTTATTTTCGGAGGGGTCATACAGGCATCAGAAATAATGTAGTGCTCGCCATTAGGAAACCGGTAGCGAAACAGCATTTTTAAATTTTCAAGATCTATGCCTTGGTTGTATTTAAGTTCATTTTGATGATCTATAGGGATCAAGTATTGTCTATTATATATTGGATGTACTTGACCATGGCCTGCAAAAAATAATACTGTCCGACCATAGCCATTTTCTTTTGCATGTAGAACAAAGTTATCTAATGCTTGTACCATCTCTGTGGCGGTAAGATTAATGAATGGTTTAGTACTCGCATCGGTTGAGTTCATCGAGTTGGAATAAATGTCGCATTCCGTTGAAAATGCAAACATCACCGCATAGGCATCAAGTCGTGGAGAACGAAGAGCAGGCCAACGTTCATAGTTTTGATTACCAATGGACATAAACAGGCAGTCAGACTGCTCAGAGGTAGCTGCTAAGACATTTCGACATAAAAAAGCAGCAAGAAAAAGAATCCAACTATGTTTGCTTTTTAGCATGTATATTACCTTATGTTACTGAACCTAACCGGATAATTGCATTGGGCTAAAAAATTGTTCTCGCCATCAAAGGTTTGACTATCCATTAAAATATTCGGAATTGACGCCTGTAATTCTCTCAAGGTTGGTTTGACCACTTTGCCTGCAATCGGATTAACGATAAAGTGCGGATCCGTACCTCGGCGTAACACTGCATTATCTTCGTTTCTTAAAGAAAGCATCTCTGTATAGTAAGATTGGAATTTTGGGTGTTTCTCTGGCATCGCCCTTAGGTATAGGAATTCATATTGGGGTGATTGGCTGTTGTACCCAAAATGAAGGTAATCGCCATTGGCGAATTTATCTACAATAACATCACTGTTTACAGCGTTAGTACCCAAATCTATGTCCCGGTCTAGAAATGCGTGATTAAAAAGATCCAAAAAGCCATCCCCGGTCTCAGAAATAGCAAACAGTCGAATAGGACCATTATTGTCGTGATGGTAGCGAATCTTAAAATTGGCACCCTCATCAACAGTGCTAGGCGACCCGGGAAATAATTTACGATTAAAGCCCTTACTATCAGAGACATGCACATCAAATGGACAAATGCTTCTTTCCTTTAATAGATTAACGACTTCAAGATTAACGCAAGAGGACAGTTGGACTCTACGGTTTTGCCAGTTCTCACCATTTGCTTGGGATGTTGATGTCGTGACAGGGTCAGAATCTCCTAGCGCTCTAGTTTTTAATTCTAACTTTTTATCATATGACTGAATGGTTCTGTCCTTGGCTATCGCCGCTTTGAGGCGATTGGCTATTGTTTCGGCACGTGCGCGAGACAAACCCATATTAAATTTATGACAGTCACTTGAATTCATTTGTCCACAGGATTGATCTGCATGCCCAGTGATAGCTAAACATACGTTCGGTTTTCTTGATTGCCCTACAATCCTCTTGGTTAATTGTAGTAATGTATTGAATGACTGGTTATTTTTAATGTTGTCTCTGTCAAATTCATGTTCATTGAGTTCAAAATGAATCTTAAAAGATGCTAATGTCCTCGTATTTAGGTTGAGAGAGTTTTCATTGATATCCAAGAGGTTCATGTTGTGGCTACGACCTCTTTGGCGGATATACTCCTCGGTAGCTGCCATGTATTCTGCGTCTGTTGGCATGTAGCTTGGAATAACCCCGGACAATGAAAATATATGGGTGTCGTTTGAAGGGGTAGGTGTTAATCCTGCATAGTTTGTCTGTTCTAACTCACTGATTGCATGTTCATGCATTTCATTAGTAAAAGAAGGTTGTAATTCACGGAATTCTTTAAGGATTTTTAATGCGTTAGTTCGTATTTTAGGCGAGTCAATACGATATTGTAATAATAATATGGCCAGAGCATGGCGTGAAAAGACTGTTTGACCATCTTGTTCGAGTAAGTCAATAGCTTTGGCAATAAGTTCAGATTTTCCAGATGCGACGAATAGTTGGCTCTTAGCTATATTCACCTCATCCAGCGCTATCCTGTGCATATCGTCATTAAATCTCATAGATAATGTAGTGGCTTTATCATAATTTGCCCAAGCTTTGGAGTAAGTACCATTACTAAAGTGCTTTTCGCCCAGTAATAAGTGATAACAGAACTGTTGACGTAGATCACTCTGTTGACTACTCGGTAACCATTTTGATTGTTTTGAGGCGAGGGCTTCTTCACGACACAGCGGTTCAGATATTGGTACATGTGATATATTTGAAGCGCTTACGTCTGAATTTAACGCTAAAAAAAGTGCTACGAATAAACTCAACATTTTCATGGTTCTATCTCCAATAAATTACCTAGCCCTGTAATCGGTAAACCCAAAAATTCTGACTCAATAAAGTCACATCTATACCATAATGTTTTTGAAACGCTTCCTGAATTAGTTGGGGTAACTGAAAAGTATTTACGTCTTGTCCCATCATTCCTCCGATGGTTTCATTGATCAAACTAAGTGGCAGAGGTTTGCGTGAAGCAAGTAGTGCAAAGCTCACGGGCACGGCTTTGCCATCGAAGTTAAAATTAACGCCTTGTATTTGTTTCAGATATGAAGGGTCTAAACGGAAATCACTGCAAATAACGCGTCCTGTTTTACTTACATTCATTTTCACATTTAGGCGAGTGCAGTCTCCAAAATCTGAACTTTGTCCGTTAGATAGCTTTAATTGAGATAACAACTTTGCATCGAAATTGTGGTAACCAAACTTACCATCCACTTTTTTATAAAGCCAAAGATCCTGAACATAGGCATCATCAGTTAGGAATGTATTTAGTTTAATGTAGGGTAAGTTTGCTAACGCTTGCATTGCTGGAGAAGACAACGTGGCCTTGACTCTAATGTTGTCCCCTGCTTGGATAGCCGGTGCAGCCAACCCGTTATTTGATTCATTTTGGTGTAACCAGAAGAAGGGATAATGTTTTGATTCCCCTGTTGAGTCTTGATGTATACGAGAAAAGGCAGGTAAATAAAAAGCATCCGGTTGACCATCATTGTTGATATCAACATGTTTGTAGTCGGCAACATCAATTATTTCAGGGGAAATCGTGAATGCTTTAGAATTTATGTACATCCAAAGCACCGCATGCATTAGCCCTAAAGTAAACACCCCCATAGAGAGTAGTGCAGCCAATTTATGCAATCTCAAAAAATCAAGACACTCTTGAAAGGCGCTTGGTTTTGGTTTCTCAGGGGGAATACTAATTGTTTTTGAAGCCCCTAAGTTCGACAGTGCTTCTTGTATTGTTGATACGGGACACAAGCGGATATTAAGAGATTCACACTTGTTTTTTAATTGGCTTGATAACTCGCGTTGGTTTTCCTTGGGGAAAATAAATGAAGTCTGATTGATGCCATCAAACAATGGGTTATTACTAACAGCATTACAGACTTGCTCAACTTTTTCTTTTATACCTTCAATTCTATGAATTACATGGTTGCCTTGTTTACGACATAAATTAACTGTAGAACTGTCCTTTGGGGGATGCGTAGAGCCCGTAACAAAAATAATGCGCTCCTGGCCTTTCCAAGGTACTCTTAGGTACAGATATTTACGGTATTTATCTTTATTCAGCCATGAAAATCTATGCGCTAAAAATTGAAGTGAAAAACGTTTTATGCGCCAAACCGGTTTAGTGAAGGGTAACAACTGTGCAAGTAACACACCCGCAGTATACGAGGTTGAATGCTTTGGAATGGAAATTTTATAATTTACTATTGATGCTTTGCGGAGTCGTATGAATAGACGAGGGTAAAATAATGCTTTGTCCTGCCCAGTGTAGTCTTCTATCTGTTTATCTTCATCAATGAAGTTTCCAAGCTCAACGTATTCAAAAGCCGCCAAGTATGCACCTTCGGCTTTTTCATAGTTAGCCAGATTTTCTTTTTTTTGACTGGATCCTATTAATAGCAAATCATCATGTTTAGCCGTTTCAATTTCATTATCGTCATTACGCCTAACCAGAGGGATGTAAACTTTATAAAACTCAGCATCTTGCATAAATAGCCCCATTAATAATTAATCATAAACAACAATAACTTCGATGCGACTGATAGAGAAGTTCTTGGGTTTATGAATAGTTGCGACATACCCTGCCTCTTCTTTGTTAAAAACCAACTCTTCCACCAGTGTTTTATTCAATGAAAGATACAGTTTTGAATGTTTATAGCGTAAGTGGAATTTGGTGTTAGCAGACATTTTGATACGGTGCTCTCCAAGCTCGACGTTAATATGAGCAGATCTCAAGTTCATTCTGTTTGATTGTTGCGCTTGACAAGGGATTGTTCCAGTGAACGCTTTCAAACTGAAATCACACTCAGTGGATTCACTTCTTCTTTTCTTTATCTGAGCGTACTGCTGCACTGTTGATTGTGCGCCATGAGAAATACTGACATTTCTAAGATCGTGATTAGATGTGTCAAAGCCAGGTGTTTGAAGCTGTCTAGCTAAAATTGCTGCCCGTTCGTCATCATTAAATTCGATAAAGTTCATCATATATTCTCCACAAGCTCAGCGTTGGTAATCTGTTTTCGACATTTTTTTATGGCATTTATGCAGTAAATCGTGTCAAGTAACCTTTTAGCAATGGTATGTGGGCTAACAGCGTCACCGCTAAAAAATTCTTGGTAAGTCAATAGACCACCGAGTTCAAAGAGTGTAATTCGGGGTAAGGTAGCTATTTCTAAACTGATACAAAGACTTAGGTACCTATCATCTTGCCTTAACATTGATCGAATATCGTCTGTGGTTCTATCACCTTCATTTACTATAGAAACAACAATATCCGCCAGTTCCATTTCATATTTTTTTAATGTCTTTTCTATACTCGTTGACGAAGTAGAGGTAAGACGTGATTTCACGTTTAGAACACGGAAATCCACCCAAGTAAGGAAAACATTTCGAATAAAAGTCGATTTGGACAAATATCGGGCGATTAGCCTTCTTTCATCTATATTTGATAAGTAATTTGTTGTTTTGCTAACGATACGCTCGAAAAGTTCCTGAAATTCAAGCTCTTCGGATAGGTAATTATCTTCTGTGTCAAAATTAAATAGTAAAGCGACACTTTCATCATCCTTTCTCAGCGAAGTCAGCAGTAATTGTATGTTTTTAGAGTCGTTAAACGTGGCGAAAATTGCTTTGTTTAAACATTCTTCTTGCTCTGGGGCTTGGTCTCTACCAAGCATCTTTTGGTATTCTAAAATGACGTTGTTAAATATTTTGGGGATGATAACGGACAGATGCTTACGGAATTCTGCATTTTGAGATACAAAAATGGGGTCGAGATTTTTATTGTCTCCATTGAGTGTGACAAATTCCGTGTTATTTTGATAATCGTAACGGATCCCTAATTTAATGCACTGTTGCCAAAATTTAGACCTAGAATCAAACATTGATATTAATTGATGATTCAATGTGCTGGCTGCCATTGCCCTTTCTAAATTTCGAGGAGAACATAAAATCGCCAGCTTATTAATCAACTTTTTAATTTCGCTTGTTCCTATCTCACATAGCAATGTGTCCAGTGCTTTATTTTTATCTTCATTATCAATGATAGAAGTAAAAACAATGTGTATTACTTCTATGACTCTTTGTACATAAGCATCGTTATGCGGTAGACGGTGGACCCCAGCCCTTAATAAGCTGCGTGTAATGATCCTATAGAGCTTTTTGATTGAGTTTATCGAATAATTTCTTGCGTTGAATACGGTGCTAAAAGATGGCGGATAACGGTCTATCATACCTATTATTTCAAATGGAATAGCATCTATCACCCGTTCAAGCGAGGCCGATTGGATTATTGGACGACCATAGAAGGTATTTTCATGCATAAATCCAAGAACGTGTTGTCGATTTTTACTGTCCGGGGCAGGGATTTGGTTACCTTGTAAACCCTCTAGAAAGTAACTGGCCATATCAACATATTGAGTAATTAGACTGTTACTATCACTGCCTAATTTGCTGAAAGGGGTATATTCGTTTGCTTGTACATAAAGGATTTCAAATGGATAACCTATCAATGAAAAAATTGACGATGTGATAATATGCCACGGAGCCTTGTTCGTACGAAAAAAGATATCATGATAAAACTCCCCATGCCTTTCTCGTTGTATGCGCAGAGCTGGCCCATAAAGGCTATTCAGAATATCGAGAGCGCGTTGTTGATCGCTTGTTATAGATAACTTGATCCCATAGTTATCTTTCGCTTTCTCATTGCTGATTGCTGTTACAAGCCCCTTTTTCGTTCCTTCAGGCAGCCTACGCGGCTTTGTTGCAGAGGTATTTTGCAACCTAAATAACCAGTGGCAATATTCACACTTGATATCTGCAGCAAGTGGGATAGGAAATCTTGTAGCCAGTGCGCTGGAATTAATGTCGCTATCAGTGTCTGATGTAAATGCAAGGTATCTTGAAGGTAAATCACGTTCATTACAGCGAGGACCTAGCGAAAATATCGACTCTTGCCATGTTAACGCAAGTTTTTTATATATGCTTAGATACGGACTGCTTTGCATATGCTCAATCCCCAAAAACTCGTATTAAACATTGGCGAGTTGATATCGCTTGGCAAGTGCTGATTGCAGCCCAGTAGGAGAGCGTTCTTTTTAAATGATTACGAGTTTCGCTAAAGGGGATTTTCCTAAAATTCTCTTCATCCAGAGCTGTCATATTGAGATGTCCATCTATCCATGTATTAACGCGTGTCGGACCAGCATTAAACGCCATCAGAGCGTATATGTAAGCAAAATTACCATACTGCTTATATCTATATAAAAGGTAGTTGAGATAGCTCGAGACGGCAACTAAATTTGCAATGGGTATCGTCATAAGTTCCATATCCGTTGCAGAATACCCTCGGTCAACCAAAGCCGGTAGTGTTATTTGTCCGAGACCCACAGCTGATTTTGTTCCGTCGTCAATTGAGCTACGAGCAAAAGCTCGTGCCGAGCTTTCCGTCCAGACTAATGCCGCTAATAACGCGGGATCTAACTTGCGTTGCTTGGCGATGATAATAGTGAGAGCTAAATTGTGTAGTTGTTCCTGGCTTAGCGTGGCCGCGGATGCTATTTTGGGATATGAGCATAGCAACAATAAGCTAACCAGGCCGGCAATTGCTAGCCTGGTGCTTCCGTTGATAGCGCTATAGCAATTCACGGTAGTTACCTTGTACAATTCGTGCGAAGTCTAGATTAAAACAGTACTTCAGTATTGCTTCTCTACCCTTGTAAGGACCTGACACTAAACTTGGCAATAAGCATCCCTTGTCCGTTTCCTCTAAACTAACTATTTCAGAGGGAAGTAGCTTAGCTACCAGTCCTTCTTGCTGTTGCCACTTTACTCTAGCTATTTCTAAAGCTTTCTTTGACGCTCCATGACTTAAGGCATAGAAATAGTTTGCCTGTGCTAATCTCAACTCGCTTACGGCTGGAGGGGGAGCCGCGTAGATACCCATCGAAGTCAAGGCAGCGGCCAGTACAGCAGATTTAAATGTTTTCATCGCTCTTCTCCTATAACGCATCAATTGTGGTTGATATATCAACCATCTCACCCTTTTGCTCGCGTGCTTGGTGCGATTGCAATTTCAGGCTCAATAGTTTCACCAGTTTGTCTGTCGCTTTTTGCAGATACTGAACTGTAGCCGCAGAAGAAGCGAAAGAGCTCATTTGCTTTTCTAGCTCCGAAGCGAATATAGTGTCAGCATCATATTCCATCTGGCGTATGATTCTAGGATCAGATGCTGTGATATTGATATCGGAGTACCATCCATTGATCTTCTTTTCAATGGTAGATTGGTGCTCCAAAACATCATTCAATGGAGAATAATCTAAGTCGATATCCTTGAGGCCACTGATCATGTCGTTAGCCAGTTGGTCAAGTTGCTTATAGTCGATGAGTTCACTGTCATTATTCCCCAAACTTATCGCGTTAGAATGCCGCATCTCTGAAATTTGATTACGACGGTAAGCCTCAGTTTGCTTGTACTTTTCTTGAAATAATTTACTCTGTTCTTTCAAAAAACGGGCTCTAGCAGCTACAACGTAACTATAAGCAACAAGACTGTCTCTCGCATTTTTAAAACCATCTTGTTTTTTTTCCTGGTATCGCTGTTTTTCTTTGTTCAATGCTGACAAAGTACTTTGAGTCGCTTTTTGATAGGGGCTGGTGAGCGTAGTCAGGCGTTCATTAAATTCAGCCAAATCAGCTGAATTCATCAAAGAGTTTTGCTGAGCGAATACCAGCATAGGTTGCGGGATTGCTACCATGGCTATAGCGGCCATTAACGCATGCATTGTCGATTTCATTAGTGGCTTTCTCCTATGACTTTAAGCGGGGCATAACCTTCTTTGCGTGCCTTATTCAATGCTTTGACACCTGCCTTGCTAATACCATGAGTACCATTAAGGTCGTGTGGATTTAAATTTGAAATAGCTTGCAATGTCGCATAAATATTTGTGCCATCGATTTCATAGATACCTGATTTGGATAGTTGTGCTAATGCACTTTTAAATGTATCAGTCTGTTCAATCTGGATAGCATATGTCGCTTTGGCGAGTATTAAACGGTTACGCTCCGAATCGGGTGCCAAAGTGATGCATTCATCTAATTTTTTTAATACATTCTCTGGCGCTGCTCTTGCTTTGTGGCGCTCTAGCAAACTTAGCTTGCATTCGAGATAGGCGAATTTAGCGGTTGGCGTTGCGTTGCAGCCAACCATTACCATCGTGGTGACTGCTAATGCCGTTTTGGTAGAAAATTTCATAACAACCTCACTCATTAATCTCATTAAATATTGATAAATAATTTGGTAGCATTCCTGTTACCAAAGGTATGCTGTCATCCCTGATATAATGCTTTTTCCAATTAGACACTCGCTCGTAACTCACTTTTGGAGAGACCAATAACGCGACTCGTCGATACTCCAATGCCAAAAGCGCAGATAACTCGTTAGGGGGCACTAAAGCCCCTGATAGCGTTTTCGTCTCTCCGTTGACAGTTAAAATCAGAGTAAGCGATGTATGATCAGTACCCTCTGAGGTGTTCACGACAGCGATATCGGTAGGATGTTCTGGAACCGATTCACCTGTATTTTCTTGCTTCAATGCCACCATCATCAAGACCAAAATCACCATGTTGACCTCGGTAAATGAAATAGGAATCTTCATCTTTATTTAGCCTTAAATAACCTTTACGAGAGTTTTACCGTCAAGCTTATGGCCATTAACGGATGTAATTCGAAGCGAAAGCACCTTGCTCTTATCCAAAATGTATTCAGCTTCAATATAAACGTCAGCGAGTTGTTTATGAGTAAGACCTATTGCGCCGAACAATCGATAGAAAGTCATAGCGTCTAGTTTTTTGGGGATGATGTAAGCCGCGATATAGTCGTTACTGATGTTGAGCAATTCATTTTCATCGGTCAGACGTAATAACGGTGAATACTTGCTGTACAGTTCATCTTTATCAATACCGGAGTATTGTTTGGTACTTGGATCTATAGCGATGGCCTTGACACCGGCATTCATCAATATTTGCCAAACTTCTGCTTTGTCAGGACCAAATTCGATTGAAAGCTGCATACCGGTTTCTTTTGCTAATTCAATCGCATTATTTCCTAGCTGTTCAGGCCTTGGGATCTTGATCCGATGGTCTAACTGCTGAGACGAATGACTTTTTACTGTTTCAACCTGACTGACCTCATCAAACGACACTCTGTTGAAGCGAAGGGTATATACTGCCAATCCAAGCAAGCAAATACCCAGGCCATATGCTTGTAGTTTACGGTTCATTTCTCACCAACCTTAAGGTCTTTATGGCCTCTCTTACCGCATTTTTTGGGGGCAAATTCGCAGTAGACTCGACTGGAGACACATGTTGTTTTTGTACCTCGGTAGGTTTTTTATTAACAGAGGCTTTCTTTCGCACAAGCGCTTTTTTCGCAGGCACTTTCTCTACAGCTGATACCTGCTGCTTATCGATTGCTGTGTTAGTAGGCTTTATTCTTGTTTTAGCAACAGTATCTTTTTGATTTTCAACAGGATCATAAAGTACGATGGTGACTACATTAGCCGTCGTTAAAATGAATGCCACAATGCCAATTAGCTTACTTTTAATTATCATTGGCTGATTGCTCCGTTATATCTGCTAGCAATGCTAGCGCCTGTTTGACCTCTTCAGAGCTATTGTCAGACTGTTTTCGCGCAGCAACCGAAGGTTTATGGGCGATAGGATTAAGCTCAGCACTCTCTGAAATCACTGGTAATTTCGCCTTAATCTCTGCGTCCTGTAAGACTGATGAGGCGTTATTATCCAATACAGCGATAATTTCAGCGGTCAATTGTGCCGATGCCGATTGCCATTTATCTGCAGAACCAGTTACGTCATTGATCTTTGGTAATTTTTCTTTAGCTGCAGTGTCTATAGTTTGTGAAATTGGGTGGTCTTCATTAGCCAACAACCCTTTTACGCCTATTTGCAATCTATCAGACAGTTCAAGAGGGGCTTTTTTATGCTTGATCTCAGCAGAATAGATAGGAGCAAAAACATTATCAACGCCCAACAAAGCATTTGCACCATACCCCACGACAGCGCCTATTACCGATGCTAACAAAGTTTTAAACATGATTTTTCTCCTAACATTCAAGTACATAGTTTTTTAACAGTATTGCTGCATTGATGGTTCCGGCTAGCAGCATGCCGACGAAGCTAGTTGTGATCGCAGGAATTATCTCTGCAAGCAAAATGTCACCTCCAGACTTTAAGAAAGCGAGGATAATGAAGACTAATGAACCCACCAATCCTATAAGCTGCATGCTCTGGACGATAAACTCTACGACGGCAGTGCTTGGTTTTTTGGGTGACATCAAGGTAATCAGTGCAAATAGACAATTTGCCCCAAACAGCAGACAAAACGCCCATCCAAATTGGTTTACCAAAGTAATAGCGAAATTTAGTGCAGACATTTTCAGCATCAATAGTGCAAGGACATAGCTAGATGTCATTGCAGCTGAAAATAAGCAAAACCCCACTAACATACGAACCCCTACGTTTATATTTTCAGTTAAAGGACTATAATCTGACTATAGTCAAAAATTATGTAGGTGATTGGTTTTATTGAATTAAGCTGCTATTGGAAGTGTTTTTTTTGCTATTGGAAGAATTTAGCTAAATACCCGTTTTTATGAATTATGCTTCTGCTATATCGAAGCTTTAGCTTCAGTCTATTTCATTCACAAACTTGTTATTGTGCAAGCGAATAGGGAGTGTAAACATGTCCACACCGATATCACGGGCACCGATTAAAAAGCAGTGGCAACAAAAATTAATCAATTTGAATTTGGATACTGCTGAATCTGTAGCTGCCATTGTCATGGATGATGTTCACCGTGGACGCTTATATGCCTATTTACTGGAGCATGATATTGGGCAAACGACTGCCGCCCTAGATGAGTTTTTGGCGCCATTTATTGATAGTTATCGACATGCGGGCCAACTATTTTGCTCCGAGCGTTACTGTTTGGGATTGATAAAGAAGTCGGACAAAAACCCTTCGTCCAAATCATTAGATTTTTCTTGGCTTAACACGGTGACATTTAAACCTGAGGTTAGCCTCGTTGAATACGCATTAAGAACACCTGTTTTAGATCAAGGAAATAGAGGCTCTTGCTGCGCCTGCGCTGCGGCCAAGTCGATAGAGCTGGACTGGTGTCAATTACGACCTGACCAAGCTAAAAGGGCTGCCCCACAATATATATATTTTCACAGTAAGTTAATCGACGGTTTTCCCAATGTAGAAGGTACTGATTTCAGCTCCATAACTAAAGCATTACAGGAGTTTGGAACCTGTTACGAGTCGGAACATCCATATCAAATATCGGCAGCAAATAATGTAGCGGGTGACCCCCCGTCAGAGCGAGCACTAAAGTCAGGTCAAAAACATAAAACAGGACCGGGAGTACTCCAGTTATCGGATCGGGCTAAAGTTCTCGGCGTGAAAGCTGCTTTGTCTGGTATCCTAACTGGTAGAAAAAAATCCGTCATTGTTGGTATTGATCTTTTTGAAACATTCTTTACCTGTTATGTTCATGCGTCTGGTAAAGTTTCGTTACCTATACCGAATGAACGGTGTTTAGGTTCACATGCTATTTTAATTGTCGGTTATGAAGACAACCGCGCACCTGGAGGCGGTGAGTTCATTGCTGTTAATTCATGGGGGGCTAGTTGGGGAAACGGGGGATTGGCGAAAATTCCTTATCAATATCTCTTAAACCATGCGAATAGTTTTGCTGTGATCACACAACCTACGGAAGAGGCTTGGTGGTCAACTTCAGACCTTCAATTACGCCACAGTGCATTAACTCATCGTGGGTTCATTGAGTTGGGCACTAGCTTAACTGGAGAACCTTATTATTGGCAATCATCAAACTTGGCAAATGACAGTGTTTTGATTGTAGGTGGTTCAGGGGAAGGTAAGACCAGTGTAACTAAGTCAATGTTATACCAAAGAATTCAAGCTGAGCCAGATCTTACCGTTCATATTCTCGATCAGCATGATGAATACGGAGAATTTGTTACATTTTTTAATGGCACATTCATTGATGTAAGTGAACAGGGGTTACCCTTTGATTTGTTGGATAACCCTAGACCAAACCTTGATATTGACCTTTTTGTTGACGAACTTTTAGGTTGTATTGCAGATATCGCCCCTTGGGTTGGATGTGTTCAACTCAATAAAATAAAACACCTTTTAACTTCCGCGTTATTACAAGGTGCAAATAACCCTCAGTTACGCCAGATACTTGAACATAATGATGATGGCAAAATTGGCGCTCATATGCGGGCGATTTGTTTATTATTGAAAAAATCAGCAGAAAAAGGGTGGTATTTCAAAAAAGGAATATTTGTTCATTCACTTGGCCACATGAAAAACCCAACGACTCGTGCAGCTTATACGATCTTTTTACTGTCTCGGTTGCTGGATTGTCGCGATGTCAAAAAACCGGAAACTTTAAATAAGACCGTGGTTGTTATTGAAGAATCATCGAAGTTAGCAAAAGCAGAAACGGTGCTGCAGCGGAATCTGTTGGAAGGTCGCAAGTACTTGTTAAGTACTATCTTTATTGCACACCCAGGAAAGTTATCTGAGTACATGCTTAATGCGACGACAAAAATTTACTACCGAGAAGCAATCAAGTTCTTTGAGAAAAACAGTATTGCAGAACATGAAATGCCACATCGCTTTGAAGCGAAAGTATATAGTGATCAACGCGAAGTTATCATTCGCCCCAAGACAATGCCTGAAATTGACAAGCCGCCCCCTGTACAAATTAATACGGAAGCCGACAAGAAGTCCTTTAATCAGATCAGTGAACTACCGACCTATACGAAGATAGAAAAAAAGGTGGTTCCTATACAACTACAAGAGATTCCGCGACGTTTGCACGCGTTCGAATTACATGAATCGCTCGTATCAATAATACAGCGAGCAATTGATATAGCATGCGAGTATCTATTGATCTGCGTGTGGGCATCGCTTGGTGGTTTAGTTGCCTTTTGCCTTTTAAAGGTACTGTAGATGGTTTCCCGAATTTCTATCTTCGGTTCTATTAGTGTGTTCCTTACCTTGCTTGTTTTTGATTAATTGGATTGTCATATGCTTACCTATTATGTTCTTTCCGGTGCAGGAAATAATAAGTTATAGGTGGGACAAGGAATGTATTTCGTGTTAATTACCCGACAAAAATTTTGTCACCTTATGGTTTAATAAGTCGGTTTTTTGTCAGTTTATGGTTTATTTTATCCTTAGAAAATAACAGTGGTTATTTTTAATAGCTTATAAGTTAGTTTTATTTGTCAACTTATGGTTTAATTGCCAATTTAATTATTTAGCCTGTGAATAATTAAATTTTAAAAAAAATTTTAAAAAAAAGGGAACTAACTGGCAATTGACCACTCATAGTATGCGAGAGGCTTTATTTCCCTTAGTGTTTCAACTTTATCACGCGCTTATCTGAATTCAGATAGGCGCTTTTTTTTGTCTGTTACTCCATTAGCACTTGCCATCTTTATTATTGAATCGGGCTTGAAATTTATCTTGCTGGCCTTACAATAATATATATATGAAATTCCGTATATGAAGGCCTGATGTTGGTTGATTTTTTTAAATGCCTGGCAGATGACACACGTCTGAAAATTTTACTTTTAATCACTGCAGAGCAAGAGCTTTGCGTCTGTGAACTGACCCATGCCCTGGCACTATCCCAACCGAAAATATCCCGTCATATAGCCCTGCTTAGAAAAGCCGGGCTACTGGCGGATAGAAGAGCAGGCAAGTGGGTGTATTATCGCTTGTCCACCGAACTGGATAACTGGCAAATTGAAACCATAAGCTCATGTTTGGCCAATAATCCTGGCTATTTGGTGGAATCTGGCCTGCGTTTACG
>Ga0213830_1000455_pt1 | contig 23797 bp, 23 predicted proteins | sample SWATP11_FD_161661 | JGI IMG/M metagenome (GOLD analysis project Ga0213830, IMG submission 161661) | Coastal seawater microbial communities from Marineland, Florida, United States - SWA TP1 #1 | ecosystem: Environmental > Aquatic > Marine > Coastal | place: USA: Florida | collected 2016-08-06 | reverse complement strand
CGTACTCGACCTGACGCCAAGAGTCTGGAAAGAGAGATTCGCGGACAAAAAATTAACGAGCGACTTAGATAAAATGGGGTGATCCGGGTCTATATTGATCGCTTACGTTTTAAAGTGTCATTAACTAACTTTGATATTCTCTGATAGCGCTTTCTACTCAAGTTAGGTTTATTACATGCAGTTGCAGCCCAATCAGTATCTTCGGTTCTTAAATTGGTTAGAGCAATAACTATTTTTTCTTTGATATCAGTACCAATTCTCAGAAACGTCTTACCTTGCTTTAAGTTCTTATTCTTAGCCTCTTGTTCTGCCGCTAGAAGGGTTGGTTTTATCCAAACTCCGCGTAGAACCTGAGTGTATTTTGCCCAGGTTACAGCTGGGCTAAAAGATGGAGCTTTACCTGAAGTTGATGGCAACCCAACACATTCAGGAGCTAGTGTAGAAATTTCAGCCGGAGAAAGTGGGCGGGTTGGAAAAAGATAAGGGAGATAGCTATCACTTGCCTTTTTCCCTTTAGTAACCATCTCTAATCTAGTTTTTCGGGTAGAGCTCATAAATTGCTCAAATACATCTACATCAAGAAGCTCAGCCTCATCAAGCAACTTAAGAATTTTCTTTTCTTTTATAGCATTACGGTTACCTGCTAGTTTCTCAGCAGATGGGCTATTCAAAATAGATTTATATGCTTCTTTAGCAAGGTCTGCTACTGCAACTAAAGGTGCTTTTTGCTCGAAGTCTGCTACATCAAAATGGATTCCCAATAGCTTATCGAAATCACTTAAAGTAACAACTATTTGATTTAGAAAAAGGTTAGCAAGACGCTTCTTTTTATGAGATCTTTCACCTAAGAAAAGTTTGCTTGGATCATGGTAACGAGTTGCTGCATCAATAAATAGCCAAGCTAGAGTACCTTTGATATAACCCCAAAGGTCATCTTGTACTTTAGCATCACACCCATTTATCCGAACTAACTTATCCTTATCTATTTCTGAGGCCAAAGTATCTATAGCTTGATAAGACTTCACGGCTATTTTTTCCGCTTGCTCCCACTCATTCATGCTAATTGCGAAGCCAAGAAGTCGTGGTAAATAGCTGAAATGTGCAAAGAGATTGTCTGCTCTTAAAATATGATTGTGAGCAAATTGATAGAATTCTTCTCGCTGCTCCTTCCATTGACTAGGTGGAAGATCTCTTGCTAAGGTTTCGACATGACGAAGTTGTAACGACCAACCTAAACGACGAATAGTTAATCCATCAGCCCTTCTCAATGTATCAGCGCTATCTCCAACACTACCGGCAGCAGAAAGAACTTTAGCCGCAGTAGAATGTTCCAATTGGTCTGGAGATGGCATCAAACGATGTTCACTGGATAGTTCATATATCTCCTTTTCGATGCTATCCAAAAGATCTAGCCCAGCATGTCCCTGCAATAAAAATAACTTCTGTTTGTCTGATTGAAGCGATATTTTTGTCTCACCCTGAATATCTGAACCTTGGTTTATTTCCCAAACCTTAGTGTTATCGGCATTTTGAGAAACTAAATCTTCACCCATTCGATCTTGAATCATTCTCATCAAATCTGAACTATTAGTGATAGTTCCTGTATCCCGTAAGACTAGAAACATATCATCTACATAGCGACCGTAATGAATCGGTGCTAACTTTTCCTGAACTAGTTTGTCCCATTTATGCAACAAAGCATTAGAAATTACTCGACTACATGTAAGGCCAATTACCAAGCCTCCGCTAATTCTAGCTTCGTTTCCACCGACAGATTTCCCAAACTTTTCAGCCTCTTCAGCCCAACGTCTTAAAAACTTAGTAAGCTGGCTATGAAAAAACTTCTCTTCTTCCGTAAGATCTAAATCCAGTACTTTCAAAAAAGAGGTTCCAGAAGTCGATAAAGGATCAATAAAATGGTAGTAGCTTTTTAGATCAAGGGAGACTGCAATAATGTCACGGTCTTTTTCTAGCTCCCCTCTAATTGCTTTAAGGCCATCATTTCGCCATTTTTGATAAGGCTGAAAATAGGGATTGAAAGATCCAACTGAACTAATATGAAATGGTTGCTCATCACCTGAAAACAAGTCATCGTTACGTATACGTTTTAACCTAGCTCCATAACAACTTTTTTCTAACTTGGCATCGAATTTTCGACCAATCATATTAACCCATAAAGCAGAGATGATATGGGTATTTACGGGAAAGTCCCCAATGATTCGAAATTCAGGAACTATATCGTGATTTTTAAACAAGTTGTCAACAGCTCTATCTGGCTTTGAAAAATGTACATGTCCATCATCTACTACATTTGATTTCCGAGAAGCTGATAGTTTCTTAGGAAGTAATCGAAATTCTCCGAGTAATTCACCTTCATCAAGGCCTGATTTTTTCTTTAATAGCTTAAGCAGATCTCTCAGATTAGCCAGTAGATCCTGCTCATACTCTGCAAACTTAATTGCTGTAGGAAACGTATTCTCAAAGAAGCAATCTGCTTTTGCTTTTCGATATGCTACAAGCAAGTCTGCTAAGGTCAGCTCGCCCCACCCTTTGAATTCTGCCTTGTAATTCATGGCAACATCCTTAAGTTATCTAACGCTCTATTCCAATAGATCATCTGATATAAGAGTGCGGTAGCTTTACGATGCTTCACAATCCTTGTTTACAAATAATCAGCCAAACGCAGTATAACCCCTTCAGATTTCATAGTCTTGTAAGTACCGCCTTTACTGTTGACCATTAACCGTAGGTCGTTCTCAACATATCTAGGCTCAAGCTTAACGACTTTTGGTTTCTCTTTGGTAGGAGGAGCAGGCTCTTTATCCTTCAGGTTATTGATGTGTGCAAATAGCTCAAATAAGTTGGCATCAGGAAGCTCTGATACAGCTTGCTCCGCCACAGTGGGCGCAATGTCTTCTCCAATACCTGCTTGCTCAAGCATATTGATTAGCTTAGATAACTGACTTTGCTCTGGGGAAATATCCCCATTGACTCGAAGAGTAGCACCTTCATCTATTGGAGCGGAAACTTCTGCATGCTGAACCAAGCTAACTCTAGGTATTTCAAGATCATCATACTTCTGTATTTCTGAATCACGCCCACTTTGAAGTGCTCTGATCATAGGCTTGACCATATGTAGCTCTTCATTGAAAACCGTTTCAACTAATTCTCTTGAGATAATTTCTCTTCCAACAGTCACTGCCCGTGTTTGACAAAGATAGAAAAGCGTTACAGCTACATGGGCAATTCCTTGGGAGTAGTCCCAGAATAGATGCTTGATCTCATCAGTCAGCGGCTGAGGTGACTTAAACCATTGTAACGACCATAACTGAGAGAAGAAGCGATCCCAATCAGAACCTTTTCCGGTTCTATCTGCTGTATTAAATCGATTCCAATTAATACTTCCAAACTGTGAAGCTCGTCTTGCTGAACGCATGCTTGGGGAAAAGAGCTCGTAAGCTTTAGGAGTACCAATGAAAAGTATGGGCAACTTGATTGTATTGGTAAGCTGTACAAAGAAACGAAGAATTCGATCAGATACATTGCTAGATCGTGAACGCTCTAAGTGCTGAATCTCATCAATGACCAGTAAACCTATCGAGTGTAATGCAGCAATTCTCGCAAAGTCCCCGAGTAACATCTCAACGTTTGCGCGGGGTTTCACATATTGTTTTTCATAAAGTCCGTTATTATCTAAAGCCTCATCAAGAGCGCGGAAGAAGTTGATACACAAACTTTTCACAGAGGCATCATGAGGGCACTCAACTTTAAGCCAGACAATCTGAACATGCTGATACATAGAGTGCATAATCACCTGAGGATAACCAGCTAGCACGGCTTCTACTGCGGTCGATTTACCCGCACCAGAGCAACCGATAACAGAACTTACTAAGGCTTCATTGCCAGCATTACGGCTCACATCCGCCGTAAGATTTTCTGTTCGATTAAGCGTTTCTTGATAGCTCTTGTTTGCGATGTTTCGACTCAAATACCCTTGACGAATCATGGAAGAAATAGTCTGTTCAAGTTGTAAATGAGCTCTAGTGGGGTATAGAAAACCATCCATAATTCGCAACATAGCATGTCTGCGTATATGAGCAGGTAACGCCACTTCTTCAGCGCTAACAACAGGAATTCGTCTTATCAAGACTGCTGTGTCTTTTTGTGAATTAATAGAAAGCGTCTTTGATGGTTTTATGCTCATGGTCTCGGTACGCACGAATCGCTCTGATTATGAAGTTGGACTGAAAATTTATTTGTCTAAAGTAGAAATCCCACAAGCTTTTCAGCATTTATGGACAGGGAGTATGAACAATACCGAGTTTTGTTAATTATTTTCATTAATGAAAGATAAGTCAAGTTGTGCACGTTTTTTAATTACATGCCTATGCAGATAACTCAGGATTGAACTATACTGTACATACAAACACACTGTATGGGTAGACATTATCATGAACATGCCAGAAGCAAGCTTTTTAACTTGGCAACAACAGTTTAGTACAGAAGATGATTGCTTGAAATACTTACAACAAATGAAGTGGCCAAATGGCTTTATTTGTCCGAGTTGCGGCAATGATCATAGCTATGAAATTGCCAGTCGTCATTTATACGAGTGTACGCAATGTAGAAAGCAAACATCAATCACGGCAGGAACACTTTTTCATGGTAGTAAGATCACCTTAATTCAATGGTTTTGGGCTATATATTTCCTTGGCTCTGATAAGGGAAGTATATCAGCACTAAGGCTAAGTAAATTAATAGAAGTCAATTGGCGAACCGCTAGGCTGATTTTAAAAAAACTTAGAAGAGCTATGGGACACAGAGATAGTTTGTATCAGTTAAGTGGGACAATAGAGCTGGATGATGCACTGGTTGGCGGTAGACAAAAAGGTAAACGAGGTCGTGGTGCAGCAGGAAAAAAGAATGTGTTAATAGCCTGTGAAAGTAAAGAAAAAAAGGCAGGGTTTATCGCCATGGAAGTGGTCGATAGCATTTGCCATTTTAGCGTTAATAAGTTTGTTAAAAAGCACTTGAAATCCGGTCAAAAAGTTCGTTCTGATGCATTACCTGCATTGAATATAATTGACCAAACGCAAAACTATGAAGCAAGGGTAACACCAAGCTATTTGGTTGATGAATGGTTGCCGTGGGTACATATATACCCGTGATCAATGAAGATGCTTGATTTTTCAGTCAAAGAGGATCAAGCTGTCGTTAATGAATATTGAACTCACACCCGAATTAAAATCAGCCTTAAAATTACGACATAGCAAAGTTCGTGATGGTTACGAGCGAGATCGTATAAAAGCAGTTTTGCTACGTGCGAAAGGCTGGACTATTACGATGATAGCTCAAGCATTGCTTGTTCATGAAAATACAATATCCCGTCACCTTAATGATTTTATTCAAGAGCAGAAGTTAACTATCGACAATGGTGGTTCGTCGAGTCATCTAAATGATGAGCAAACCAAGAAGTTAATTGAACACTTAAGCGCAACGACCTATTTTCATACGCATCAAATATGCACTTATATCAAGACCACTTTTGACATTAGCTATTCAGTCTCAGGGCTTAATAAATGGCTTCATCACAACGGTTTTAGCTATAAGCATCCCAAAGGTGTACCTCATAAATTCAGCGCTGACAAACAAGATGATTTTGTAGATAAATACTCGACACTTAAAGCTGAAATGGCCGATGATGAAGTCTTACTATTTATGGATGCGGTACACCCAACACAAGCCACTAAAGTCGCTTTTGGCTGGATACGTACAGGTGTTGATAAAATTATTGAGACGACAGGAAGCAGAACTCGGCTGAACATTGTTGGCGCAATAAGACTAGGGCACTTAGAAGATACAGTCACAAGACAATATGAAAAAACAGTTAACGGGGAAGCCATTATTGATTTTTTTATCATATCAAAGAAAAATATAGAGATAAAAGTAACATCAATTTAGTGTTAGACGGCGCTGGTTATCATCGCTCTCAAGAGGTAAAAGATAAAGCGGTAGAATTAGGTATCACACTTCACTATTTACCCGCATACAGTCCTAATTTAAATCCAATAGAGCGACTTTGGAAAGTAATGAATGAGCATGCCAGAAATAATAAATATTTTGCAACAACCAAAGATTTCCGGGGAAGTATTAATCATTTTTTTGATGTGACTTTGCCCAATATTGGTGCCACTTTAAGTGGTAGAATTAATGACACCTTTCAAAAGTTTTACCCTGCAACTTGAATGGTAACGGGTATAGCTATAGGTAATTTAAAAACATTTTTGTTGGGTACATTTCATGGAGTATCAGGAAAATACCTACAAGAATACTTAGATGAATTCTGTTATCGGTTCAATCGTCGATTTATCGAAAAACAGTAAGCGCGAAATTAAGCAGTGCGCTTAGCTATAATCGAAGTCTAGCTGCACATTCCATGGCATTAAATCTGTTAAATCATCATCACTTTGAAGATTGGGCAATACTTTAAATAGATGCAGGAAGTAATAGTAGGGATTAATATCGTTGGCGCGACACGTCATCACGATACTATAAAGTGTCGCACTGGCTTGAGCACCATTGACTGATTTTGAGAATAACCAATTTTTCCTACCTGTCGTAAATGGCCGGATATCCCGCTCTGTAATGTTGTTATCAATCCCTAAGTGGCCATCTTCAATATACCTAATAAGTTTATGCCACTGATTGAGGTTATATTTTATGGCTTTGCCAATATAACTCCCCGCGGTCACTTTATCACTGGCTTCATCAAGCCATACTTTGAATTGCGTTAAAATCGGCAGGGCTTTTTCTTGTCGTAATTGATACCGCGCTTCTGGGGATAGTTTTTTGTTTTTCGCTTGAATTTCTATTTTATATAATTGACTGATAAAGCTAATGGCTTTATGCGCACGGCCTTTATTTTTCGACTCTGCTTTTAAGGCTTCATCATATTTACGTCTAGCGTGCGCCCAACACCCCACAGGAATAACGCCTTCAATACCGTCATAAACACTGTAACCGTCGCACTGTAAAAATCCTTGATAATCCCCGAGGAATTCTTCCGCGCAAGCACGACTACGACCCGCTTGATAGTCGTAAATAACCACCGGCTGTTGACTGACTTCATTACTGCGATAAACCCACATTTGTGAATTGCTACTTGGGTTTTTACCTTCATCTAATACTTGTACACGTGTTTCATCCGCACATAAACTATGCTCACCCAATAAGTGGCGCTGCATTGCTTTGACTAAAGGCTTAATGATAATACCCGCTTTGATACACCAGTTGGCTAGCGTTCCTCTTGATATACTTAAACCGCCGCGTTCAAAGATATCCACTAAACGATAAAGCGGTAGTGCATCGCAGTACTTAGCGGTAACAACCGCGGCTAAGGCTTCGGAACTCGCCATACTGCCAGGAATAGGTTGTACTGGTTTAGGCGCAGTGATGATTTTACTCGTCAGCGCTTCATGCTCACAATGCCTGCAAGCGTATTTAAATTGCTTATGTTTTATCACACTGATTTTGGCTGGAATGATTTTAACTTGCTCGCTATCTTCACTGCCACAGTGATGCATTTGTTCACCGCAACACGTACAAGCTAACTCGGTTAAGGTGTGCTCAACGTCTTCTCGCTCAAAGTGCTCGGCTAGCACTTGTTTACCTTTTTTATGATGTTTGGGCGGCTCGCTCGTTTTATGCTGCTCAGCTTCATTGAAGGTGCCTCGGGGAGCTTTTTCACTTTTTTTACCGTACTTTTGTGATTTGCTTAGCTTTAATTCGGCGAGTAGATGGTCAATACGCGTTTGCATTTCGGCTTTATCTTCTTGCCATGCCGCCTTATCTTTTTTCAAGGCATCAATCTGCGCTTGCATCTGGGCAAGTTGATTTTGTAAAGTGAGGAGTTGTGTGTCATCTGTCATTTTTATAGCATGACACACTGGAAAGATCGTACAAGAGGTTAACAATGATCGTAATGGATTACATTACAGACAAGCCTGATAATGTGGGATGTCGAGTCTGGCTCGTCACCGGCAAACCGGATAATAACCATTGCAGTTGGCGTTGCTCAATGCTCATTGCCGCATGCTCCATACCATCGGTTGGCCATTGAAATCTTCCTTGCTCTAAACGACGATAATAAAGCCAAAAACCATTAGTATCCCAAAATAATATTTTTAATTTATCGCGCTGTTTATTACAAAAAACAAACCAAGCTTGACTCAAAGGATCGAGTGATAAGGTATCGCTGACTATAATGCTAAGACCATTGATTGATTTTCTCATGTCAGTGAAACCAGTGACCAAGTAAACTTGGTTTGGGGAATGCATTACAGCTCACTCAATAATTGAGATAACGTGTGAGGCATTAATGTCGACTCAAAATCTAACTGGTACCCTGTTGGCGTGGTGATTTTAATCATGGAAGGCTGAGTTAAAGCTTGCTCATGAATAACAAAGGGGATCACATGTTGCTGTTTAACTGATAGCACTTTATCAGAAAGACGTTTACGCCAAGCATAGAAGGTAGACACGTTAATCTTGTTGTCGCGGCAAAATTTAATGATAGTTAAATCACTATTTTTCTGCTGTTCAAAGATGTTTTGCCAGTGTTTAATTTTTTGCTGTTTATTCATAATGACCTCATGTTAATTTGTTGAGATAATTATGCGCAGGCTTGATTAATATTGGTATGTGGGGCTAATTACGCGCTTACATAAAAACTCTATTTTAATACTTGATTTGTTCTTGGTGGTATAAATAATTAGATGCAACGAAGGTCAGCTTTCTGATCATATAGCGGGCATTATTTTCATAGCTCTATCTCACTTTGGGGCACAAAGCGAGTTAGAGTATATAATCTAAAATACCCATCATCTAATAATTTACAAACAGGGCAAGATCGTACTTTTGTTAAATTACTCTGATATCTGATCGATTTAATTCGTTATATTTATCATCATTAGTGTGATCAAATAGTTTTTTTGATGACACGAGTTAATTATGAGTTTTCTAAGCCATTTTTCAGAAGTTACCGATCCCCGCACGCAAATTAATGTTCAACATGACTTTATTGATGTGATATTTCTGACTGTGAGTGCAGTCCTTTCTGGAGCAGAGGGTTGGAGCGATATAGAAGTGTTTGGTCGAGATAAACTTGATTGGTTGCGCCAATACCGTCCCTTTGAAAACGGCATTCCTGTTGACGATACCATTGCCCGAATTGTCCGAGTAATATGCCCTGAACAATTAAATAAAGCCTTTATGAATTGGGTGAATGAAGTGCGTGTTGAAACGGGTAAGCCTCAAATTGCCATCGACGGTAAGACACTTCGTCATTCCTACGATGGCGATAAGCAAACGGCATTACATAGCATTACCGCCTGGAGCAAAGATGCAGGTTTAGTGCTTGCGCAACTGAAGTCATCGGGCAAGAAAAATGAGAATGCTTCGGTATTGGACCTACTCGACACGCTTAATATTAAAGGCGCTCTTATCAGTGCAGATGCCATGAACTCTCAGAAAAAGATAGTCGAGAAAATCAGCTCGGAGAACGCAGATTATGTGCTCTGCATCAAAAATAACCACAAACAACTACGCGATGAAATTGCCGCCTATTTCCATAAGGTAGAGAGGGATAATCCCGATTGGATTGCCTGTAATGAACAGACTGATTCTGGCCATGGACGAATTGAAGTACGCCGGTGCCAGCAACTAAGAGTCAGTGAGTGGATAAGTGAAGCACAGCACTGGAAAGGTATACGCAGTGTTATCAAAATAGAACGAGAGCGCCACCTTAAAGACAAAGAGGTGAGCACTGAAACGCAATATTACATCAGTTCACTGGATATTGACCCCGTTGCGGTCAACCAGGCTATCCGAGCACACTGGGAAGTCGAAAATAAAGTCCACTGGGTGTTAGACGTGACGTTCAAAGAAGATGATAGCCGAATACGCAAAGAGGACGGAGCGGAAAATGTCGGAGTGATTAGGCGGTTTTGTTTGAATATGGCTCGTTTACACCCCAAGAAAGCCAGCATGAGAAGCAAACTCAAAATGGCTGGCTGGGCCGATGAATTCAGAGCAGAGCTTATTTTTGGGTAAAAGTATGCGGTTGCCCTGAATAATGGTATAAACCACTGTTTAAAAACTCAAGTGCAGGCATTTATACCCGTAATCAATGAACTTGCAGCTATATTGTAAGTAATGCCTGTTGTATAGGAGTAGATGTTAGTTAAAATCTACTCCTATCACGTGATTAATTACAATAGGCGAATTAAAGTGTGTATTTCAACGTAATTTGGCCATAATTGGAGTCAACAGACTGTTCGTCCATCGAGAACTGACCAACTTCTGCCCCAACAGCTAACTTGCTTGTTAGGTTTTGAAATAAATTGATGCTCCACTGGCTACGCTCAGCCCCAGAAAGATCTGCCTCAACCTCACCATATAATAGGGTGCTGCGTAGAGTATCAGTCCAATAATGACGATAAGCAACTCCCGAATTCAGATAATAAGTGCACCACTCATGGTTAAACGGTGACAAGAGATCAACTGCCTGTTGGTGGTACTCTGTAGTCGCCAAACAAACATGAGTAATTACCATGAGTTACAAGCAGTTGATCGAGGGACAACGATACCAGATCGAGGCCTACTTACGCGAGGGTTTCAGTTACCGGGAGATCGGAAAACGTCTGAGTGTGAGTCACAGCACAATCAGTCGGGAAGTAAAGCGCAATCGAATTCGAGATAGCCATTACCTACCGGAAGTCGCTCAAGCCAAGACATTAAAACGACGTTGTCTGGCCGCGAAGTACAGGATATCTGAACTGACGATTACCTTTGTTGAGTTCGGGCTTAACGAAAAGTGGAGTCCTGAGCAGATTGCTGGTGTAGGTAAAATCATCGGTCATCACGTCAGCCACGAATGGATTTATGGCTACGTCCAGCGTGATAAATTACGCAACGGTAAATTGTATAAACAGCTACGTCAGAGCCACCGAAGATACCGTAAAGGTAGCCGCGCGAAACGTGTGATTATCCCGAATCGCGTTGGCATAGAGCATCGTCCCGCTATCGTGAACAAGAAGAAGCGGTTCGGTGACTGGGAAGCTGACACGGTTTTGGGCAAGCAAGGAACGGGCGCGATTGTTAGCTTGGTAGAGCGTAAAAGTAAACTGTATCTGATACGCAAAGTGCCAGCGAAAAGCGCAGCCGATGTGGCCCGTGCCATGGTAGGCATGTTGTGGAAATATCGCAGTCATGTCCGAACTATCACGGCGGACAACGGCAGCGAATTCTGTGAGCACGAGCTGGTCGCAGAGAAGCTTAAAACGGATATTTACTTCGCGAATCCATATTCATCCTGGGAGCGGGGACTGAATGAAAACTTCAACGGTTTGCTACGCCAATACATCCGGAAAGGCACCGATTTGCGGACAGTAACGGACAAGCAAATTGCTGAGATTGAACGGGCATTAAATGCCAGACCGAGAAAGTGTCTCGGCTTCAGGCAACCAGCAGCGGTATTCGATGAATTACGCAAGGCGGCCTAATTTGGGGAGTGGTGCACTTCGGAGTTGAATTCGCGCTAAGTAAGATGTCATGTCTTCAACTTTGTCATTGTACAAACCTTTCGCGGCACCGCCACTAACGTAACGACCAAGCTCACCTTTGTGGAACTGAAACCTCAAGTCATCTTTACCAATTGTTTTTAATCGCCCGGCAATTGAAGCACCAAACGTCGTTTCGCTATTGCCAGTAAGGGTAGTTAAACTACGCCCTAAGCCCGAAATAGATACGTTGCCCCAGTCGCCTTTGAAGGTATATTTAGCAATAACATCAGGTATATCATCGTTGGTTGTATCACCACCCCAAGTTTCTGGATTTTCAATCGAAAATTGGAAGTTACCCATGGTGTAGCGTAACTGGCCTTGACGATTAAAGGCTATTCCTACCGTGGCGCCAGCATAGTCGGCAGTCTCTGGCAGAGCACTGGTATTCATGAAGGTAGTCCAGGTTTGACCCGCTAAGATATTTTGATACTTAATATAGGCATGGCGAAGACGAGGATTTGCCGAGTTTGAGATGATTTGGTTGCCACCGCCACCGAGAAAATCTAGTTCAATGTAACCCATGACATCGCCATGGACGTATTTGGTATTAAACCGCGTTTCATTTGCATTAATTCTAAATTGTGAATTACTTTTGGCTAATGCTGTCCCTGTACCAGTCCAAAAATCTTTGTAGGCTACATCGCCATCAACATACCGTGCATTGACTTTGATATACCCTCCGAAAGTAATAGTATCTTGATCCGTTATCTTGATCTCATATCCCGCTAAGGCAGCATTGGTAAATGCGCATAGCGACGATATCAATAATAGCTTGCTAGTTGACTGTTTTAACATTCTCATTTCCTCATATTATTATATTTATATTTTACTGGCTCTGTTTCCGTTAATTACTGTTAAGTTGGTAACTATTTGGAAAAACATAGCATCTAAAGGTTGATAGACAGACAGTAAGAAACTACCTGTCAGAAGCTATCTCAAAACTAGACGCAACGAATCGCGTAGACGCAGCCCGCATTGCAAAACAAAAGGGGTGGTTATAGCGCAAAGATAGCGGATTTATGTGCTAAGCACGTCTGCGCCTTAGCACCTAAAACTCTTCAGTATCAATTTCTAGCTGTGTCGCCTGCGGATATCGAGGCCCGCTGATTTTTTGCGGCGCGAAACTATCGGCTAACATTTGCAGTTGACCAACGCTAAGCCTTATATTTTGCGCAGCCACGTCATCCTTTAAATGGCTAAGGTTTGTCGTGCCAGGAATAGCATGGATACACTCATGTTGCTGAAGTACCCATGCAAGCGCGACTTGCGCTTTTGTGCACTGTAGCTCACAGGCAATCTCGTCTAGCACACTCAGTAATTGATAATTAGTGGGCAAATGCTCGGCTTGAAAACGCGGCATCCCCTTTCGAATATCGCCATCGGCAAATGCACCACTATCGGCAATGTCTCCTGATAGAAAACCGCGCGCGAGCGGTGAAAAGGCAACCAGCGCAATATCAAGCTCACGGCATTTGTCTAACACCGCAATTTCAACATTTCTGCTCCACAGGGAATATTCAGATTGAACAGCCGCAATAGCGTGAACCTCATGAGCTTTTTGAATAGTGGTGGCAGAAACCTCAGACAAACCAATTGCCTTTATTTTACCCTCTTCTACCATACGCGAAAGCGCTCCAACGCTCTCTTCAATAGGCACCGAACGGTCCCAGCGATGCAGATAATAAAGGTCTAGCACATCGGTCTGTAGATGACGCAGCGACTGCTCAATGGTCGCTCTTAGCGTTTCAGGTCTGCCGTCAATAACACGTTTACCATCCACGCCTGTCATGCCGCATTTACTGGCTAAAAACACATTTTGACGCTTACCTTTGAGCGCTTTTCCTAGCAACTGCTCATTTTTTCCAAACCCGTATAGTGCTGCGGTATCAAGGTGAGTAACGCCCAAGTCTAAAGCGCTATGTAATAGCGCAATAGACTCGGCTTCTGAAGGAGGAGTACCGTAGGCATGACTTAAATTCATACAACCTAGGCCAATGGCGGGTACAACATTGCCCGCAATATTACGATGTTCCATGTTTACTCCTCTACCTTCGTATTACTTGTGTTAAATGCTATGTCGCTCAAAGAAGCGTGCAAGCAAGCCTTAGCTTGCGAGTTGCTGCTCTAATTGATGCAGCACTTGGTAGCAATTTAGCACCTGAGCGACGCTTGAGTTAGGCTCTCTACCCTCTTTAATAGAAGCGAAAAACTCTCGGTCTTGTAGCTCAATACCGTTCATCGATACGTCTACGTTCGACACATCAATGGGCTCTTCTTTACCGTTAACCAAATCATCATAGCGTGCTATATAAGTGCCATTGTCACAAATATAGCGGAAGAAGGTACCTAACGGGCCGTCGTTGTTAAATGACAGAGACAGTGTACAAATGGCACCGTTTTCAGCCTGAAGCTGAATTGACATATCAAGCGCAATACCCAACTCCGGGTGAATTGGCCCTTGAATAGCGTTTGCTTTCACTATTTTGCTACCGGCTTGATATGCAAACAAATCGACTGTGTGCGCCGCATGGTGCCATAACAAATGATCGGTCCATGAGCGAGCTTCACCCTTCGCGTTGATGTTTTTGCGACGGAAGAAATAGGTTTGAACGTCCATTTGTTGAATGTTCAATTCGCCCTTATTAATGCGCTTATTAATCCACTGGTGTGAAGGATTGAAGCGACGAGTATGACCCACCATACAGGTAAGTCCGGTCTCTTTTTGCACATCCAGTACGGCTTGTGCATCTTTCCAACTATCACTTAACGGAATTTCTACCTGCACGTGCTTACCCGCTTTCATACACTGAATAGATTGCTCAGCGTGTTGTTGCGTAGGTGTACACAAAATAACGGCGTCGGCCTCTAGTTTAAGGGCTTCCTCTAAACTAGTGAACACATTAGGAATACCGTACTCATTGGCTACAGCTTGGGTGTTTTCAAGTCTACGCCCAACCAGTCCTACAACTTCTACATCATCGATATTCTTTATGCCATCTAAGTGCTTAATACCAAAGGCACCAGGGCCAGCTACGATAACTTTCATACTTATCCCTCTTCTTCAACATTTTCTAAAACAAGATGACCTACCGCCGTGTTAGACGCAGGAACATGATAAAAACGCTTTTTCAGCTCTACGTTTTTATTCAAAGCCCCTCTCATCACTAGCCACATCACTAGTTCAATGCCTTCAGACCCCGCTTGTTCGACATACTTAATATGCTCAAGCTTGGCTAACTCATCGGCGTCATCAATAATTTTATCTAAAAAAGCATTATCAAATTCTTTGTTGATTAACCCAGCTCGCGGACCTTGTAGCTGATGGCTCATGCCACCTGTGCCCCAAATCTGAACGTTTAAATCTTCGTCAAAACTTTCGACGGCTTTGCGTATCGCTTTACCGAGCTGATAGCAGCGATTACCAGATGGAACCGGATACAAAACCACGTTCACAGCAATTGGAATCACTTTACACGGCCAATTTTCAGGCTCGCCGAACACCAACGAGAGCGGCACGGTAAGCCCGTGATCAACGTCCATAGTGTTGACAACCGTAAGGTCAAAATCGTCTTGAATAACCGAGTGGGCAATGTGCGAAGCCAAAGCGGGGTGCCCTTGAACATTAGGCACAGGTCGAGGGCCCCAGCCCTCGTCTGCAGGCTTAAATTCTGCACCTGTAGCAATGGCAAAGGTAGGCACAAAGTTAGCATCAAAAGCACTGGCGTGATCGTTATAAACCAATACCACTACGTCGGGCTTTTGCTCTTTAACCCATTGTTTAACATACTCGTAGCCTTCAAAAACCGGCTGCCAGTATGCGTCGGTCGTTTTTTTGTTGTCTATTGCAGCCCCAATTGCGGGCACATGAGAGGTTGCTATTCCTGCACTAATCTTGGCCATTTTCAGAGCCCTCCATATTTAGTGGGCTATTAACATTACGCCCACCATCTAACATCATTTGTGCGTAATCTTGTTGGCTCATGCCGGTCATGGTGGCGGCGGCAAACTGAAAGCTTAGCCCGTCGCTGGAAAAGATTTTGGCGAGAAAATAAATATTGCCGCCAGTTTTCATCATCGCGTTGTAATCCCTTGCCAGTACCGCCTGTTTTTGCTCTTCAGTCATTGGCCATTCATCAAGGTACGCTCTCTCGTCCGCTTTAAACTTTTCGCGGTTAGGCGCTTTCATTAACGACATACAGAATTGATTCAAATGGAAGCCCTTGCTCGCCATATCAGCATCAAAAATAGTCGTGCCGGGTATATTTTTGTAGGGTTTATCTAAAGACATAGTATTTCCTTAATCGCTCCAATATAAGCGCATTGGGTTCGCCACCAACAGCTTGTGCTGCAGTTCTTCGGTTACTGCAATATGTGGAATAATGTCCACCAGCTGCCCATCATCAGGCATATGCCCTTTCATATTGGGGTGCGGCCAGTCGGTGCCCCAAAGCACTCTATCCGGGAAGCTTTCTACCACTTTGCGCGCAAAAGGAATAACGTCGCTGTAGTCTTGCGACGGCCCAATCAATGACAAACGTTCGGGGCAACTTACCTTCGACCAAAAATTTTCATTTTCTGTCAACAGCTTTAAGAACAAACCAAAGTCTTCGCCATCTACTGGTTTACTGACATCCGGTCGGCCCATATGATCAACAACAACCGTTGTTGGCAGGCTGGTGAAAAAGTCATACAGCTCAGGTAAATCTTGCGCTTCAAAATAGATAACAATGTGCCAACCGAGGTCTTTAATGCGATGCGCAATCGTTTGAAGGGAGTCGAACGGTAGTGCATCAACCAAGCGTTTTACAAAATTAAACCTCACGCCACGTACACCAGCATTGTGCAGTTCGGTTAACTCCTCGTCACTAATATCCTGCGTTATGGTGGCTACACCTCTCGCCATATCGTTAGATGAGTTAAGCGCATCTACCAGTGCGCGGTTATCAGCCCCATGACACGTAGCTTGCACAATAACATTGCGACTGAAACCTAAGTGGTCGCGTAGTGCCCAAAGCTGATCTTTCGATGCATCGCACGGCGTGTATTTACGCTGGGGGGCAAAGGGAAACTGGTCGCCTGGCCCAAAAACATGGCAGTGCGCATCTACCGCACCATCAGGCACAACAAACGATGGCTTGCGCGGCGCAGGGTGCCAATCTAGCCAGTCGGGGTCTTTTGTAAATTGACTCATAATCCTAAACTCTTTAAGCGTGCGTCTAAACCAGGGTAAACACGACGTGCGTTTTCGCTGTACACTTTTCTTTTGTCAGCTTCTGATAAATCCAGGGCGTCCACGTAGCGTTTGGTATCGTCAAAATAATGGCCAGTTTGGGGGTCAATGCCGCGCACAGCACCAATCATTTCCGAGCCAAACAGTATATTTTTTATATCAATAACATCGAACAACAAATCGATACCGGGTTGATGATACACACAGGTGTCGAAATAAACATTCTTCATAACGTGTTCATTCAACGGCGGCTGTTTTAGCATATCAGCTAAACCACGATAGCGACCCCAGTGATAAGGCACGGCACCACCACCATGAGGGATAATAAAACGCAACTCTGGGAAGTCTTTAAATAAGTTACCTTGCAAGAACTGCATAAATGCAGTGGTGTCGGCATTCATGTAGTGCGCACCGGTTGCGTGAAAATTAGGGTTGCATGAGCCCGAAACGTGGATCATCGCCGGCACATCCAGCTCAACCATTTTCTCGTAGAAAGGATACCAACTTTTATCCGTTAAAGGGGCAGAGTTCCAATGGCCACCGGAAGGGTCTGGATTTAAGTTACAACCTACAAACCCTAACTCTTTAACACACCGCTCAAGCTCTTCAATTGAGTTTTCAATAGGCACGCCTACCGACTGAGGAAGCTGACAAACGCCGATAAATTTTTGCGGGTACAAATCGACAACGCGATGAATTAGATCGTTGCAGGCGCGGGTCCACTGTTTAGATACCCCTTCATCACCAATGTGATGGGCCATCGCCGAAGCGCGAGGAGAGAAAATGGTCATATCAAGGCCTCTCGCCTCTAACAGTTTCAACTGATTCTTTTCAATACTCTCTCGAATTTGGTCGTCGCTAATAAAAGGGACTTCCGGAAGAATCTTACCCGCTTTATAAGCTTCAATTTGCGCCTCTCTAAACAGCTGAAGCGGCTCTGGGGCTGTGGTGTAGTGCCCGTGGCAATCAATAATCATAAAAAATTCCTGTTTAATTTAGTCTGCGCTTACCCGCAGTCAGCGAACGCTTCACCGCGCATTAACAAACGAGCTGTTCGTAATAACGCCGCTCGGTGTACAACAAATCCTGACAAACTCGCACTATTGGAAATGTCCATTTCAACGCTGAATTGCCCCGTAGGGTGCTCAACGTCAACAACAATACTGCCGTCATTAAACGACTGCTGAAGAAGCTTGCTTGCCACCGTACCCTGTAACACACATGCCGTTGCTACGCTCACCGAGCCCAATACACCAATGGCGTCGTGTACTCGATGGGGAATGAAGGTTCGTGTGTTTATTAAACCGCCCGCGCTAGGCTTAGAAACAAGGCTCATCTTAGGGACGGTTTTTTTCGCAACATCACCTAAATTCATCAACTGCCCCGCTTGCAGCCTAATCGATTCAATGCGCTCGCAAAGTGCTGTATTGCCCTCTAGCTCACTCGGCGATTCTTTGCCGGTAAGGCCAAAGTCTTGAGCATTTAGCAAAACAACGGGCATGCCGTTATCAATGCAGGTCACTTCTGTTTCTAAGATAGTGTCAACAGCGTTTCCAGTGGGAAATAGTGCGCCACAGCTCGAACCTGCAATATCAAGAAAGTTAATAAGCACAGGGGCGCTGGTTAAAGGCACGCCATCAATAGCTGCCTCGCCCTGATAGTTCACCTTGCCATTTGACAATTGCACTCTAGATACTGCGTCGGAACCGGTATTAACCATGTGAATGCGAACGTCTTTATGATTCTGTGACGGGTCAACGTCTACTAAACCTTTTTCGATGGCAAAGGGACCCACACCGGCAAGAACGTTACCGCAATTTTGCGCATCACTAACTTGCGCTTTATCAACGGTAACTTGTAAAAACAGGTAGTCGACATCGGTATTCTCTCGGGTCGAACGACTCACAATTGCTACTTTACTGGTAAGGGGGTGTGCACCGCCTAACCCGTCAATTTGACGTTCATCGGGCGAGCCCATTAGTTTAAGTAGCAGCGCATCTCTAGCTGCACTATCTTCTGGCAAGTCTTCTTTTAAAAAGAATAGGCCTTTCGACGTGCCGCCTCGCATTAGATAGCATGGAACTGATGTCAACATTTATGCTTGCTCGTCATATTTTACGTAGCGAAGCCCTTTTGCAGCGAGTCGTTCGCGAAAGTTATAAACATCAAGACCAAGCTCACCGTTTTCAAAACGCACGCGTTTAGCGTCTTCGTTAGCTATTCTGGCATTCATTTTTTCTAAAACCGTGTCGGTTTCTTTGCGCGCGACCACCACAACGCCATCATCATCGGCAACAACGAGGTCGCCTGGGCATATGTAGGCTCCCGCACAGGTCACGGGTACATTCACATTAGCAATGGTCTCTTTAACCGTACCTTGGGCGAATATAGCTTTCGACCATACCGGGAACTGCATTTCTGTGAGGGTGGCAATATCTCTAACACCGCCATCGATAATTAACCCTAATACACCTCGAGCTTTCAATGAGGTAGCCAATAAATCGCCAAAATAACCGTCAATACAGGGGCTTGTTGGTTTAACTACCAAAATATCACCCGGCTGACATTGCTCTACCGCGACATGGATCATCCAGTTGTCGCCTGGTGCTACTTCGCAAGTAACCGCAGGGCCCGCAATTTTTGCAGGTCGATAAATAGGGCGCATATAGTCGGCTAACAGCCCTTTTCTGCCCTGCGCCTCATGGACAGTGGCCACTTCAGCGCCTTGGTACTGCTTCACTATCTCTTGCGATGGTCTTGGAATATCTGTCACACAAATTGGCATAGTCGTTCCTCACAATTAACCTGTGATTCAGTGTGCAACAAATGATTAAAATAAACCGTTTAGAAAAGTGACACAGGCCATTAGTTTTTTCTATAATGAAAAAACAAAATAGCAAAAACGTTAATTATGCAGCTGAATTTACGACATCTTCTGAGCGCCATTGAAATTAATGAATTGGGAACCTTAACAGCAGCGGCTGACCAGATGCATTTGTCCCAGTCTGCGTTGACACAGGGCATTAATAAACTCGAAAATGAATTAGGTCAGCAGTTATTCAATCGCTCGAGTGTCGGCATGTTTGCTACCCCTGTTGGCGCACGCTTTCTAACACGGGCTAATAGAGCGTTTGACTACTTGTACGAGTTCGCATCTACCCTTTATTCAACAGACAAACGAAAGCGGCAATCTCTTGTGAGATCTATTACAAGTAGGCAATTGAATGCTTTTGTAAAGGTGGCAGAAACACATAGCTACACCGTTGCCGCCGCCCGATTGGGGTTGAGTCAGCCCACACTGCACAAATCTATTAAAAATTTAGAAAACCTGTGTGAACAACCCTTATTTCATCGCTCGCCTGCTGGTGTGGAGCCCACATGGAGAGCGCGTCAACTAAGGCGTTTCGCTAACTTATTTATCGCTGAAATTCAGCAAGGCCTAGAAGAATTGGCGGAAGCCGATGGTCGTATGGATGGCACAATAAAAATAGGCAGTTTACCCCTATCAACGGCTGCCATTGTGCCAAAGTCCGTGCTTAAACTATTGGCACTTTACCCCATGGCACGGGCCACTATTGTTGATGGGCCTTACGACGAGCAGCTCAACAGTTTATTGAACGGCCATTTAGATGTCATTGTTGGGGCACTCAGGCATCCTGTCCCTCACAGTGATATTATTCAGCATAAGTTGTTCGACGACCCGTTAAGTCTTGTCGTAAAGGCCAATCATCCATTAGCCAATGTACAGCACCTATCCAATGAAACCCTACAGCAGTTAAAGTGGGTAGTACCCAGTAAGGGCGTGCCCTCAAGGCAAGTATTTGATGACATTTTTCTTAGCCGTGGCCTCGATGCACCTAAAGATATTATCGAGTGCAGTGCATTAGCCGCCATTAGAGGAATTTTATTAAACAGTGAGCGTGCGTCTCTGCTTCCTGCAAAACAAGTTGAGATAGAGGTGGCAGGTGATTTACTTGCCGTATGCCCTGTTACTATTCACGAAAGTAGACGTGAAATCGGCTTAACGGTGCGAAAAAACTGGCAACCTACCCAGGTACAAAAAGCGCTTTTAAGAATCATTGAAAAAGATTTCTTGATGTAAGAAAACACGTCATTCTTTCCCATCGATAACCTAGTGGCACGCTTTAAAACTTTAACACTTTAAAACTTAGATTATTCGCCGTTAAGGACCTCATCTACGCCGTTAGCCACCGTTAATACCAGTCCGCATAGATCATCATTTATCAGCTTAGCGGATAGCTACCATGAAAATCATCGACTAGTGACACAAGAATGATTTAGTTATGCTTTTTTTTCATGTCTCGAATCTGCGAGATAAATATGTATTTAACGGAAAAATAAAATGACAAACATCGTTCTTTATATGTCGCCTGGAAGTTGTGCCAAAGTAACCAGCATTGTGCTGGAAGAGTTAGGGCTCGACTTTAAAACTGAAGTAGTTCGCTTTATGAGGGGCGAACACAAATCACCTGCTTTTAAACAAAAAAATCCAACGGGCAAAGTGCCTGCACTTATTTACGGAGATCAAGCACTCAGTGAAAATGTGGCTATCATTTCATTTTTGAATCAAGTGCATGGCCGGCTACTTCCCGAAGCAAAAGATGCCATGGAACATGCGAAACAGCTTGCCGATCTGTGCTTTTGTTCATCTACGCTGCACCCGTTAGTGACCCGTATCAGAATGCCCAGCTTTTTTGCTGGTGAAGACAATGCTATAGCGGTTCAAGATATTGCAGTAGGCGCAATGGACGAATTTTTTGGTCTTATAGATAAGCGACTAGATGAGCAACAATGGTGGTATGGCGATGAATGGTCGGCTATGGATGCGTATTTATACTGGTGTTTCTGGCGCGTTCAGGGGGCTGGTTATCACGTCGAAAAATTTCCTAATTACAGTAACCACGCTATAAGAATGGAGCAGCGCCCTGCTGTCAAACGCGCAATTGCAAGAGACAACGAAGCCAGCAAGATACTCGAAAGTGAAGGATTATTATTTAAGCCAAAGAACCTTTCTCGATAGATAACCATTATCTGAGATGGGTAAGAAGTGCGTTTTTAAGCGTATTTGGAAAAGACTTTCTGATATGAAAAAGCCGCCCTCGTTACTTTGCTAAGACACGGGCGGCATAGTTAATACTTGAGTAAACCTAGATTATTTGCCGATTGGGAATCTGTCTAAATCTTTTGCCAGCGTGATGTCGCCGCTGTAATGCTCTGCCACTTCCTTAGTATAGCGCTCATAGTGCTCTGGCTTAAGTAGCGCAGGAGACATGTGCGTGACCACCAACTTTTTAACATTGGCTTGCGTTGCCATTTCGCCCACTTGTAGCGGAGTAACATGATGATTAGATAAGTGTTTACGCATACCCAAGGCTACTTTTTCAGGCATATTGGGGTTAGCTTTAACCACGAGATCAATGGTGTGGTCGATATCCATCATTTCACTGACCAACAAATCTGCATTCTTTGCCAATGTTATAAGCGCCTTACTTTCACCTGTATCGCCGGTATAAACGACTGAGGTTCCGTCAACATCAAACTTGTAAGAAAGTGCGATGTACTTCTTCCACTCTTCGCTATTTTCTGGCCAGCTATAATGCGTGTTTCGTATGGCGGTGACGGAGAAATCTTCAAGTGTTACTGTGTCGCCATCGCCCAACTCCACCACATTAACATTAGTACTTGCTGGTTTGCCTACCTGACCGGGAACACCATAACCACCTTCGGTACCTATACGCATGAATTGAAAGATACCTTCCACAGTGGCTTTCGTTCCAGGTGGACCATAAACAGTTAAATCGCTGAACGTATTGGTTTGCCAACGCAGTCCTAGTATTGCAGGAAGACCGCCTGTGTGATCAAAATGCAAGTGGCTTATGAAAACCGCTTTTACCCCTTTTAGGCTTAGACCAGCTTTGGCGAGTTGCCCGGCTGTACCGTCGCCAGCATCAACAACATAGGTATTACCATTAACAATCATGGCATTAGCGGGTTGTGAGTTAACAGCGTTGGGAATAGGACCAGCCATGGTTCCAAGGGTGATCCATTCGTTTTTTAACTCGTCAGCACAACCTTGTGTCGATATGAAAAGACTTGAAAGAACGACCAAAGCCATAGACTTAAAGTTACGTTTCATCATATGTTACTGCTCCTGTAATTTGCCTTGTGTTCACCGTCTACGATAAATGCTGTCTGCAATGGAAACCTAGCTTCGAAGCAAGTTCCGTTTATAAATCATTAAGAAAAACACGGATATTCGCGGCTAAAAGGCACTAATGTTTAAATATTGTTAACTAGACTATTACCAGATTAACTATCGAACAATTCGATTTTTCTGATACTTTACATTAAAAAATAAGATACATTATTTTTACACCACTTTGACAACCTTCTAGCAAACACAGCAAAAATTATTTCTTCCTTCACCTCCGCAGACAAAAGGTGGAAAACGACGGATCTTTTTTAACGCTAGTGTGCTAGACCAGCTTTTAGAAGCTCGTCAAAGGTCAGCTATCGATTTTGTAAATACTTTAAATCAGATAAATCCACTTTCGCCCATAGCACCCTTGTTAGATTATCTTTAACGAATGTTATCAAAGGTGTTAACAGCGGCAATTAAACTTTAGGACGTGAGGCGCATTACTAATGCTTTGGCTTTGCCTACTTCGCTCTTAAGGTTGTGACTGTCTGCACCGCCACGTGGAAATCTACACAATGAATACTAGCGTTATTAATTCGCCTATAAACGAGGCACATAACAGTTTGGCGTCGACCAAACACGGTATTATCTTGATATTAGCGTCAATCATGCCAGCGATGGCTATTATCTCCTTAGTACCGGTACTGCCTCTACTCTTAGAAGAGTTTAGTGAAGTGAAAGGCTCACAATTCCTTGTGCCTATTGCGATGACGATCCCCGCGCTAT
>Ga0213830_1000454_pt1 | contig 23947 bp, 15 predicted proteins | sample SWATP11_FD_161661 | JGI IMG/M metagenome (GOLD analysis project Ga0213830, IMG submission 161661) | Coastal seawater microbial communities from Marineland, Florida, United States - SWA TP1 #1 | ecosystem: Environmental > Aquatic > Marine > Coastal | place: USA: Florida | collected 2016-08-06 | reverse complement strand
ATAGGATAGAATTATTCCTTTTCGCTAGATCAAGCTCTTCTTGTACAGTGATAAGCTCCTTCTTAAGTTCTTCATCTTCGCTAAGCTCAAACTGTGCTTGAGGTTTTTTTAGATACAATATGGCACCGATAACAGCTAAAAATGTGACTGATGCCATTATTGTGGTTTGGATAAATAAATCGTTCATTTTTGAATACTCCAAAGTTGATAACGAAAGGAGTATTGCCAAATTTAGACCAAAGAAAAATTATCTATACAAATCATAGGTGTAGAAATAAATTCGCAACATAAAGAGCCTGTTACAAATAACGATGATTACGTATATGTAACTTTTATTACCTATACATCTATAAGAGTATAAAATCTACCAATCCGCGCAGAGTCTTTTAAGAGGTCACTATCTAAGACCTTATTTGGTACGACTTTTAACATGCGGTTGCCATCCGCTTTGCGATTAACTTCCCACAAGTGATTGCAGTTAGAATTTCGAATGGCGAAGCAGTTGTCATCCCTAGAAACCCATTGTTCTTCATCAGCTTTTGCACCACAACAAGGGCAATACAACAACTCTTCAAACCTTTCTGCGGCCTCCGTCACGACATCAATTGCCTTAGCGATGGAAACATCTTGTTTATGCTCTCCCTTGAACTCTAATAACTTCGGCTTAACGTCTATAAATGGCTTTGTCATGGTGACGCTATTATTTTCAAGCTGCCAATGTCGTTTCGTATTTATACTCTCTAAAAATCGTATCAGGGCTGACGGAACTTTATATAGCGTATTTCCAAGAACTTGAACTACTTGGCTAGCTAACCATTTTGAAATCAATATTGCTAACTGTTCTAAAGAGTAAAAATTGATAGGAGAAGTACAAAGATTATATTTTTCCCTCTCTTCATCAGCACTTATCGAAAGCAATACTCTCTGAGAGTTTTCCATTAACTCTGTATCTGATACGTCGGTGTAATTGGTGAAACATGGTACAAAGCTAAGATTCTGTCCAGATGAATTCAGTATAATTTCATCGACACCTGTCACCTCAAGCGAAACGGTTTGAGCTCCATTTCTTTCAAATGAATTTGGTGTCAATTCAACAAAACCGAGTTCATGCAGCGTTCGTTTCACTAAGTCGCAACAATATTGCGAATATGCACTAGACAGTTTCTTATTTCGCTCAAAGACTTGTTTAGGGTCGAGGTTATTAGCTTGCTGAGTATCTAGCCAACAGTTCCATAGCCTTGCCACATGACGATAGTGTTGGTCATGTGACAAAACATTAGTCATATTTAATTTTAGTGGTACATGAACCCTGTTAGTCAAAGAAATATACAAACCAGAATGCTGTAATGTTCTTACTTTTTTTAGCATCTTGGTTAAAAGGCCAAGTGTAGTCTCATCACTCTCTTTATCATCACTCTTTTTATCATCATTCTTATCTTCGTCATCCTTGCCTTCATCAATCTCATCAGGCGCAAAGCCTTCCCCCCATAAGGTAAAAATACTTTCTCTAAGTTCGAAATAAATACCTTCCGCATTTTTAAAGCTCTCTGCTTTTGCAAAGATCTCTTCTAATCTTTTAACTTCCAAAATGCGCTTAAGTAAATATTGCTCAATGTTACCCAGCAATTTCACATAGACTCGATTTTCATAAATATTGAGCTGATCTTCACTTTCTAAAGCAAGGATTTGTTTAGGGATCACACCAGTTAATGTCCTGCTTTGCCAACACTCTGAATGAGAAGCTAGGTGAGCATTGGCTGAGCCTGCTACTTTTTTAGCCCTGGATACTGGAACAAGATGTTCTTCATAAATTAATTCCATTCTAGGCCGTCTGGCAATTTCTTGGAGATGCCCTTTTCTAAGGACATCAACTAATAACTCTTCAAATTTAGTGAGTTCAAAGCGCGCAAGCAACTTATCGGGTATCAAAAAAGACCGCGCCTTGTCCAAATCAACCGCATCTTGGTATGCAAGTATTGCACTTTCAATAATTTCTAATTCAATCTCACGTTGTTCCGCCTTTTCACTATGAAAAAATGAACCTATCTGAGATCCGATGTGAAACTTCTCAGTTCCATCACTGATCAGAAAGTCGTCTGGCTGGATATTTGAATGTCCATTGAAAATACACGATTCCTGAGCCGCATATCTTCCAGACACAATATTTTCAGGAAGCTGTTTTACTAACTTCCCGTTAAATCTGTCATACCAAGTAACCATTAAAGGCTACTCTTTTTCTTCAATTCATTATTTAAGAGTTTCAAGCTCGCTTCAGGCTTGGAATTGAAGCCTTGAGTACGCCAAAACTCGTTTAATGCATCAATAAGGCTAGAAATATCTTCATGGTTAGTGTCATAACGGCCAGTCGCCTTCCCAGCTCTTAGCACCTTAGTAGCTAACATATGGTCTAAGGCAAAACCTAAATCACTACCACACTCAAGCATAACGGGTATAAACCTACTAAAATGCCTTTCTAGTCGGTTGCCCCAACTTACATTGAACTCATCCGATAATAGCAATGTAAATACGGAGTTATCTAAATCTCTAATAAGCTTCGTAACAGTAGCGCTATGTTTTAAAGATGCCGTTTGAAAAGCGGCCTCCAGTGAGTCAAAGCTGTAGGTAACTGGCTCAAGGTCTTTATTGATTTCAAATTTATCTGGTTGCCTCGGCAATTCCATTACATGAGCACGGTCATAAGTCTTATCTGCAAATTCGAAAGTTGTTTCATCGTGGTTGGCTGTTCCAATAAACCAAAGATTCTCAGGTATTTTGATTTTTCTACCATCAATCAACTTTTCAGGCCCGTTAGGTTGTCCTGTCGTCATCAATGCCAGAATACGGTCTTTGGGATCTAACTCTAAAGCGGATAAAAACTCAGCAAAATATTGCTCTGGTCTCGAAAGGTTCATTTCATCTAGTAAAACAATATATGGACGATCACTATATGCCGGAGACTGTGCTTCATATAAAGCTTGCAAAGTTTCTTGCTCGTAAAACTTCTTCTCGAACGCATTAAAGTGACCAATTAAATCTCCTTTATCACGCCAGCCAGCTTGAACAGATATGGTTTTCACACCACCGCCAACAGCTCTTGCAAATGCTTTTGCTAGGCTTGTTTTACCTGTGCCGCTTATCCCTTGTAGAATATGCAAACGGCTCATAGCAAGGCCAGCGATAAACAATCGAATGTCTTCAAGTCGATAGTACAATTCCTTCTGCTCGCAAGAGTCCCAAGCAATGCGATGTTGAAGCTCGTTTGCAAAGTCTTTTAGTGACGGAACAAATTCCGTTCTCCCTTTAGCTCTTAGCTTACTGTCAAGTTTTAAAAGCGCTGGGAACGCGGTCTTAGCTTGTTGCTTATTCACCAGATCATCAACATCAGCACTTAATTGATCAACTGCCGTCTTCAATAATTGATTGTGCTTTTCCAAAGCTTTTTTCTGTTTATGAATCTGCTCTAACTCAATGACAGACATTTTGTTTTTCGTGAGCTGCACTTTGTTCTGCTGTAACTCTGCATGAGCATTATTGTATTCTTGCTCTAATGCTTCGTAGGTCTTTTTAAGCTCTTTGTAATTTTGCTCAAGCTGTTCACTAGGCTTTTCATCTAACTGTGTGCGCAGAGTGTTTACTGTTTGCTTGTAGTGGTTAAGTTGTTTTACAACCTCTTGCGGAGTGGTGCCTTCAAACTGCCTTTCTAATTCTTTAAAAGAACTTAGCTTTGCAAGTAACTGCTTTTCGCCTTGGTCATACTGCGCGATTTGTTTCTCAAGGCTTGCTTTCTGGTTTTCGAGTGAAGATATCTGATAGGCAAATTCATTTTCGATTTCATCTTTAAGTGAACTTTTATAACTGCTCGCTTCTTCATCAGTTAATTGTGCTTGCTTACGCTTCCTTTCAATAAGTGCTTTTTCTTGGTTTAGCTGAAACTCTTTTTCATCTAATTCAGCTTCTTTAGAGAGCAACTGTTGAAGCTTTTCATCAAGCAAAGTCTTTTCAGCTTCATTAAGCGTTTGCTTTGACTTGTTTAGTTCTTCTATTTCTTTTTCAAGCTTTAGCTTTTTCTCTTCCAATGATTCACGAAGCTTGTTCTGTTTTTCTTCGAATGAATTGAGCATTTCTATATGTTTTGCTGCAAACCCACTTTCAGCATCAAGTTCTTGCTCCTTCAGCTCTTCTAGTTTTATGGCTAATTCAGCTCTGTCTTCAGCAATTTTTTTCTTACTTGCCAACAGCTCTTTAGATTGCTTATCTAGCTCTTTCTTTTCAGCCTCGGCTTTCTTTTTTAGTTCTTCTTGTGCCGCTTCTAGTTGCTTCTGTCTCGCTAAGCTTTGTTTAACATCCAATTCTACTTGCTTGTTTTGCTCTACTAACTTTTTAAGCTCGCCAACCAAAGTTTGAATATCATTACCAAAGCTCTCTGAGGCTGCTTTCTTTTGTTGTTCACTAGCCGCATTATAAGAAGATGCTGCTGTCTTAAACTTTTCAGCCATAGCACCGAAAACAGAGCTGCTTTCGCTTTCTATTAAGTTATCTACAGCAGCCAGTGCATTATCTAATTTATGACCTTCTGTATTTGCTGTGTTTACTGTGGTGCTAGCGGTTGCCTGCGGCTTCCTTGCTCGGTTTCTTTTTCCCATTATTTACTTCCTAAAAAACTTTCTAAAACTATCAATAATTCATTTACAGCATTTAAATGCTCTAAAACACTATCCTTAGAAATATTTTCACCTCCAGCGTGAGAAGCGAATTGATTTCTATCGTTAGCTAGCGGAATAACTAGATCTAACCATTCAGGATAGCGTTCGTTTATTGATTCAATTACATCCGGATACTTTAGTAACATTGCTGCAACTAAAGGCTTTAAAGACTGATTACCATGAGTCAATGCACTTCTGATGCTTTTTGGTTGAACCGTAGCTAATTGATATCCCACTTCATGGCTTACTCCATCAATACGACAATATATTTCTCTAAGTCGATTTCTGTTTTGTTGGTATTTAGGCCATTTCCCATCCCATTCAACAACCAATCTTTCCCACTCTGAGTTTGCTTCTTGAGGCTGGATAAATGTTTTCAACCAAGCCTCTAAAACACGCTGTAATTCAATCAGCAAACTATCTAGCAACTCAAAACGAGGGGATGACTCATAGTTTACTTGCATCTTAACTCTCAGCATTCCAAGTAAATGTTTTTCAATTAACGGGTACTTTTGCACCCAAGGGTACTTTGACAGCAACTCAACTTTTGCTGACTCCTCAAATTGAAGAATTTGTTCTTGGTAACTGGATACATACCCTTCTTCAGCGATACCCATCACTTCATTAACTCTAGAGGCAAAATTCTTATTAGAGGCTAGCAATTGCGCAGCAGCATCATTCAACTCAGGAAGTGTTTCCGTTAGTCCCGTTGGGTCAGATAAATACCACGAGCGCTCACCAGAAATTGTTGAAAATAACTTGGTGTGGATAAACGCTGCGATAGGCTCAGGCTCAATAAACTCAATGGAATAGGTAACTTCTAACGTATCGTCAGATACATAAAAATCAGCTTGCTTTAACTGGTTCAATACTCTGCGATATGCTCTTAAGCTGGTGTTCATTTGCTCTGAAGTTGGCGCTTCTGGGGCAACGGTATTACTGATTAACAAGGGCTTCACTAACTTACCTGAGCCTTTGCTTCGAACAAATTGTGGAAAGCGTTCAGTGAAATCCATGCTTTCTATGTGGGGTAGTGTCGAGAGCACTCTCGGTAGCAATTTCCCTGTTGTCGCATCTTGAAGCATGTAATAGCAAGTCTTCTCGTTTGTAGAGTTTTCTACACCTAAAAACAACTCCCTGGCTTTTTCTGTCTGCTTCCAACCATCGAGATAACCATCATTAGTTAATTGAGCCAAAATGTATTTAATAAGCTCTTTATCTAAATTGCTATATCGACATAATTTTTCGTTGTCATGGCACCCCGCCAAAATTAGCTTTAGCACTAACATCTGAAAAATATTCAAACTTGGTTTACTTTTGGGCGCAGCTACTCGCCATAGATAAAAAGGCCAAAAAATATCTTTTTCATTCTGGTATCGGCTCAGTTTACTTTTTAAATAGCAAACATCCTGAATATCTTTATGCGTGATCATGACTTCACCTCACATAGTTCGTGGATGAATGTCCACACCTGAGGAATGGCTTTTTGGGCAGTCTCGCTAGAAAACATCTCTTTGTCACCAACAGCTTTAATTAAACTCTTAGCGCGACTAAACGCTACGTTTAAACGGTTTGGTGTGCGAATGAAGCCGTATTTTTTTCGATATGCATTCTCATCTGATGCCGAATAATCATTTGAGCGAACCGTCGATAGAATCACTACATCAAACTCTTTCCCCTGAGAAGCATCAACAGAGCCAACTCTGATTTTTTCTTTTACTTCTTTTCCATCATTAATCGTTTTAAAGCCAGGCAGGTACTCCCAACCATCTTCTAATTTTTGGCAAATGCCTACTTGCGCAAGCTTATTTAGAATTAACTCTCGCTGGGCTGCAAAGAAGGTAATTACACCTACACTTAAATTAGGATTTTCTGCAAAAAGCTCTTGCACTTCACTAACAACTTTTTGTGCTTCGCAATCGCGTTGCCAACTAGTCCCTGAACGTTGCTCTTTGCCAGACTGAAGCGGCAGATCAATCCACTCAGCTACTTTTCCTTTGTATTTAGTAATACCGAGATCGAAACGATTTTTGCTTAAGCCTGCTTCAAGTTTTGGCTCACCTTCAGATTCATAAAACGAACGACTTACAAAGCTACCGATATCTGGATGCATCCTAAACTGGGTATCTAACATCACAGTTCGCTGAATTCCGTCTTTGGCTTGGCGAGCTTTTAATTGCGTATATAGTCGCTCGAAAAGACTCATTTTGATTGCTCTAGCAGTTTCTTGTTGCAAGTCACCTGCTTCAATCATTTCTTTTTCAATATCGGGTTCTAACATTTGCGGTAGCTGGAAGTGATCTCCAACTAATACTATTCGCTTTGCTGCTAAGGCCATTGGAATAAACAAATCAAGCGGGTTTGCTCTGGCAGCCTCATCTACAATGACGGTATCGAAGGTAAAGTCTCCGCCGACTTCATCCAAAGAGCTATTAATTTGCTCTTTATACTTTACAACCTGTTGACCCGCAGAGCGTTGACATGATGCACCAATTGACGTCGTGTAATCTCTTACGCTATCGGCAAGGTAATCCGGTTGATACTTGATTAACTCCAAATACTCTTCGATAACGTCTGGTATTCCCGCTGCACAATTCATTGCGTGCTTAGCGATTACGTCGTTCAATTGATGGAGCGTTGATATTTCTTCTTTTGAAAGCTCAACTTGTAACGACTTAGGTCGATAATCGGGGATTAAATCATCGAGTAACTTATTTTTAATTTTTCTGAGTTTTTCAAAGTCTTCAATACTGAGAGTCAGCTTCTCGATAATTTCATCTAGAGCTTCTACTTCTTCTTTAAATCGCCCTGTTCTGCGTAAAGCGGATAGACACTTGAAAGACTGTTCATAGCCATCATCGTCATACGCTCGCTCAGAGGTTCGTAAACCTCTAACTTGGCGCAGCAACAAACCATTGGAAGGCGGGTTGTTCTCATCAACTTGTGTGTCAAATTGTTGCTCAAGTTTTGCCTTCAAGGACTGAGGTATATCAAAACCGTGGTTTATTCTAAGATTATCGATATCTTCAAGAAGACTTTTTATCCGCTCGTGTTTTTGCTTTTTATCTACACGCGACGCTAATATGGCTGCTATGTCTTTTCGAATATTATTTATAATTTTATAACTGCTGTCGTTTTGAGCTAACTCATTCGCAACTTCAGTCAAATTATGTATTTGTTTCTTACTCCATTGCTCCAAAAGAAAGGGGGCGCGCGCGTTGTCATCCGCTCTAATGGCGGGAATACCAAACGCTTCAGATCTGGCAATGACATTATCCACCGCATCATTTTGATAGCTGGTAAGTAGTATTTGCCCCGTTAATTTACTTTTATGTTCTTCCGCCAACCTATTTTGTAGTGCACTAATAACTTGAGTTTTACCTGTGCCTGGAGGCCCAAGAATTAACGCTATATCAGGGGTATTCAAAGCGACGTCTAGTGCTTCTATCTGCTTTGCTGTTGGCTCACCTTTGAATGAACTTCGCGCGGCTGCGGTTAGCGGCTTCAGTTTGTGTTTGGCCTGCTTTTGCCTAGAGATACTAAAATCTTGGTCTTCCAATAACAGACGTAGATCTTTCATTGGGTTCAAGAAGTTTGTAATAGCATCCCTAGCCTGCTCGCGTCGCTGCGTCTGTACAATTGAGCCACTAATCGACAAATAAATTACACCTTTTTCTTCAGGCTTTCCGTAAGAGTTTAAATTGAGCGTTATATACTGATTAGTGTGCCCCGAAAATCTAGCAGAAATACTTTCTACCTTTTCATCCTTCTCAAGCCCGATATCACCAATATTATTCTCTAACCAGCTAGGCAAGCGCTTGTTTATCTCTAACGTATGGTTAGGCTCTTCTCTTAAAGTTGCGGCAATCTGTTTAACTTTCTCAATATCTTTTTCTTGGAAGTAGAACTTCCACTTAACACCATCAACTGAGTCTTCTTTATCGATTTTGATATAACGAACAAAGCCAGCGTTATTGGCAAGTTCCACCGCCTTTTCTTTAACTTTTTGGTTGTATTGGTTCCACAAGTTTATGTATGTTGAATTATCACGATTTAACTCCTCAAGTTTTTGCTTAACTAAAGGGTCTTGAATGCGAGCTGCAACCGTATAGTCGACAAACGACAACTCACAATCTAACGAACTTAAATTGAACTTAATTTTACGATGTAGCTTTTTAACTGATTTCGCCCACACTCTTTGTTCGGGCGTAAATTGCACTTCAAGTAAGCTATTTTTACCTACAATCGTTAACCCTCTATTATCCGCGACGCTTGCATTAGATACCGCCGTTAACACTTTCGACTGATTATTAACTTCAAGTACAAACTCGCTTTTTAGCCATTCCGCTACGCTATCAATGTCTTTATTTTTTAGCTTTGCAAGTTTAGAAACTTGCTCAATAATGTTCTCGTCTACAGACACTTGTAGCTCATGAAAATCAAAATAATTTGGTAAGCAAGGTATCGTCTGAATAAGCACCTTGTTTTCTTGCTTAGAGATTGGTATCCAAATAAAGTGCTCAATATCACCATAGCTATCAAATACTTCTGCATTGGTAACTTGTGCCAAAAGCTCATTTTGCTTTATAAACAGCTCATCGTGGATTACATGAAAAGAGATATCTTGCTTAATATCAAGCGCCGAGATAGCCTCCTCTTCAATGGCAATTTCAATAATCGTTTCTTGAGTTAAATGTCTTAAGTCTTGCGTAATCATCAGCCTACCACCTCAACCTAAATAAATTAGCTATTTGTGGCTCCGGCGTATCAACGATCGGCACAATTATTAACCACCTATTCGCTCTTGTTGAGGCAGATATGGGCGTTTTAGAGTTGAACGTTTGAAGTTTATGTTTGTCGAGTTCTGACCTAAAGTCTGCAAAACCCATCTCAAAAGATTTAGCACCTATCGGAGTGATCTCTAAACCCTCTTTTGAAAAGCTTAGGGATAATAGTTCTTGTGATTCAGGCCAGTACAGGGAACCAGGACAAGAGTTTTTAATTACAATGGTTTCACCAATATTAAGCGTTTGGTTGCACCCAGTATTTATGTAAGCATCACGAACATCAGCATTTTCTAAAGCCGTGATCGACTCATCGTACAAATAGTTACGAATATACAAAATTTGGCGGCCGCCCATTAACGAATCACAGAAAGGACATTCTAGTTTTCGGTCACGCACCACATAGTTAAAAGAAGCATGGCATTCGCTGTTTTGGCACTTCACTAACATATGCGTAAGCTTTTCCAGAACCTCCGCCCATTCAGCTAAACTTGGCCTGGCTAGCGGTTCGTCTTTACCCGCGTTGAAGCACTGCTCGAATAAATTATAAAGTGGGTTTAACGCTACCAGTTCTAGTGGTATGCCTTTGGGATCATCTTCATCGAGGGCATTAGAATGATCTGTTGGGTGGTATATCCAAGGTAGCTCGCCCGCAAACGCTCTCTCTTCGTCTTCAGGTGTACCATTTTCAACCACCTCACCAATAAATGGGTGATTAGTTGTCAATAATTTCATCGCAACAACTGCAAAACTCCATGCATCTGTTAGCGACGAAACAAGGCTATCGCCATTAACTACTTCTGGAGCACCAAACCCTGGGCTAAAGATTCGACCTGCCTGCCCTTCTTGTTCTACTGAATCAAAGCTTTCGCGCTGATTAACGCAGATATTGTCACAATCAATCAGCCATACTTCAGAGTAATCAGCGTTTTCTGAAACAAATATATTAGCTGGTGATAAATCACCATAAGCTAATCCCCTCGCATGGAGATCTGACAGTGTTCTGGCAAGCTTTGCCAAAATAGTCATCCGACGCTTTAAGCCACCTGTATATAAGTAATGATCTATTGACCCCTCTGAATCGATTAACTCTTCAGTTTCATTCATAACTTTTTCTAGTGGAATTAACCCGTCCATCAGTTCCATTGCATAACCAAAGTTATTTCCTTTCATAGCAATGCGCGAGAAGGGTTTAGCAATGTTTAATTGCTCTAAAGGCTGCCTCATTAACCAATGAACATGCTCAAGCCATTTTCTTTTTTTATTTTTGTCTGGCTGCGTACTCATTTTTACCAGCACGTTATCAATCTGAGTTGAGCAAACAACTCCTTGCCCACCGTGTCCAATTTTTTTAACTAACTCAAAATCTTGTCCAAAAGTGTCAGTAACTATCCGTTTTTTAGTTTGTCCACTTGCCATTTTTATATCCCTTATTCTGCACAGCTAGCTCAAAACCATTAATGCAAGTGTTTTGTCATCTGTGTGATTAGGTGTACCCCAGTTCCTAAATTCATTTTTTAACCAAGCCTTGGCTTGTCTAATGCTTTTGCCATTAGTGCTTTCTACAATCGAATAAACGAACGCCAGTTCCATACCTTGATTAAGATCTTCACTAATACCGTCTGTCATCAACGCAATCACATCGCCTACTTTCAATCGCTGCTTTGTAACTTGCCAGTCTGAAAACTGTTTAGATTTTCCTAAGCCTGTAGTGACGTTGCCAAAATCGTTTGTATCTAGCTGCTCAGTTGCCTGTTGCGGAGTTAAAATTAATCCGTCACCTAACTGAAACGTTCTAAGCTCTCCTTCATCAGAAACCCAAGCAATCAAACACGTTGTCACCGCATCGCTGGCTTTAATATCGCCAAGCGAGTCCAGCCAATGTTGGTAAATCCGCTTGATAAGCGATTTGCTCTCAATATTGAAATCAACCGTTTTGATAACTTCAAAAGCAGCTCGACATGCTTGCCTTGATCCTATATCCGAATGAGGCTTAGACCCCATTCCATCGCAAACCACAGCTAGCCAACCATTTGGCACTCGCTTTACTAGCACTGAATCTTGATTAGCCTGACCATTTAACAAATGACCAGGCCCAATAACAGAAACGCTTAAATGGCGAATGCTCATCACAAGCCTTCTAGGTCTAAGCCTAAATCATCGTCATCGTTATCTAACTCATCAAAGTTGATAGGGGCAAGTTCGTTAGGCGTTCTACTTTGCGAGCGTGCTGTTACGCTCATTGTGACTGCTCTAAAAAAGCGGTGAATATCTCTGGCTTCATTACCTTTAAATACTGGCGCTTCTAAGTCATTGTTGAATGCTTCGAGTACATCGATATTAGCTTCAGCCCCTATTGCCATTGCAAAGCGACTGGCTTTTTGACCTCGCTCACTGTTAGTTAAACGTTCTAAACCAGCTTGCCAACTGTCGGTTGGAATACCGTCAGAAAGTAAAATTAGTACAGGGCGATAGTCGCGGGAGGTAATAATTTCTTTATCTTCTAGCACCTCTGTAGCCAATTCGAACGCATGACCCATTGGTGTGCGACCAAACGCATCCAGTGGTTTCATAGCCTCAATTTCAGAAGCTTTAGCCAGTGGTAAATGCATTTCTGCGCTTTCGCCACCAAAAGTAATTAGCCCCACGTGAATTTCAGCTTGTCGCGCTGATTCTTGTTTAAATGTAGACACCATGTTCTGAATGGCTTCATTCAGCGCTTCGTCTTTCCCTTTTACCGACATACTTCCACTGGTATCTGCCAAAATAATAACTGGGAGTGCTCTTGCTTTTGCTACTGCGAACTTTTTTAGACTCATTTTTGTTTCTATCCTTTTAACTTAGATTGACTCAATTCAATCAACTCCAAATTAATGTAAGTGTTTATGGCTGTGCTTGAATGGACGGATCTTTCTGAGATCTTTGTTTCGGAAGGCTGTCAATACTGTTCCGTTTGACGACACAACAAGCTGGATTCCATTCATCGCTTTCAGTTCAGGCTCAATAGAGCCATATCTTCCAATTTCTTTTTTTCCAATGACATAGTAGGTAGCGCGTCTTGCGTGAATAACGCGACCATATTTGTAAGCAAGCATTACCTGCTTTTTAGATATTCCTCTTTGCCCTTCTCTTGTCTGCGCGTGCTGGCTGTTTGTAAGGTCTGGTGCAATTAAAAGTCGATCATCTTCTTTCACAATAAAGGTCATAACGTTTTCCTCACTTGATTAGACAATCATTACATTGCGAAAACCAGACCAATCATCTACCTAATTGTTTTATATGACTTTTCAAAAAACACACACCAACACAATGATAACAATTAATACCTTTATGTAATTTTAATTACCACATTTTTTAGTTTTTGTGATATGCCGCGATTATCTGCTTTAATTGCGTTAGTAACTTCATGCACTCCTTTTTGGTTACTTTGCCTTGGTTTTGAAAGTAGTTTCTTGGGTGAATGAGATTGCGCATTGTGCGGATGTTATGTGCTGCATCGGCAGCTTCATAATCCAGTTCACCGAGCTTTTTAAGTAGGGTAATGGCTTTACTTAAACTGATTTCGGCATCATCACGGTAGTAATCGTGTTTTTCGGTTTCAGATAACCAGTCGAGGATGATAGCTTCTAAAATTGAGCCACAGATCACCATTGACGATTTATACAAGCCCTTATCAATGCAGACTTTCAGCTCTTTTAAATCATCTTTTATCAGTTTTTCGATAATGACACGCTTAGAAATTCGTAGCTTTTCTAACTCTTCTAACAAAAAACTATCTTGCAAACGACCTTGATCATTGGTGCCTGCAATAAGGTTATTGATTTTGTCGAGGTCTGAATCTGGTGTTTGCAGCCGCTGATAAAGTTCACCACTTTTTGCCAAGATATCTTCGTCGGGCAGTAAAATAGGTAACTGTCGAAAGTCTTTTAGCGAAATACGTGGAATTACACTGCCAACCGCCATTTTGAGCGAATACTTTTTGGCAAACTCACTTTGTAAATACAAACATAAGTATTGTGCTGAAACTACTGCGTTAGCCCGAAGGCGAGTATGATAACTATGCGCTGGAGCGTAAACACCGTTCAACTTTTCGGTGACTAAAAACACTTTTGAGAAATTGGGTGTGATTATAATATCGCCTTCCGCCAGCACTTGGTTTGTCGCATCACCTTCAGTAATCGGTAATTCATTCTGGTTACAAGGTAGTTTACCTTTACCTACTAACGGCCATTTAAACACTTGCCCCTGAACCAAGTCACCCCGTTTTACTGAGTGCACCATGTTCACATCGGCTAACTTTTCTAACGCTTGAGATTTGGCTTTTTTAAAACGATTAACATCGATTTGGTTGTTTGGGTGATAAAAGGCAACCTGCAAGCGTGACATATCAAGTGCTTTGACTGGCACTTTGAAAGTTTGAAACTGCGGCTCTTGCTGCTCTTTCTTTGCAGAACTAACTGCACCAAAAAGTTCTTGCTCAATCTGCACTAGAAATTGTTTGAATGTGTCGGTGTAAACAATATTTGGTAGCTCGCCGGACTTGTCTGCTTTGGGTGTGAGTTTGCGATCAACTGGGTTGCTTTTTTGTGCTGGAGCGTTTGCAGCAAAGTCGGCCATTAGAACGTCACTAACTGGCTCAGAACCTAAGACTATTAAACTAAATGAAATGCTAGTGACAGGTGACCAAATAGCGCCAACATCAACTACGGCATGTAGGGCGTATTGCTCAAACACAGGTGCTAGTTGGCGCTTGTGTTTGGTACTGGTTATCCAAAGCGATGGCACAACGATAACTTGAACGTCACTTGCTGTGCTTTGTTCCTTATCTTCGCCATGAGGGTTTAATGCATAATCAAGGTATTCACTGATGTTGTTTTCATCTTGTGGGTTAATACCAAGTAATTGGCGATCTTCAATGGCGTTGAGTAATCGTGACATAAAACATCCTTGTCGTTATTTCATTTGGCTTTACAGCTCTCCTGAGAAGGCTTGTTGGCTTAGAGCATTAAACATCTGCTCGGACTCCTGAAGTCCTACTCTCGCTTTTTTAACCATATTTCTTGCAATATTCACCTTATCTACGAATTGTTTTTGCATTTCTTTCGGAGGGTAAATAATTGGGAAATCTTCTAAATGATCTTTATTAAGTTGTCGTTTATCAATCCCGCCAACACAAACACTGCGAATATAATCGCGATATTCTTTTGTTGTTAAAATAAAAACGATAAATTCATGGAGAATGTCTTCAACTAAGCGAATAAAATATACATGCCCATTGAGATTAGCCTTTCCATCTTCTCCAAGATACAAAGCCGCACGTCCTAAGCTACTATTCTCTGTATTTATTCGACCTGTTTTGGTCATTAATATATCTTTATTTTTTAGGCTACTCTTGCTCATTGAATCATGAGTTTTTGGGTCTATGTAAACTACATCATCGAGCAAAATTTTATTTTTCCATACGTTTTGACTTCTCAAAAACGTTATACCTTCATCAACGTAATTCTTGCTTCCACCTTTAGGAGTGTTTCCGCTAGCGATTTTAGAAGAAATCTCGCTGAGCTTCTTAACTTCCCAACCTTTAGGGTTAGTCACAGGATCGCCGAACATGTCTAAAAACACGCTGCGGAGGAAGTCGTCGGCTAGGTCGATGGCTTGTTGGCGTTTACGGCGGATGGCATCGGCTTTATCTAAAATCGCCGCAATTCGCTTTTGCTCGTTGATTGGTGGTAGTGGGATTTCAGTTTCATAAAAATCATCTCTATTCAATCCTGGAATAGACGTTGTTATTTTCTTACTGTCCAACTTCGAATTTTGCAGAACATAAAAAAAATAACGCCAGTCTAATTCAGCCTTGTCTATTAAGGTAAGATAAAACGCAGTATCTATAATCCATCCACCTTTAGGTGCCCATATAACTTTGCCTACAGAACCTTTTCTACCTATTACTATAGTTTTATACGTGACAAGAGCTTCATCGTGATAACCAACATGACCAGCACTACCGAAAACATCTAACCCACCGCTCTCATTCCGGTTTTCTTTTTTTAGCGCTTTCCCATAGTTTGCTACAACAAGCTTTCTTAACTTTACTAAAGGCCAACTCACAGCATTGTCTCCAGCTCTTTTAAATCAGCTAATATTTCGTTTTCTAAATCCACTAACTTACCCAAAATTTCTTTTGGCGGATGGTATTGCTCTTCCTCGTACACCACTTCTTTATAGCGATTGATGGACAAATCATATTTGTTGGCAGCGATATCGGCTTTACTTACCCAGAAGTGTTTTTTGTCGTCTGTAACAATGCGGTCGTTTTCTTCAGTTTCAGCAGCGTTCTTATCACGAGCTTTAAACGACGCAACTAAATCTTCCAAGTCGTTTTCTTTGATGATGGTGCGTTTATCGTCTAACGAGAAGCCATCGTTCTGTAAGTCATAGAACCAAACATGGTCGGTCACAGAGCCTTTGGTAATAAACAAAACCGCCGTCGAAACGCCCGCGTACGGTTTGAATACACCTGAAGGCAGTGATACCACGCCTTGTAATTCGTTATTTTCTACGATGTGTTTACGCAATTGTTGGTGCGCTTTTGATGAGCCGAATAAAACGCCGTCTGGAACGATAATCGCCGTTTTCCCACCGTTTTTCAGCATACGAAGAATTTGCGCTACAAATAACAGCTCGGTCTTTTTGGTTTTGACCATACGTAAAATTGCATCGTCTACGTCTTCTTCGTCTAAGCTACCCTTAAATGGTGGGTTGGCTAAAATCATCGAGAAGGCATCTTTACTTTGCTCTGGATGGCGCTCGGAAAAACGACCACTTAAGGTGTCTTGATAATGAATATCTGGCTCGGCAATACCGTGCATGACTAAGTTCATTGCAGCAATACGTAACATGGTCGAGTCAAAGTCAAAACCGTGGAACATGTCAGTGTCTACATGGTCACGGTGCTCAAGTAACAGGTCACCACTGTAAATTTTTACCTGCTGCTCTTGGCCTTTTTCATCGATAACCGTTTCGGTATGAATACCCTCTGGAGAGGTGTATTTCTCTAATAGGTATTCATATGCAACGCTTAAAAAACCAGCCGTGCCACAGGCAGGGTCGCATATGCGGTCATTTACCTCTGGGTCTAACATTTCCACCATAGCGCGAATGATATGGCGCGGTGTTCGAAACTGACCGTTAATGCCTGCTGTGGTCAATTTGCTCAGAAGGTATTCGTACAAATCCCCTTTGGTATCACTATCTTCTAACGGCAGTTTATTGATCATCTCAACCGCCGAAACCATTAAGGTTGGCTTTTGGATCATGCATTGCGCGTCTTTCATAAAACCGCTAAACAATGAACCTTCACCAGCGATGTCTTTAAAATGCGGGAATACTTCGTCTCGCACAACTTTTAACATGGTATCTGCATCTTGATGATGGAAACGATGCCAACGAATATGTTGCTGTTCCTCGCTAAAGCGACGCTTAAAACTGGTGCCTCGCAGCTGCGCACGTTTTTCATCGCGCTGCTCGTGTAAATCGAGTAAACGAGCATACATTAGGAAAGTAATCTGCTCGATAACGGTAAGTGGGTTTGCGATGCCTCCCGTCCAAAATTCAGACCAAAGTTTGTCTACGCTGCTTTTTAATTCGCCTGTGATCATTGTGTTCTCTTTATACTTCAGGTGCCCGCGCCAACATAAAGGCACGGGCGATAACTGTTCAAATCGCTGGTTAAATTACGTGAGTTGGTAAGATGTGATGGAGCGTTTGTTAATGCCGTACAAGCCTTCGCGTTTTTTGGTGTTAGGAAGTGTCTTTGCTCTTACCGAAAAACCTTTTTTTACCACGTAATCCAACATGGTTTGTTCACAATCAACTTCAATACAATCGGTGAGTCTATTACCTTTTTCGCTAACGCGAAATGCAACCTTGCCCGTTTGAGTATTTTTCATTCGAACCGGATACAGATGGTCTCCTGACTCGTGTAATAATTTAAGTCTCATACTCATCCGCGATTCTGTTGTACCAGTCATTTTCATTCCCTTAATCACTTCTTCCCTCAATCGTTGAGATAGGGTCAGGTAGTTCGAGCGATTTTAGCAAAGCGAACACATCGTTTTCACTGTTGCCTAATACACCTTCATAGATTCGGTTGTATGGCGCTTTATCTAAGTCGGCCATTTTTATGCCGCCACTGCGAGCGATATGACCGACTAACATGTCGATTATACGCTGTGCTTGTGCGTTCATACGATGGTTTTGTAAGTGCTCGGTAAAACTTTTTTCAATGTATTTCGCATCCATACCAACAATGCTTCGAAGTAATGTATCAAGTGACTTACTCGACTCTGGATAAAACGATTTTAGCGTTTCGATATCCACATCAGCATGGCGTGTATGGATAATACTGTTTAACTGTAAAACCTCGCTTTCGGAAACAGCCTGGCCGTTTCTAATCTTTTGTAATACCGGATGGCTATCAAAAATTGGTTTTAATGCTTCTTCAACCTTCTGCAAATAAATCTTGTAATCAATAGATTCAATTTTGGAAGCGCGAGCACTGATTTCATATTCAGCAGCATCTTCCTTAATATCGAGCAATTTTGTTGGTGCAGGAGGCGGTAAAATCTCTCCTTCTAGAAGCCACATGATATCACGCAGTGCTAAACGAGATTGCTCCAGCTTTTCAAAGGTTGGGATAAGCCAATATTCATCGCTGAGCAACAGTTTAATGTATTCAGCCTTATCTTGGACTTGTTTCATATTGACTGGTAAACGGTCAATTACAGAGAAGATTTCAGCTTTTAATTCGCCAAGCTCAGTTGGCGCTTCAAACAAAGTTTGCTGAGTTTGCGCAATGAGAATGTCCCAGCGTATAGCTTTACTCTGTTTGCGGGTGTCTAACCACTGCATCAGCGGTGCGATTTCGGTTTCCAGTAAATGTACCGTTTGTTTTGCGTATTGATTTAATAGCTTTTCATCTGACATTTGCTCGACAATTTGCCAGCTATCGCGAATATTGATATTGCGTTTATCAAGTGAATCGATGTCTTGTTTTAGCAACTTAGCTACTACCAAGAATGAGTCGCGTTCAAACTTGTTGAGTGCGGTAGAGGCCAGCAGCATACGCATTTCAAAACGCTTCTGAGCTAACGATTTGGTAATAGTTGGCTCGACTTCCTCATAATCGAATTCGAAATAGTCAAAGTTATTCCAATGGTCAAATATTAAGAAGCGCGTTTTGTCTTTGCCCTTGCCAAATAGATCGGGGCATAAACGTGTACCACGTCCAATCATTTGCCAGAATTTAACCTTTGACTTAACAGGTTTTGCGAACACTAAATTGACCACTTCTGGCACATCAATACCCGTATCTAACATATCTACCGATATTGCTAGAGTGATATCTTTCTCTGGCTCGCCTTCTATCCCTTTGAATTGATCAATGAGGGCTTCTGCTCGTGGTTCGTCAGAGTGAATAACCTCACAGAAGCCTTCACTTAACTCTGGATACATTTCGTCAAACAATTCTTTGAGCAAACGAGCGTGGTCGATACGGCGAGCAAAGATAATCGACTTTCCAATGAACTGTTCGTCTTTATCTTTGATACCATTTTCCATCAAGTTTCGAATTATTTGACGATTGGTATCAAGGTTCATAACCGCTTTATCGATGTCTTGAGCGTTAAACTCTAGCTCGTTTGGATCTTCGCCCTTGTCTTCTAGTTCTGCGATTTGCTCATCCGTTAACGAGCGCTGATTTATCCCTTCTCGTAGAAACTTAGTCGTCATTGTCATGATATCGAATGGCACTAAGTGATCTTCTGCAATGGCTTTTTCCAACGGGTAATTCGCCGTGGGGCTTTTGTAGCCGCAACCAAATAGCTGGCAGGTAGAGCGAGATACCATTTCTACTGGCGTCGCCGTAAGACCGACTTGAAGACAATCGTAATATTTAAAGATATTACCAAACACGTTATAAACAGAACGATGTGATTCGTCTGCGATAATCAGATCGAAATAACCCACGTCGAACTCTTCATAGATGCTCATCATGCCTGGGTAAGTAGCGATAAAAATACGCGCACTGTCGCGATATTTCTTTTCACTCTTACCCACCACATAAGGCTTAGCTTGCAAGAAATCGACAAAAGCTTTGTTGGCTTGTTTACGCAACTCTTTGCGGTCACATAAAAATAGAATTCGTTTTGCCCACTTGGCTTCTTGGAGTGATTTAGTTAACGCTATTGAAACCCTCGTTTTACCAGTGCCCGTAGCTTGAACGATTAATGCCTTCCGGCGCTTTAGTTCGAACGTCTCATGAACACGTGTGATGGTTTCTAATTGATAGCGTCGGCCAGCGATACCGTGATCTATTTCAACCGATGATAACGGCTGCTTCTCGACTCGCTGAAACTTTACTAAATGCTGCAATGAGCTTTTGGAGTAATAACCATAGATTTTACGGGGTGGGTACTTTTGAACATCATCCCAGATGTATATGTCGTGCCCGTTGGTATAAAACATAACAGGACGCTGCCCATACTGTTTCTCTAGTGCATCGGCATAATCCTTTGCTTGCTTTTTACCAAGCCGAGCATCTTTTGAAGTTCGCTTAGCTTCTACTACTGCAAGTGGCTTGCCGTCGTCATCCCACAGTACATAATCAACATAACCGATAAACGTCTTCGTTGGTTGATATTGGACTTCTATTTCTTGACCAACTTGTTCTGTGGATGTGCCATCATCAGATACATTCCAACCCACTTCTCTCAATTCTGAGTCGATGAGATATTTTCGAGTAGCGTTTTCATCGAAATTTAAAGTTTGAGAGGCGACTTTGCTGAAATCAGTAAAGTATTGCATTGCAGCTTTATCGGCGACCGCTGTAGCCTGCTTATTCTTTTGAAGTAGCTCTTGATAGGCTTTGCGCTGCTCTTCTAACTCAGCCATTGCTTGTTTATGCAATGCTTCGCTTTGCTCAAGCTTTTTCTTTAATTGGCCGTCAGGTTTTTTTACTTCTTTGAATGCCGGAATAGCATCGCTTTGTACGTTGTGAAACGCACAATATAGCCACGCACCGACATGGTATGCTTGCTTAACCGCAAACAATGCATCAGCGGTGGTGCCCTTGTTATCATGAACGGCTTTGTTGCCCAAGTTTTTAAGTAAATGAAACTTATCTAGAATTGCCGACGATGACAGCTGAACAAAGTCCTCACCCTTTAACTGTTCGTTGAATGTTGCGCGAGGTAAGCAAGGTAACTTTAAAGTTCGATAAATCCAGCCAACCAAATGTTCACTGTATGAGCGCAGTTTAATAAGCGAGCCAACAGGATCTGAATAGATGTATTCTTCAGCGTAGCCGCCAAAGTCAGCTAGCTCAGGCCAGTCATTTCGTAAAAACTCAAAATTCATCGATTGCTTCATTCCGATTGATTTCCCTATTCCTTAAATTGCAGGTCGAGTGCCAAGTTTTTATTCAATAGCGCTGTAGGCATACTACTCTATTTCTATTCCAAGTGTTTCTATCCACTTAGTGATCACTTGTTGGCTATTCAAGCCTATCATTTTTGCTGCTTTCGTTTTGTTATTACCCGCAGCTTTCATTGCCGCTTTTACATACTTTTCCTTATATTTTTCAACAAGGTTATTGATATCTACTCGTTGACCAAGTGATAAAGACACGTCTGACTCATCAGTTGTTGGATTACGAATTATGAGGGCGTTTCGAATATCTACGTCGGTGATTGTTTCTGCGTCTGACCACAGAAAAGCACGATTAATTGTGTTCCATAACTCTCGGATGTTGCCGTGCCAAGGCTGTGACTTGATAAACTTTATTCCCTTTTCAGAAATATTCTTACTTTGATAACCTGGATATTTGTTAGCTGCTTGGTTGAGTTCATCAACTAATTCCAAGACTAATGGCTCAATATCTTCAAGGCGTTCTCTAAGTGGTGGAATATGTAGTAGACCAACTGCTAGGCGATAGAATAAGTCTTCCCTGAATTCACCTTGCTCAACAAGTTCCAGCAAATCCCTATGAGTCGCGGCAATGATCCTTACATCTACTGTAATCGTTTTTTTGTCTCCAACTCTGGTAATTTCGCCCTGCTGTAACGCTCGTAACAGCTTTACTTGAACACTCGGCGTTAACTCCCCTACTTCATCAAGAAATAATGTGCCGCCATTGGCTTGTTCAAATAAACCCTCGTGTTTTTCGTTTGCGCCAGTGAAAGCACCTTTAACATGTCCAAACAAAATAGAATCTACTAGAGACTCTGGCAATGCTCCGCAGTTAACGGTTTTGAGTGGCTTGCCAGCTCTAGGACTTGCCGCATGAATAGCATTTGCAATGACTTCTTTACCCGTTCCCGTCTCACCCAACACTAAAGCTGGCAACTCAAGCTCGGTTTCAGCTACTCGCTTAGCTTTTGTGATTAGATTTTGCATTATCTGTGACTGAGCAATAATATTGTCGAACTGTTTGTGAGATGAAGGCGCTTTTACAGCTTTATCTGCGATGCTTTTCGCAGCTGATTTAACATAGGTCTTACCAAAATCGACTGGTACATCAACATTTTCGATGGTGTTATCACGTTTAGACTGAATGAAATACGTGTTGTGTTTACCTTTACCGACTAGTACCGATGCTACGCTCATTGCGGGTGTACCGGAGGTAATATTGATATAAAGCTCTTTACTTTCTTCTGATAGCTTTGAAACCCACTTTTCTGTTTCTCTTATTATTGTAGGGTAATCGGTTGGGCCTGCTATATTAGCTTTAAATATTGAAACATTGTCGGATGGACGACCGGATTCTCTGAGTTTCTTTATTAACCACTTCTCATAGGGTTTCCAATCACTTTCCCAATCATTGGCAAAGATAAATATACGGTCGAATGCTTGGGGGTTTTGCAGTGCTATCGTCGAAATAGCAGCATGTTCGTTTTGCTGCATATTCTTGATATCGGTATTACCTATCCATGTATAAAGTGTATTCACGAGCTTCAGTTTCGTCCATGCGTTTCAACAGATAACTTATCTTACACAAAATAATCTTTTTTACTAATGTCTAAGTCGTCAACGTATTGCCTCTAAAGAAGTTATCTACCAACGCCCCCAAGCACCATTATCATGGATAAATAAACAGTACATGTATACAATATAGACTCTGATGGTTTTAATCACTTTAAAATGAAACAAAGAAAAATTATTCACGTCGATATGGATGCGTTTTACGTGTCAGTCGAAATCAGGGATAACCCAACACTAATTGATAAACCTGTTGCAGTTGGAGGCAGTCGAACATCTAGAGGAGTTCTTTCTACCTGTAATTATATTGCTAGGCAATTTGGAGTCAGAAGTGCCATGCCAACCAGCATGGCTCTTAAAAAATGCCCTGATCTTGTGTTAGTGCCAGGAAGAATGGAGGTCTATAAAACGGTAAGTGCGGAGATCCGTGAGATTTTTGAACGTTATACAGACATAATTGAGCCCCTCAGTCTTGATGAGGCCTATCTAGATGTTTCTCAAAGTAATTTGTTTGGAGGTTCTGCCACATTAATTGCAAGAGATATATGCCGCACTATTTATGAAGAATTGGATCTTACAGCCTCAGCAGGCGTTGCTCCGGTTAAATTTTTAGCGAAAGTCGCTTCAGATCTCAATAAACCTAATGGAATTTACGTCATCGCACCGAACGAAGTAGATCTATTCATTGATAATATGGAGCTAAAAAAAATACCTGGTGTTGGGAAAGTGACAAATGAAAAGCTTAAGACTGAAAACTTTGTATATGGGCGGGATATTAAAGCATCAAACTTAGAGTATCTGGTTTCTAGGTACGGAAAGCTTGGTCATTTACTTTGGGAAAGGTGCAGCGGTGTGGATGATAGACCCGTAATGACTAGCAGAACAAGGAAGTCTGTAGGGGTTGAGCGAACTTTCCCAGAAGACATTTTTGATATAGTAACGCTAGAAGAAATTTTACTTCAAAAACTGCTACCAGAACTCGAACGAAGAGCCGAGAAGCACCTAGAAAGTAGGTCAATTGGAAAGGTAGGAGTCAAGGTGAAGTTTTCTGATTTTCATCAGACCACTAAAGAATTCGCAACAGACAAACTCGATGGTGCCATCTTATCTGAATTACTTAGAGAAGCCTTTTCTAGGGGTAATGGCAAACGAGTTCGCCTTCTCGGAGTTCAGATTGGTTTATCGCCAAGTAAAAATGATAGCGAGCAAATTTCATTTGAGTGGTGATCTACTTGATATAAAAACGTGAATTCAATTCAAGTGAACTAACCTGTTGTAAACTTCCGTTGTAAGTCTAATGTGAATTAGTCTCGACTTAATCTGACACTTCTTCTTGAAAAGATGAGAGTTACCCGTTTTGATAAAGGTGTCGAATCTTTAATCAAAACAAAATAGGTAACTCTCATGTTGCATACTAACAATCCA
>Ga0213830_1000445_pt1 | contig 24773 bp, 22 predicted proteins | sample SWATP11_FD_161661 | JGI IMG/M metagenome (GOLD analysis project Ga0213830, IMG submission 161661) | Coastal seawater microbial communities from Marineland, Florida, United States - SWA TP1 #1 | ecosystem: Environmental > Aquatic > Marine > Coastal | place: USA: Florida | collected 2016-08-06 | reverse complement strand
TGAACGAACTACGAAAGTTACCCAAAACAGAACGACTGAGCAGTTAGATAGCAGCCTCTATATGCGTAAAAATATAATTGCTTATTAAGGCAAATTTAGGTGTAATGAATACATAAAAAGCGCTGAGAATGCAGGGAAAGCTTACATAACACTAGCTAAGCTGATTAAATTGGCTAGGCAAGTGAGAGCCACCAAAGAGCAAATTCCCATAGCATAAACAACACCAACTCTGACACACCGAGCAGGTAGCGGCTCAGTCCAACAAGCGATTATGCAACACAAACTGCGTGTCGCATAAATACTAAAATGTTAGGAATACGATTGAACACTTACGTGGATTTAAGCATTGAGCAGTTTTTGTCCTGGGAACATCGTAAAGAATGCCCAAAAACGATTAATTTCCCTTCAGAATATGAAGGGCAAACAGATCTCCGTATTGCTTGTACACAATTAAATTTATCACAATCAAAACAGAATAATTTAATCGATGAATGGACTCAGGTTATACCGACTCTAATTGATGTAGAGCATATTTGGTTTTACAGTCGCGTACCTCAAAAACTAATCAATTCTGTAGCAGACTTACCCAAACTAAGGTCTTTATTTATAAAATGGAGCGGTAATGGAATTACTGATTTGACGAAAATTGGTGGCTTAAAATCACTGGAAAGACTATACATCGGGAGTTGCACTCAGTTGGAAACATTGGACAGTTTAAAAAAACTGTCTAAGTTGAAGTGGTTGGAGTTACATGAGCTAAAGAAAATCAATGATATTAATGCAATAAAAAATCTAAATAACTTAGTCGGTTTAACATTTACTGGTGGTATGTTTGGAAAGCAATATCTTACAAATATCGATGCCATCTCTCACTTAACTAATCTTGAATTTCTAGATTTGCATAGGCTGAAGGTAGAAAGCGAAGATATATCTGCAATTGTTAAACTGAAAAAACTAAAGTATTTAGATCTTCCAATTTATTATCCATTATCCGAGTATGCCCGTATCTATGCAGCTTTGCCAAATTGTGACCACGATATTTATGCTTTCCGGAAAACAAAAGAAATTTGTGTAAAATGCATGAAAGGTGAAATGGTGTTGCCTATGGCTAAAAATAAAAGGAAGATTTGCACAGTTTGTAGTGCACAAAAAGTCAAGAAGCTAGAAGATGAATTTTTAAGTCTGGTGGAGTCGTATTCCTAACAAGTCTCTGACAGAGACAACCAGTTCATGTCATGCCACTTGCATTCGCAACCGTCACGCCATAATCTGGTCGCTCGTTAGTGAAGCGTTATATGCCTATGAATAAACTACTAACATTTGCGGCACTGTTTATCTCTTTTAGTGCTGTCGCTGAAGTATCAGACAAGATGGCAACAATTTCTCAGTTGTGGCTTCAAGGCTTTTTATTTGGCGCTCCTGTTTATTTTTTAACAGTATGGCGTAAAGGGTTTCTAGTTCTTGGTATTTTACTTACCGTGTTTTTTGCTTACGCTGCATATGCAACTCTTAGTGATCCATATGTTGGCGTAGGAATAATTCAAGAACAAGGAACGCCTTATATAATTGCATCATATAGTGCAGCCGTAATCATTGCTTTATGTTCAGCTTTCGGTTTATTTAAAAACAAAGCCAAATTTAAAGCCGGCATATAACAAGGCCATAAAGCCGAGGGACATAAAACAGTTGGTTTGTCGCTCGTGCCTCGCTAAAGTATAACCAACTGATTTTATCGCCCCTTATGGCGGCGTTGGTATGACTCCCACTGTCAAGTTAAACACACTGATCCTTGCCTAACTTTAAGCCATAATTTCTTAACTCGAATTAGAGAGAGTTAACGCATAGGATGAAGCAAGTAATTTCGTCGGTTTTCATGCTGATATTCGTTGGTTACTCATTTTCATGAGCAGAGCAGACCTTACTTAACTCGACGTGGCACCTGTCTTCAGTCTATGTTCGTGGTTCAATGCTGCGTTAGCAGCATTGCCATCCTAACGCCGTCGGTGGTTGTGCCACACCCGATGCTTGACCGAATGCATTAACTCTAATTCGTTCATATTAAGCAGGTACTCTAGATAATCTTAATTTAGGATTTATCGGAGAGAGTACAATTTGTTTTGCGATTGCCCAGATATACGCAATCATTTCACGGGCAATGGCGGTGACAACAAGGTTGTAATGCTTACCTTTATTAATGAGCTTTTTATAACGTTTACAGAGCCTTAATTGTGCTTTCCATGCGATATCAACAATCTGTTTTGGTAAACCTTCTTGTCGTTTTTGTAACTCTGTCGATATGTTGGCAGCATGACGGTAACTATGAGCACCTTCGACTAATAAGCGCCTTGCTCGACCATTGCCGCATTTAGTAATTGCGCCAATATGCCTTTTACCCCCGCTCGAGTGTTCACTTGGTACAAGGCCAAGGTAGCTCATCAGTTTACGCGGATGGTCGAAGCGCGTTAAATCACCAAGCTCAGCAACAACGCTAGCGGCCACGAGTAAGCGAACACCGCGCATAGCCTGAATGGCTTTAACAAGGGGATAGTATCGCCATTGATAAACATGGTGAGACAGTTCGTTGTCGAGTCGCTCTAATCGTGCAATTCGCTCATTTATAGTTTGAATAAACTCTTGTAAAACGATTTGCTGTGTTGGGTGCGGCAGTACTAATTCAGTAAGCCATCGTAAGTGTTTGAGAGACCAGTTTGCAGTGCCTGCATAGTTGATATTGTTGCGAAGAAGCAGTGCTTTTAGTTGGTATTTAGCATCTTTTAAGTCTTTCATTGCAACCTCTCGAGCACGAGATAAATCACGAATAGCTTTGTCTTCCGGCTCAGGTACATAAATAGGAGTTAAGTCTTCAGACTTAAGTAATTTAGCCAGTTTAAGGGCATCACGCTTGTCAGTTTTTACGCGCTCGCCAGGCTTTTTAGGGATAAGAGAAGGGGCAACCACGTAGCAACAATGTCCCAAAGAAGTAATTAAGCGATAAATCCAGTATCCACAGGGGCCAGCTTCATAAACGAAATGCAGAGTTGCATTAGGGTATTTAGATTCAAATTGCCTGATAAGTTTTTTAATAGCGACTTTAGCAGAAGAAATGCGGCCGAAATGAATGGGTTGTGCGCCACGATTGTCTTCAATATAGGCAACTTCAATGAATTCTTTATGAGTATCTAAGCCAATGAAAAGTATGTTATGTTTAGTCATGCTAGCCTCTGCTATTTAGTTATTTGACAAACTAATTATGGCTCTGGCTTTAAGCTAACCCACGAAAATGCGGAGGCTAGCACCGTGTGGGAGTCATTATGTCTATGTCCTGAACAAACTTGGAGTTTCACTTGAATAAATTCGATTATAGATTTGACTCTGCTCCGAACCCAAAAGGAAAAGTTGTTCGTTATTTCGTTTATACACTTCTAGTGTTTATTTCCACATTATTGTTTGTGTCTTTAGTTCACTATGTGGGTGGTGTATTAAACGTAGATGTAAACCAGCCACTGAGAGAATTACCCACGAACGTCGTGTTTCTGGGGTTATTGGGAATGCTTGTTACATTAGTTCTCATTTATACTGCCCTATTGATGTTAGCTCGGGTAATTTTTAGAAATCTCGGGGTGTAATCGGGCATATAACAAAGCAAATTAAAAAGGGCGGACAAAAATCAGTTGGCTTTGTTCGTACCTCACAAATTATAGCCAACTAATTTTTGCCGTTTATTTGCGGCGTTATGTGCCAGGAGGTTTAGTGAAATTTATAATTTTGATATTTCTTTTATTTAGTCAAGTTGCTATGTCTCAATCACAACTGCAAGACTCTTTTACTATCAGCTCTATGAGCTTTAAAGAACCTTGGGAACATTATAAGGCTGCGATATTTTCCAACGGTAGCACTGTATTGATTCTGGAAAATGATGAGGCTGCGGTGAGATCATTTCAAATACACAACGCACCTAGTACATTTCAAGATCTAATCAGTACCTTAGATGACTTTCAATTTACTAAATTCGAAGATGAATATGGTTGGACGAGAGAAGAAGAGAAAGACCCTAAATGTATTGAGCTATGGAGTGATAACGAATACACCGTTGTTTCCTTTCAATATGCAGGGCAAGAAAAGACTATTTCTTATTATCATGGCTGCAGGGGCTTTCTTCGCGAAACAGATTTAAAGTCATTACTACAACAAGTAAAAAACATCATGGGGCTTAGTGAGTTTGTTGGCACATAACAAACCACTCAAGGCACTCGCTTCGCTCGCTGGGACAGTAACACGTAGGCTCTGTCGCTCCGCTCCTAATTTTAGCCTACGTGTTACTGCCCCTTAGTGGGTGTAATAAGCCAAGGAAAGTATGAGTATATCGAGAGAACAATTAGCCAAAGTCAGAATTCCATTCAGAGTGCTATCAGGCTTTATCTTTGTACTGTCACTTTTGCTAGTCCCAATGATAATATTTATTGCTTTTACAGAGCCGTATGAGCACTTTATATGGGTTATTACTGCGGTTACTTTTTTAATGGGTTATATATCTGGTCATGTAACAATCACAGGGTATGCCCCAAAATTTTTACTGTTTACGCATGGTGCTAAAGAAGGCTTATAACAAGTTGCTCAAGTTCGTTCGTAAACTCACTGGAACAATTAACAGTTGGCTTGGCGCTTCGCGCAGGTATAGCTAACAGTCAATCGCCCCTAAGCAAAGCGTTGGTACGCATCTAGTAATCGGTTACGCATTATGAGATTTGTTTTAATATTTTTGATTTTTCTTTCTGTTATAGGTTGTAAATCTACACGTAATTCAATCGAATATACTGATCCTGGTTTTTACCTTAGACCAGTTTTAAAAATGAAAATTGTGCCTACCTTCTCTAATCCAGTCATATATGAGGTAACTAGGCATGAACCTTATAAGTTAGTCACTATAACTTATGAAGGCGCTGGTGGTTACGACTGGAAAGGTGTTAAATCAAAGACGAGTATTGAGTTAACTAAAGAGGAATACTCAACTTTAGTTACGAAGTTAGAAAAAGCATTGGAGTTTCCAAAAGACAAAGTTAGAGGTAAGGATGGGGATACTTGGATGCTAGAGAGTTCCTTGTACCAATATACCGCTGTAGCGTTTTGGGAACCTGAGAACCAAACTGATAAGCGTGGATTAGTAAATTTCGTAAACCTTAAAAATTACATTACGCAATTAAGCTCTAAGAGGTAAAGTGTAAATGCGTATAACAAGCTGTTAAACAAGGACAAAATACAGTTGGCTTTTGCTCCTTCGTCGCTTATTCTAGCCAACTAAATTTTGCCCATTAACAGGGCGTTACCAAATAAATACTCTAACGCGTCTTTGTCCAAAACTAAGTCTGCTCGCACAGTTGCTTTTCTTGCTAAATAAATAAGCCGAAGCATTGATTAGGGGCAACTTAACAAGCGTTTGTTGCTAGCCTTGCGGTGCTGGTAACTTCGTTCTGCTTCGCTTTATTACGGCCCCAATTGTTGGTGATATAAGCTTTTATGACCGAATTAGTTTTAGCCTCAACCTTCAGGTCAACTGTTAATACTGAATCGACATCAATACTTTAGAGACTTCTCAATCGTTCTTGATGTCGATTTAATAAACTCAAAAACTCAGCGGTGTAACTAATCATGTGGCAGTTGGAGAAGTATTTGCTTAGTTAGTTGCGCTTTTTGTAACTTCACAATTTCATTATACGAACAAAACTTTAGAGAAAAATCATGGTCCCATGGGAGCTTTTTAATTATTCCATTCTCACGAAGTGACAATAATTTTTTTTCAGTTAAACCTGTTAGTTTACTGGCTTCTGATAGGGTTAATTTTTGGAGCGTGGACTGGGATTTTAGCGCTTTTATAAGGTCTAATAGACAATCAGGGTCCACCCTAAGAGACGTTAGGATGTCATAAGAGGGTCGATAACTCGATGCTAAGCGTTGTGTTAGTATTGCTTCCAGTATTTTACCCACAGTTATATTTGACGCATGTAGGAGCGGCACAAGCTCTTTAAGTGTTGGCATATGTTGGAGAGTGGTGTTAAATGACAGTGCGTTAAATGCAGGGCTTATGTCAACTACCACGCCCTTATTGAGGTTTGCGGCTGAGGTAGTAATGATTAGTTCGAATTGCTGAAGCTGTTTAAGCTCAAACAATTCAACTCCGAATAACTGCATAGCGACATCAGCATGAGTCAATAATGGCGGAACTGAACAATTTGAGCCAGCGGCATTGTCATACTCACATTGCGCTAGTTGCTTGAATACTTCATTTGCAGGCCAATTTTTAGACTTTAGATGACGTTGCAATAAGGCTATGGGGATAGTGCGAAAGGTAATTGGCAATTGGTAAGAAAAGTTACTCATCGACTCTGCTAACCATATTTTTGCGCGCCTTTCCTGAGTCAATAATTCGAACCCGTCCTCGATGATTGACCGGATGTGATAGCACTTAGCAAACGTGTGCGTTTTGATGGACAGTTTATGTGGATTGCGAGCAAAGATACCTGCGAATAGACAGTCACTTAAGTCTTGTGGTGGCAGTGAATCGGGCAATACTGACTGGCATGTGCCCAGGGGACGCTGGCACGACGCATTCGTGCATCGCGCATTAAGTAAATCTACATCCCAGTGAAGCGGATGGGTGCAATGACTGCACGTATCGATGAGCACATCATTGTGTTTGTCGCATCGGTAAATGAAAGGGGATTGGTGGCTGACTGGAATTACATTATCTTGCGCAATGCATGTAAGGCAAATGCGCGGTAATATGCTGTGTGGTTTTTTAAATAACACACAGCGAACACTTGCTTGGCCCATTGAGGCTGTGTCTGGGAGAAGCGCGTCGAGTTCGAATACGCCCGACTTTAGTCCTTTGGCGAGTCTCAGTATTACTGGATCGCTTAACATGTCTCGGATGGTGGTGAAACCATTGCGTTTGGCGAGGCGTAAGCAATAGCCGATGATGCTCTCTTGGGGTTTGAAACAAGGTGTGACGGCAAACTGCATACTAATCCTCAGCTTCAAGTTGTTTAAAGTAGTCTTGTTTCACGCATTGCATGGCCTCATCGACCTCATCTGCGTCCATTTGTTCGGTATCAAAAGGGTTAATTGCGCGTTTAGAGGTGAGCAAAAAGCGTTCGCTGAGATAAGCTAACAACTGAGGAGTGTCTTCAATGTAGTTGGGACGCTCTTCATCGAGAAACAAATCTTCAAGGGTTGAAAATGCGCGCTCTGTGTAAGCTAAGTAAATCCGGTCAAACAGTTCTTTGTCGTCTGGTACCACCAATTCTCTGAAGCCAATTTTTTGAACGAAGTAGTTCGTGACACGTATCCACTGGGGAGAGCGAGGCTCAATGCGATCGAGTTTGACTGGTCGCAGCATGCGACGAGATAGTTGCTCATTATCGTCGACAGTATTTTCGCAGGCGCCAAATGCAAGCAAATGCATTGCACGCGTGCTGCCAACAAATACAAAGCTAGTCTGCAAATCTTCCGCGTCTATTAATGCACACAGAAATTTCAACATCTCTAACGCGCGTTGTCCGTCTGTTTTAGGAAGCACTTGTTGGATTTCATCAATGATGAATAACTCAATGCACTTTTCTCGAACGAGTGTTTTGAATTGATGCAGCAACACACCCGCACGCGGCTTGCCTTTGGGCGGCGTTTGGCCAAGAGCAAGAATGAGTATGCACAGCAGGTCATCGGGGGTTTTCTTTGACTCATCGAGTCGACAATAAAAGACTGGCGCTTTAAGCACCTCCGTGGTTTTGATTGTTGGAAACAGTGATAGATATTGTTTTACAGTGAATGTTTTTCCTTCACCGCTGCCTCCATATAGCAGCAACGCTCGCTTACCTGAAGCGCGCTGATGTAGCTTATGCACAGCGTGAAGAAACTCCCACGCCTTGCGCAAACTGTCGTGAGGGACAAGTGAGGTCGGCATATCTTGTGTTGTTTTTACTACCATTGCGAATTATCTCGTCTCTTTCTGTTTTTCTTGTTTTTTTTGCTTTGAGTCCAATCGCTTGGTGGCCCTTCGTTTGCTTGCTGAGCCTCGCGCTGAGTAAGCGCAGTGTAGGCATCAGGGAGTGATGCAGATTGACTTTCACTTAAATGTGACTGCTCGACACGCGCTTCGGCGCTGAGTGACCGCGTATTGTTTTCTTCAAAACTGGCTGCTTTTGTGCCTGAACGCTTAGACTTGTTGCTGTACTTCGGTTTACGCAGCTTATCTACATCGCCAACCAACTTACCACGCGGTGGCTCAGCATAATCGCTGTAAATCCCAAATGACTTTGGTTTTAATCCTGCGAGCTCTTCGTATGATATACGTTCAGCATCGGGGTCTAAGTCGCGGTTGTAAGCCAGTACTTCTTTGTGTGAATTTTCACCAGGTATAAGCGCGGTAACAGACACGGTTCTTGCATCAAATGGGTTGTAGTGCACTGCGACCTTCGGGGCTTTGCCGCTACTTTTGTCTTTATATAAACTTATTTGCTGGAACAGCGACTTCAAATCAGGGCTGGCGAAATCGTGACCATGTAATCTTACTGAGCCGCGTTTATCGAGTCTGTTTGAGCCTTGTTTTACAAATACGTTGAAAGCCGGTGCCATAGCTTCATAATCAGGCAATGCTTGAAGAGACACATGGTGATGCGCGTGCATTGAGTCGTTCCACATCTCATTTGGCGAGCGATTAGTTTGACCATGAGTCTTATTGCTATACTCGACCAGGTACCGGTGTAACTGGTCTTTAAACTGACTGACAGTGAGTCGTGCTTCTTTTTGAAGATTAACACCCACATCGGCGGCGGTACGTTTTGCATAGTAACCAGGGATGCCAACATGTGCGCTCCCATTGCTGTCAAAAATTGTCCATCCCTTGAAAAACTGTTTACGCATCACGCTGAAGAAAGACTCGATAAAAGGTTTGGCTTGCGGTTTCAATGCAGGTGTGTGGATGAGCGAGCTTTTGAGTCGTTTTACAATTTCTCGGACAATATTATTGTTAAAGCCAGGGCCGTTATCCACCACGTAATTCACAGCATTACCTTGGCCTATCAACTGACTGTCTTTTAACAGCATATTTTGAAAGAGATTTACCACATTTTCTTTGTTTTCAGCTTCGCCAATCTCAACGACAACAGAGACTGGCAGTCGTGAATAACAGTCAATAGCGACCAGTAAACTCACTTTCTCAGTGGCTTTCCCAGTATCATCATCGATGAGGCATAGATTCAATGTGATGCGGTCCATTTCAACACGTTGCAACGCATAATTTTGTCGATATTTTCGTGTGAGAGTCAGTAAAAGCTGATTTCGTTGTGCTTCATTTGCCGACTCGTACTCATGGTCAAATGCTTTGAGCTCATCGATTCTTCGACGAAATGTACGCTCGCTTGCAATGTGCGCTGGTCGTCGCTCAAGCGGCATGCGTTCGATATGTTCGCAATAGGCTGTATAGTGCCCGCGCTTTTGCTCTGATTTAGACCCATTGAATGTATTTGATAAAAAGCTCAAAAGAACAGATTCTGAATAACTGTCGAGTCGCACTTTGCAATCGCGCGCTTTCGAGGCCAGTGCATCATCTTCTTTGAGTGATTGGACCCACGTTTTGTACCAGCGCGAGATGGTTGAGCGTGCTGGGTGGCCCTTGCCACCGAGCTGTGGATTAGCACTTTGAGTATCTGGATGGCGTTTTTCAACTTCCTTTATCAAGATATTATAGGTCGATAGCGTCGTGTGATTCAGCCCACGCTCGGTTACGAGCTGATGCAGAGTGTGAATGTATTTAACACGTAAGTCACGCACACGAATTTGAGGTTCTGTCAGCGTGGGTCTGGGCGTGAAATCAAGCGCCGGCTGTAACTCACAACATTGCAGTTTATTTTTGAACTCCTCCACCGATAGAGGTAGAGCCGTGGAGGGGTTATCATCTTCTTGGAGAATGACTTTATAGGGGTCTTCATAGAGTAAAGAGACCGAGCGCCCGTCGTCAAAGTTCAGTTTACCCCCAATCCCTATGCCGAACATGAGCCACCTCCGCGAACTTTTTGATTAGCAGTTAAGATAGTTTCGCTCGACAAGCAGTTGCGTAGGTCTGTGTCATACCAGGCGTCAATAATCAGCTTGTAAGCGAGCGATAGGGGCGCGTCATTTCTCTCTGCAAGGCAAGAAACGAGCTCACCGAGCGTTAGACTGTGCGGCAAATCACACAGTAGCAAATCATCCGGAATCACATCCGCAGCAATAAAGAGCATTTGCTCATAAGCCCGTGTGCAACCAAGGTTTATGTAACGCTCTGTGACCAACTCAATTGGGCGGTCTGTGGTTTTGACAGAATAAGCAGAGAACTTTTTAAGCTTCTGTGCATACTCGGCGTCGACGCGAGAAGACTGGTGTACTTCAATGTATTTGCCCCGGCCACTGTGATACACAACCAAAAAGTCGGGCGTGTACGATAGCCCATCACATGACATGGTTTCAGGCTGGCTCGCATAGCTTTTAACGTTCGGGTCTAATTCCAAACCTCGCGCAAAGGCGGCTTCTAAAGCGCTCTCTAGCTTAACCGCGCATTGATTCTTGGGAGAGTACATACGAATTATGTGACGCCCGCGATGTTTGTTCGCTTTATAATGAGTCATAGCAACCCCCTAAAAGCGCATCAATCCATTTCATTCTTGCTGTCTCTTTTTTCAAAATAGAACAGCGGGAAGTTAACAGGTCTTGAATTTTTACAACATTAAGCGTTTGAAAGTTTAATGGAAATTTGGGCTTTCGGAGGCTCTTTTTTTGTCTCGCAGCAGGGTAAATTGACGCAAAATGAGCGCGAAGAGGAAGAAATGATGAGCGAAATTGCTCATAAAATTGGGACGATTGCATGGTCTGACCACCTTTCGATTACAGACGAAACAATCTGGATCTTACCTTACTCCTGTAGCTTCCAAATGTCACGAATAATTGGTTAAAAAATAACAAGTCTATGATTTTTAATGGTGATAATTAGGTTTTTTGAGTTTGTAACTGACCTTTTACCGGAATTTCATGGTCATAAATACACTGATTTGGGGGGCGCCTACACCAAAAATGCGTTTTACAGCAATTATAAGTGCGTTTTTGTGTGCCAAAAGGAGGGGATGGCCAAATACGTTTCATATTACTTCATCAAAGAACAGAAATGCCCCCTTATTCAGACCTCGATAAGAAGAACCTGCGCAAAGCATAATTATCGTGGTACATCAATTATGAGAGAAAATCATTCGGGGTACTTTGAAAATCAGCTCCCGGTGGTTATGGCAAGTTCGCGACTGAATTCTATTGTGCAAAAATCCAAAGTGAGTGAGGAAGATACGGCCTAGAGCATGAGGTACTATTTGTAAGAATCTAAAAAGCAGACAGATGCAAAAGCTGAGTTGTTATGCCCCAAGATCATTTAAAGCTATACCTCATCACACCTCGCTACTTGCACGAATTTTTGTAATGAATCAATATACAACTAGTTTTTTAGCTACTTAATAATTTTGTCAATTTGTTTGATATTAATTTGCAGCATGTGTTTAAGGGATTGATTATGGAACTGCAGACGAGACTAGTATTTATCGATACAAACGCTTTTGAAAAGAAAAATTATCAATTTGGGCAACACGCACTTGGTCGTCTTCAAGAACTAATTGAGGATGGGAAAATTCACTTGCTCATTACTGATGTGACAAGAAAAGAGATCGACTCCCATCTCAAAAGCAAATCTAAAGAAGCTGCATCTATGATAAAGAAGATGCAAAAAGATGCGATGTTTCTAAGAAACACCCCCGATCTTGATTGTCATGGCATCTTCACCAAGGTTAATGGTGATGATATTTACGCTGTTATCAGTGAAAAATTTGATGATTTCATCAACAACGGTTACGTCGAAACGATTGATGTAAACATTGTTAAACCTCAAGTTGTATTTGATGCCTATTTCAAAAACCTTCCTCCTTTTGATAAAGAATCAAAAAAGCACGAATTTCCTGATGCATTTGCGCTAGAAGCTATTAAACAGGTGAGCTTAGCTAGAGGATATTCAGTATATATCGTTAGTGACGATGGTGATATGAAATCATTCTGTGAGAAAGAAGATAACTTCATTCATCTTGAAAACGTAGATGACCTAATAGACCTAATTGTTCGAAGCGACAAAGCGTACGAAGAACCAGCCAAATTTGCTGATGAAATATTCGAACTACTCCTAGAACAAATCAAAGCGGATGCACTTCAAACTCTCGAAGATGGCGAGTTCAACTATGAAAACGCAGATCCTTTCGATGAAATTATCAATTCTATAGAAATCAACTCGGTGAATGTTGAGAAAAAAAACTTACAGAGTGTCGATGCCGAGTGGGCTGAATATGAAGTAGAATTTGAGGTGGTTGTTACGGCAGATTACCGATTCTCAGATTATGACCGTTCACCTTGGGATCCTGAAGACAAGCAATATGTATTCGTCTTCAGTAATCAGTCAACAGTTAAACACAAAGAAACATACACTGCCCATTTGACACTTGCCTATACCGATGGATTAAAAGCTAACGCATGCATTGAAGAGTTTTACTTCCAAGATGCATATTTTGAGCTGACTGATAATGATTCCGAAGTCATTAGCTTCAAAGAACTCGATATCAACGGTGAATGACATGAAGCTATATGTAATAGGTAATGGCTTTGATGTTCATCATGGCCTTGACACTAGGTATACATCTTTTGGGCTTTATCTGAAAAATAACTACAGGGAAACTTATGAGCTATTGCTAGACTATTACGGGTTTACTGACTTAGCCCCTGATTTTGCAGCAACAATGTTAGACCCTTTATGGTCTAAATTTGAAACGAGTATGTCACTGCTTGATAAAGATTCCATTTTGGAAGCGAACCTGGATTTAATGCCAAACTATTCTTCCGATGACTTTCGAGACAGAGACCGATACGCGCTTCAAATTGAGATGGAGCGAATACTTAGGCTTTTAACCACTGAACTGTATAAAGCATTCAAAGAGTTTATTTTGGCTGTACAGTTTCCTCAGTTTGAACATAGCAGCTCAGTAAACATTGATAGAGATGCTGCTTACCTCACATTCAACTACACCGATACGCTTTCTCATTACTACTCAATCCCCGATGAGAATGTGCTATTCATACACGGGAAATCTGATGAACATGTTGATGAGTTAATTCTCGGTCATGGGATTGATCCAGAAAATTTCAAAGATAAACCTGCCGAACCACCATCAGGATTGAGTGATGAAGATTTAGAACGTTGGATGGAATATCAATCTGATCAATATGACTACTCATTCGAGCTTGGTAAGGATGCTATTAATAAGTATTTCTCAGCAACTTTCAAGGGAACAGACCAGATCATAAAAAACAATGAAGACTTCTTTGCAAAGCTCGGCAATATTGATGAAGTATATGTACTCGGTCACTCATTAGATGACGTCGATTTACCCTATTTTCAGAAGTTGGCCCGATCCGTCCAACCAGATGCTCAATGGGTTGCGACTTTTTATGACCCTGATGATGAGAAGGTACACTACGACACTCTAACAGGACTCGGAATAGCCAACGTTGCAGTTGTCAAAATGGAACAGATCTAAACGAAAAACTGAAATATCATTAGTGATTGCGATGGGCTCTAACATTGTTCTTCCCAAGTTTTGCTTATGTGAAGATTTCAATTTTAAACATCAGCTCTAACGCATATATGCCTAAAGGCGTGCTATAAATATAACTCGCCTTTGCCCCAAAACGAGCTAACACAAATGCTCTAGGGGTGACTTTGAACTAAGCGCGGAGAGTTACCATCTAGGTAGCTGCTTAAAATCAATTAGTTAACCTGCTTAATTATTCGGGTGAGCAGCCTCTGTTAGCGTAAAAATATAATTGCTTATTAAGTCAAATTTAGGTGTAATGAATAAATAATAAGCGCTGAGCAATGCAGGGAAAGCTTACATAACACTAGCTAAGCTGATTAAATTAGCTAGGAAAGTGAGAGCCTCCAAAAAGTCTATTTTATATAAATAAGCCATAGCATAAATTACACCAACTCTGACACACTGAGCAGGTAGCGGCTCAGTCCAACAAGCGATTATGCAACACAAACTATGTGTCGCATAAAAACTAAAATGTTAAATGCCAAGTGTAGATTAAACTAGAGAGTACGTATGTCGGATATTGAAAAGAAGAATGATGGAACGTGGGTTTTACGTACAAGTCTTGGTTCTGGGAAGTCGTATTTCACTGAAAAGCTTATAGAAAATCTATACAGCAAACTGGAAAACGATTCTATTTCTAGTATTAGCGACAAGTTCAAACGCCTATATGCCGATTTAGAGTTCGATGATTTAGATGTTAAGAAATCCACATCAGAGATAAAGAAGCACTACAAAAACGAGTCGCTAACGCTGGTGCTAGGTGCGGGCGTATCATTGGACTATGGGCTGCCAACTTGGGATCAACTTCTTCAAAGATTGATAGCCAAAACACTAGATTCATCTGATGAGGAGAATCTTAGTGTATCCGGGTTATTTAATTTGGTTTTCGGTCCTAGTGCCATTATATCTGCTCGGTACTTGAAGCTACATTTTGATAAAGAGAAAAGTAGAAAGGGTGGAAGAAAATACCCGTTTGAGACGGAAGTTAGGAATGCTCTTTATGAAAACATAGAGGACCATACATCATTAACTTATAAGTCAATCGTTAAGCTATGCGTGTCTCCTGGAAAGAGCCCTAGTCTGGATTCTGTAATTACCTATAATTACGACGATATTCTTGAGTATCATTTGAATGATTTAGGGCTAGGCATAAAATTTAAATCAGTATATCAAATAGGCACAAATCCCAAGCAAGACGAATTACCCATCTATCATGTTCACGGCTACCTACCTAGAAAGGGCAATATTACTGAAAAGCATTCGGTTATTTTAAGTGATGATGGTTATCATAAGCAGTATTCTGACTTCTATAGTTGGAGTAATCTAGTTCAAATTAATAAATTCAAAGATACAAACTGTCTTTTTATAGGTCACTCATTCACGGATCCAAACCTAAGGCGCCTCCTAGAAATAGCAAAAGCTCAGCGCGGAAATGATCATATACAGCACTACCTAATTAAGAAGAAGTACTCGGTAGAGACCGTAATGAAGCATATAAAGAGCTTGGCTTCTCAGAAACCAGAGCTTCAACCGTTACTCTCAGATGATGAAGAGAGGATTTTAGATATCGCTAAAACCTTGGTTAAGGTTGTTCATAAATTTGAGTTTGATGATGCCGCATCTTTTGGTGTAGAGATAATTTGGGTTGAAGAATTCAGCGATATACCGAGAATTCTTGATGCAGTTAGTGAATAGCATGTAACAAGTAAAAGCACTCGTAGGGCTTCGCTGGTGTTTGAAGCTTTACTTGTCGAGTCTAAGAAGGGAGCCATGATTAAAGATTGGAATGAAATAAAGCAGTACCGGTTTGAAACGCTTTTATTAGGTAATGGATTTAGTATAGGTATAAGCGATAGATTCAAATATGAGTCACTGTTGGATCAAATTGTTCTATTCGATATTCCTATGTATCCAATGGCCAGAGACTTATTCCGAGAAGATAAAGTTAATACTCATAACTTTGAAGAGATTCTAAGGGTAATATATCATGCTAGCTTGGTGAATTTTTACAACCAAGATGCAATTAAGCAGCTATATTTTAACGTCCAAAAATCCTTGATCGATGCAGTTAACCAATCTCATGTTGCATACTCAGATGTGCCAATTGAGGCCGTCGCCGATGAACTTAAAAAATATGGATCAATCTTCACAACAAACTATGACCTGATTCTTTATTGGTCTTTAATGGGAGCGTTTTCATTCCGAGGGTTCTGCGACTATTTTTGGTCTTACGGCTGTGAATTTGATCTTTCTAATACTACTATTTGGGATAGTAAAAGACCGATATACTATCTGCATGGTGCCGTGCATCTTAAAACAAATCCTGATGGGGTTGTATATAAAGTAACAGCATCGGAAGATCGAACTCTCTCGGATATAATCAGCTCGAAAAACATGGGAAATACCCCGCTATTTATATCGGAAGGAAAGTCAGAAATAAAGCTAAGAAGAATACGTGAAAATTATTATCTTGGCTTTTGCTATGACAAGCTTCTGAGGAATAATAAGAATATGGTTGTTTATGGTCATGGACTTGATAAAGAATATGATGAGCATATTTTATCTGCATTAAAGAAAGCTCCAATGGAAAAGCTGGCTTTTAGCGTATTTTCAGGTTTGGGCGCAGAGCAAAAAGAAGCTTTCGCTAGTAATATCAGAGTGTACTTTTCAAGCACGGATAAGGAGCTACATTTTTTTGAGTCAGATACGCATCCTCTATCGATGTAAAACACGTAAACAAGGCCATTAAATACGCTCTCTACGGTAGCAGGACGTTCCCAAGCTCGCGCCGTTTATGTCCATCTTCATTTCAACTATTCGGGCTGAAACACTACTGTCCATCGAAGGATTATGAATATAACTCGTTTTTGGCCTAAGGTGAGTTAACAAAAAAATTTATATGCTGTTCGTTTAAACATTAATACAGTCATAAAGTTACCTTTGCTATTTACTGAATAAGCTCTGGGTATTTGTAAGGAGGTAGACTAATTTTACATATCTTGATAAGTTATAGAGATAAATGGAATTATATTGAATATGTCTTCGTATATGACAGTTAGTAAGCCGAAAAACACCGCGAGCCTCAGTCAATTGGGGAACTTATACCAATATCTAATTGCCCTTAAAATTTGTATAGAGTCTGCTGATGGAGCAATTTTAAATATTGAGCAATACGGTGATATCACAACAGAAGATTACAACTATGAGATCAAACACCACGCAGATCCTAAATGTAACTTGAACGGTACTCATATAGACTTTTGGAAGTCTCTGTCCAACTGGGTTAATAATAGAATTCTACTATCTTCACATTCAAAGTTCATTTTGCTCACCAGTGCAATAGTTAATAGCAATTCATCCTTCTACGCTTGGAATCAGTCTACACCAGAAGAAAAATTTACGATTATTAGCAGTATTCTTGAAGGCATAAATAGCTCTAATCATGCATATAGTACTATCAGACCATATCTGAATAACGTTTTTGAGTTTGATGATTCATACACTAAGGATGATTTACTAGGCGTACTTGAAAAGCTAGTTATTAAGCATTCATTTGAGAATGCGGAAAGTTTGTATTCAAGTTTATTGGAGCATTCTGCTTTCATCTTTGCAAAAGACAATAAAAGACCTGCGTTAATTCGTTCTCTAATTGGTTTCATAGTTGAAAAAGGCGTTTATTCACCAACTGAGTGGGATATCGAAGTAAATGAATTTAGAGAGTTTCTAAGGGAGCAGGCTAGAAAGTTAGTAAACAATGAAGTATTGGATTTTCCTGATCTCAAAATTGATACGGAAATAGACACAGATACATATGATAAAGATTTTATCAAAAAAATTGTCGATATCCCTTACCCTGAAAAAGTTAGTGAAGCGGCAGAAAATTATACTTATACGCAAAATGTTTTGTTGGTAATGGCAGAAAGAAACCCTCATGTACTAAAAGAGTTTAGCAAACAAGTAAATGAGGCTGGCATACAGTTAAGCGATATCAAAGAAGTTATTTGTCTTGAGATAGAAGATATTGATGCGAGAAAGTTAATAAAAAAATCAAAAATTTTATACAACAAAGCTTCGTTGCAAGTGAAAACTGGGCAAAATGTTCCTTCAAATATACAAAAAGGGATTATTCATACCCACATTGACCAGTCTGACTTTCATTGGAAAATTAAGGCAGAAGACATTGAAGATTAGTGAAATAGAACAGCTTTCATTAAGCCCATTTTGGTTATCAAAACTAATTAGTCATTTCGTAGAAGGTTATGGAAAAAAAACTCCATTTGAACTCACATACATACTGCTGCCTTTGGTTCTGAGACAAGAGTCTAGAGAGGCCCTTTCTAAACTTAATGCAAATAGTACTATTTACTCTGCGTTTTTAGACCATAGAGACAAAAGGCTAAACATTACAGCGTTGCAACATTATGTTGAGGCTTATTCTAAATATGTAAACCCTTCTCTAATTGTTTACGCCAATGCAGGCCATTCCTTTGGAAAATACTTACAAAATTCAAGGAAGTATGACTTCAAAAAAGAAAAAAACCAACAAACAAAAAAGTTCTATAAGGCTGCATATTACTTGGGAGTGATTTTTTCGAAGGAAGAAACTAAGGATTGTTTTTATAAGTTAGGAGTGTTCAAGGTATGAACAGCTACATTAAAAAAATTATAATATTTAGTGACAATGGTGAACAAAGGGAGCTTACATTAACTAATGGGTTGAACATAATTAGTGGACACTCTAAAAAAGGTAAAAGCGCACTTATCGAAATTGTTGATTACTGCCTATGTTCTACAGTCCCTTCAATTCCCAAAGGCATAATTTCAGACTTTGCTAGTTTGTTTTGCATCGTTATGAAAGTGGAAAGTAACTACTTAGTGATTGCTCGGCCTAATGATGAAACTCAACGAACTAAAGTATATGTGTCCTTAGAGACAGATAAGTCTTTTTTGAAAAGTTTTAATATCAGATACTTTGATGATAAGCCTTTGCTAAAAATAAAGGGAGCCGGACAAGAAAATATTGAAAAGTTTTTAGGGCTAAATGTTTTAGATTCGAATCTGGATGATTCTGATAGAAAAAAAGGCAAAGCTTCACTTAGAAATATGACACCTTTCCTCTATCAATATCAAAATTTAATCGCCAGTAAGCATGCCTTATTTTCTAAAATGGACGATTACAGTAAGAAAACCAGCATTATTGAACAGATCCCAATATTTTTAGGAATCGTTGATGCTGAGTACTATTCTTTGAGACGTCAGATTGATGATATAGAGAAACAGCTAAAAGCAATAGATAGAGAAAAGCAGAAAGAAAAAACATTTAATTTGCAGTATCAAAGCCGATTAGAAGGGCTTTGTAGAAATTACTTTTCAATTGTAGGAAAAGAGCTACCAGAATTTCACAATGTTAATGATCTAATCTTAATAATCAAAGAGTTACCTTCATTTGATCAAGCGGAGCCATTTAAATCAGACGCAAGTAGGCTTTATAGCAACTTAAGATCTCAGCTTTCTACTAAAACGCTTGAATTAAATTCAGTTAATGGAGAGTTAACGAAAATTGAGAGTATTTCTAAGCGTGCGAAAAAGACTATTTCTCATTTATCTAAGCTGAAAGGACGAGTTGAACATGTGGAAGAGGCTTCATGTCATTGTCCTATATGTGGGACCGATGTTAAATCACTCTCAGAGGAAGCTTCGTTAATCAATACTGCGCTGGATTCATTGAACTCAGAAGTAGGCTCAATGGCAGGTTTTGCAAGGTTTGATAGCGAGCAGCTAGAGACATTAAAGCAAAGAAAAAGAGAGGTTCAAAAAGTAATCTCAGAATTGACTGCTCAAATAAATGATTTAGAAAGCTATAATTCTAAGGTAAAAGAGTATAAAGACAAAAGAGATTCACTTGGATATTTAAGAGCTAAAATAGAAGTTGTTGCTGAGCAAATCAGCAATAGAATTCAAGTTAGTGATTATGGTGAGAAGGAACTTGCAGAAGAGCGAAACGCCTTAAAGCAACGGATTCAAAAATATGATTTTGAATCTGACCTAGTTGATTGTCAGTCGAAATTGAATGGCTGGGCAAACTCTATTGCGAATGCACTCGATTTTGAGCAACAATTTTTACCTGCCAAATTAAATATTAATTTGCGAGATCTTTCTATTTTTCACAACGACAAGAAATATGGGAAGCTAAGGTTGTCTGATTTTGGTAGTGGTGCAAACTGGTTAGCTTTTCACCTAGCGGCTTCTATTAGCTTTCTGCGGTTGTTCTCATACAAAAAAAACTCACCTGTTCCTAACTTCTTATTTTTAGACCAGCCCAGCCAAGTCTATTTTCCACGAGATTTTAGTAGTCATAATGATGATATTAAAAAGGTTGAGAATATATACATCCAAATAATAAAAAGCTTAAAAGAAGCCAGAAAAACGTCAGGCTCATATTCACAAGTAATTGTGCTAGATCACGCTGATAACTTAGATTTAAAAGACTATAAATATGAGCGTTATGTAAGAGCTAAATGGTTTGATGAAGAAGATGCTTTGATTTAATCATTTAGCATAGATGGTCTGTATATATAGACCATTTTATGGACTTCCGAGCTTAGTAGTTGGTAAGCCTTAATTTGAACTTTCTAATACACTGCTGTCCAAAAATGAATTTACTTAATAGACCTTAAAAACGGCTTTGAGCGAAGCAGGCATTCAAAGTGTAAACGTATAAATAATTATTTCACGTTATGCAATTTAATTGACTTATCGTTAAAATTCTCATAAAAATTTAAGTTGTTAATTTTAAAGCTATTTTATGCGTATTTTCGTAATGTAATTTTACCCATTCTCGAATAAGTAAATTCTCGGTTATAGCGGAGTCTAAACAATTGTAATTCCTTTAGGCTATGTGTAAGTTATTAATAATTAAATTAATAAAAATCGTATTTTGATAATTCTGGAAATTGACACATTAAGTGTTAACAGGAATTCTCGGTAATACGCTGTTCATCTATAAGGAAATATCTGTGACAAAAAATACGAAATCAGAAAATTTAACAAAAAGCATACTGGTATTTGTACGAGACCATTGGGCTCTTGTAGCTTCTGTAGGTTATTTGTACCTTTCAGTAATGGGAATGTCACAAGCCTATTTCTTCTTTCATGCATTCGGAATCAATGTTTTCGAGTTTTCAGAGCTAAATGATTTTGCTCTTGCAGCATTCAAGGAGCCTAAGACTCTACTTTATGGATTGGGTATGGTGGCTTATGTAAGCTTTGCATCTCTAATGGCTCAAGTGTTTATTAAAAGGCGCGAGAAAAGGAAAGGCGGATCGAGTAACTTAAATAGTAATATTTTAACAATGCAGATGAGGGCAATGTCCTTAATGGTCATTCCTGCTTTACTGTTTGTGCCTATCTTTTTACCAAACCTATTAAACAACTCATATAACGACGAGTGGAAGTCAGACTATATTTCAGACGCTAAGAACCATGTCGAAATTAAACTTCGTGTTAGTTCTATACATAACCTCCCCAATGGGGAGATAAAAAATTTATCCATGCTGGGCACTACAGATAAATTTACATTCTTTTATTCAAAATCAGAAAAGAAAGTGATTATTGTGCCTATCACCAATGTTTTATATGTGCAGCACAGCTAACAAGTCAATTAACTATGCGCCTTGCAGGCGCCGGACGCAGCAAAGCTGCGCCTGTTATTGAGGCGTTACTGATTCGATACTCTAACGCGTTTTTGTGTATAGGTGGGTTATTATAAATATAACTGCCCTAAAAACTAGTTAGAGTAAATGTTCTAAAAATCTATTCTTCAGAGGTAGCTAAACATCGAGGTTCCTTCTTGAGTGTTTTGCTACGGATCTATCTTTATCAACACCTCTGTGCGCACAAGTCGTTTCTTTATATTCTTGGTGCCATAGTCCAAAGCATGTTTGCTTGATGTTCTTAACGGAAAATATTTCGTAATGATTTGTATATTCGGATGAGATGAGAAGTTCGAATTAAAGAAGGCTCCGGTAGGTTTATTTTAAATCCAGAAATTTTCTCATTCGGTATGTTTTGAATATCTAGGCCTGAAATAACATTTTGATTTTTCGGTTCAATGCTTCATTGTTACATAATATTGATAAAGGTCTTAAAGCCTACTAGAGAAAGTTTTCCGTCAGAAATAATCGTTCTTGGTTAGTAAAGGAAATATCAAACTTTGATATCTTAAAGATATTAATAAACCTTAATTATGTCTAATAAAGCAAGCAATAACTCGCATAATGCCTGCTTTATTGTGCATCATGATTGCTAGAACTTATAACTGAAGCCCACCGAAAATGTTTGTTGGTGAGGCATGCCCTCACGTTTCGTTTTGGTGTTACTTACATATATTTTGTGTCTTTATCTATAAAGACATCAGCACCGAAATTATAGAAATCATCAAACAAACTTTTTCAGCACCATTTCATAGCTTTTCGTTAGTGATCATTAAGCCAAAGGCTCCTGCAAGTCGAACTTCTAACATCAATGAATAATGGTTCTGCATTGGTGTTACTATTTAATCAAAATCTCATCGTGCCTGAGATTCTCATTTTGAATGGCAATCGCCACAACAAACTTGCTTTGCTGAAGAGACTGGCGTAATTTAATACTGGTACGATGAGTCTATAAGAATAAAAAGGTCAAACGTGACGATTAAACAAGAATCGGTGTTTATTAAATTCGCCGAAAGCCAAACTTTACATTTACGCCGTATCAGTAAGACTGATGCGAAAGGCCCTGCGGTGTTTTTTATGCATGGTGCCGTTGAAAATGGCAAAATCTTTTACACCCACAGCAATAAAGGTTTAGCACCATTTTTAGCTGAGCATGGCTATGTTTGCTATGTGGCAGATTTACGTGGTCGAGGTGAAAGTAAACCTGCGATTTCAAAGCATGCAAAGTATGGCCAAACCGAGGCTATTTTAGAAGATATCCCCGCATTTTTAGATAAAATTAAACAGCTTGAAGGCGAGCCTGCTCGTTATTGGGTGGCACACTCATGGGGCGGGGTGTTAATGAACAGTGTATTTGCGCGTTTTCCTGAGTTGATTGATGATGTTAAAGCCTGTGGCTATTTTGGTTCTAAACGGTCTTTGTATAACCATCACCCAAGCAAGTATATTCAAGGTAATTTGATTTGGTATGGTTTGGCGCCATTAGTTGCCCGTAAGCATGGTTTTGTGCCGGCTAAAAAACTGAAATGGGGCAGTGATGATGAAACCCGTAAGTCACATTATCAAAGTATGCAGTGGGCTAAGCGTAAACCTTGGGTCGATACTGACGATGGCTTTGATTACGCCAACGCATTAGCTGATAAGGCACTACCGCCCATTATGCATGTGGCAGGTGTTAAAGATAAAGCGCTATGCCAGCCGATTGATATTGAAAAATTCATGGCAGAGTCTGGCATCGGCAAGCAAACGATGACCATTTATGGCCGTAAATTTGGCCATAAGGTCGATTATGATCACATTAATATGCTTACTCACCCACAGGCGCGTTTTGATCAGTTTGTTGATTTGTTGAACTGGTTTGAGACTCACGCATAAGCGTGTGCATTGCGCTCTCGTAGCGTTTGTATTTCTCTAATGCTTTATCAGTTAACGGCTGTCTTACAGCCGTTTTGCTGAGCGTTGCCACCGGTTTTTTTGACTTATAAAAATCTAAAAACTGTGTGCTGTACTCAATGTTTAAGAACTTACACAGGGCTGTTAGTGTTTGTTCGCTGTCACTGATAAGTGCTTCATAGCTTAAATCAAAAACCGCCTCTGGCATCACGTTTTGCCAATGCTCCATTAACTGCTGATACAAATCAAAATACTGTTTAAACTCTGGGAGTGAACAAAAATAAGGTTCGTTTTCAGCAAAATAGTTGCTAAAAACTGACCAAGCAATTGCATTATACTCGCGCTGCATATTAATAAACTTGGCGTTAGGAAAGAGTAAGTAAATCAATCCAAGTGACTGATAGTTAGCAGGTAGCTTATTGATCATAAAGGGGCGCACAACTGGCGCTTGCTTTATTCGTTCAATATAAATATTACGGGCATTGTTAATTAGCCCTTGGTTTAGCTCTGCTAAGCAATCTGGGTAAGGGAGCTGTGTTTGTTGTTCAAGGTATGCAACAACCTGATTGCTGATACTGGCATCTTCGCCAAGACTGGCAAAATTATCATGGCTTGCCAGCATTTGCTCCACCAGTGTTGAGCCACTTCTTGGCATACCAATAATAAAAATGGGTGTAATTGTGCCGGTGAATGTTTTGTCTCTGGCATCAATTAGTTCAGCTGTATTTTGCTCTATGATGCGCTGATAAAAAGGCACTAAGTCACGGGTTTTAAACTGCGTGAGTTTTGTTTGTAGCTTATTAGCTAGGCTAAAGTAGTTAAAAGCTTGTTCTGTATCATTTAACTGATCGTAGCTTTTACCAAGGGCATAATAACACACCATTTTTAAGCGCAGGTTATTGGTCAAAGTTAAAAATTGGTGTAGCTCATTTATGTAATTTTGTTCATTGTTAAAACGCCCAAACTGCACTAACTCAAATAAAATGTACGCCTTTACAGGGTAATTTCCCATACCAAGGGCATGCTTTAAAATACCGTAGGCTTTGTCTAACTCGCCATAGGTTAAATAATGTTGGGCAAGATAGTAGTGTGGCTCAGGGTTGTGGCTGGCAATTGATTTTGCATATTCGAGTACGGTTAAGGCATCTTGTGGTGAATGCACGCCATTAAAAGCATCGGCAAGAGCATGGAGCGGTTCAAGCATATGAGGTAATCGTTCACAGGCTCTTTGTAGAAGGTATACAGCAGCATCATAACGTTCTAAACGCAGTGCAATACGGCCCAATCCAAATAACGCTTCGCCGTTTTCAGGATCTGAATCGAGAATGGTTTTAAAATGAAACTCGGCCTCTTTAAGCTTGTTTTCATTCAGTAGTTGATTCGCTTTTTCTAACAGCATAGGAATGGCGGGTTATTTGTTATTTTTATTTACTATAAAACGAAAAAGGCGAAATGTCTTTCGCCT
>Ga0213830_1000443_pt1 | contig 24988 bp, 29 predicted proteins | sample SWATP11_FD_161661 | JGI IMG/M metagenome (GOLD analysis project Ga0213830, IMG submission 161661) | Coastal seawater microbial communities from Marineland, Florida, United States - SWA TP1 #1 | ecosystem: Environmental > Aquatic > Marine > Coastal | place: USA: Florida | collected 2016-08-06 | reverse complement strand
ATCTCCAGCTATCATCTGTTAGCATTATTCTCGGCATTTGGGGAAGTTACATTGTTTTTTGGCAAAACCATTATAACCGACCCATTTGCTGATTAATTTTCATACCACAAAGATCAACACGCTCTAGGTAATCAGTAAAGCTTACTAGAGCGAGACAGTAAACTACCTAGTCCACCAAAACTAATGCTAGTGAAATAGCCAAAGCCATGTACTTTCTTTACTTAAGTTGATTTTTATTAGATCTACGTACGCACAGAATATGCACAGGAGCAGTTTATGCACTGGTTGTTTTATCTAAAATTTCGAGTGGTAAAAAATCAAATTAAATAAAGTGAAAATTGCTACATGCCTGATTCTTATTGTTCTGATAGGCTATTTAGAAAATTTTTCGAGGGAAGAAAATAGTGGGGTGGCTGATGGGACTTGAACCCACGACAACCGGAATCACAATCCGAGTGTTAGTATTTTACAGTCGTTACTACTAGTAAATTATCATTGTTATTATTGCGTACGTATTTTGCAATTAATGGCTATTAATGATTAATGATGTTCTTTGAAAGGCACAGAGTCAGCACGTTAATCATATTAAGGCAGAAATCTATTTAAAAATTAAAAAGCAAAGTCAGCTTCAGGATCAAAGTCAAAGCTAAATGGTTCGGGGTGTAATTCACTAGCTTTAAAAATGATATGGCGCTGAATATCGTTAGTTACACTAATTGAGGTATGAATTAGTCCAGCGGATTCACCGCCAGGATATTTAGAATCTCTACCGTCTGTATATATTTTATAACCGACGTGGTAGTGATGAACGGAATGCTTCTCTGCTTTATCTAAAAACTTTTTATGCCTTTCACTTGCTTTGTTACGATCAAAATCCCAGCTAGGTTTATATTTCCCTGGCAATCCATCAATGCCATGTCCGTTATCAAGAATCCCTTTAAAATTACTATACATTTTACGTAGTAATTCGTGCGAAAGCTCACCTTCTTTAGCTAATTCCTTTAGCTTCAGAGAAACAGATGCTCTAATTTCCATTCCAGCAATTACCTCTTATGCTGTCATCCAAGCAATAAAATCTTCTTCACTATTTACGGTATCAGGTATATCAACATACCCACTATCAATGAGCGCATCTAAAGCACCATCAACTTTAGATATATATGATTCCATCATTTTGGGGGTAAAATATCCTTTAAGTTCTTCAATTGTTATTTCCATTTGATCTGCTCTTCCACTAGATGTCCCATCATGGCTATGCATTAGCCAAGGCGATTCATGATGTGTTTGTGCGCGCAATGCTAACGCACCTTTATGACCATATTCATCATAGACTAAATCTAAAATAGCCTTTTGCTCATTATTAAGCCCGGCGGCCGATTGCACACCTAAGCACAAGGCTAAACTTGCAAGGGCAATATTTGAGCGTCCGAAGCTTTTTAATGAATGGTATAAAGGACTAACGACAGGGCCATGATCCCAAGCTTCAATTTCTTGATCAAATAAAGGGGTATCAAAAATGCCAAGGTGGAACCCTTGTGAGTAATATACAAGCTTCTGAATTTTTAAGTTAGAAAAAGTGATTCCATCTTTCTCTGCTTTTTCAGCTAGATAGTAAACAGCTGCTTCATAAGACATAACATTCACCGTGCATAGAGTTCATCCGTAGAATCCATTCGAAATAAAGAGGAAATAACACTAACTAAGCTAGTTATATTATTAAACTTAATACATCCGAGGCGCGAATTCTACAGATAATTGTATATAAATACAACCACAGTAACTGTATGGGTGACCAGTTGTTGGCGTGAAAATCTCAAGACACGAATTAAAATATCAATATATAGTCATGACCAGTTCATCTCACTACAAGATATAGTTTTTCACGCGATAGAGAATCAAACAGGGCACTCCATTTTTATTTACATGATTTTTCATATAATGTGATGACTACCAATTAAAAACAGCAAAAAACAACCGAGACTACCCCTATTTCCTTATGACACATTGCAATAATTAAACTGTTTATCATATAGTTAAATACGATGGATAGAACGCAAAAAACAAAAAGGCTACTGTATGTCGTACCCCTTAGTACTAATTATTGATTGCCTAATCGCCGGTATAGCTCGTCAATCTGGTCAGGGTCGAACAAGGTTTCAAACTCAAAGTACGGAAACCCCCTGAGCAATAATTTCAGCAGTTTTATGGTCTTTGCTGTCACCGGCACCGCGTATTCAACAAACTTCGCCCGAACTGCGCCTCTGACTTCGTTTTCAGTCGTATCATAGCCATAGAAGCTAAGCCACATGGCTAATTCCTTGCGTTCTATGCAGGTGTTATCCAGGTTGCAAAAGCCCTGCATAAAGGCGCGTATAAACAAACGCCGTAAAATACTGTCGCTGCCTTCACCGATTTTCTGACCGTCTTTGGTTGTCAGGTACTTGCCGTTAGCACCTTTAAGGAATCGATAGCGAATCCCCTGCGGAACGGTCAGCTTCGTAGTCGCAAAGTAATCTTCCCACTCAGCCCAGTCATTCAAGGTTTTCAGGCAATTGTTAATACGCCAACCATCAAAGCGGGCACGCATGAGCATGGCATCTTCCACTGTTTGATGTGGCACGGATTCGCAAAACACATGGGTACGATGGCCATTAGTGACTTCACGGGCATTGACCAATAACCGTTTACAGTCCCATTCCAGATTAAGTCGTTCAGTGCTGTAGCGGGTGACATGGTCATACTCATTAATGAACATATCGCGCTTCGGGATAATATGTTTGAAGGTCACTTGCTGGCCTGGCTCGCGGTTAAAGTACAAGTCCTGAAAAGCCCGGTGCTTGTCTTTGACCCTTTTGTCCAAGACCACGCCCGCCCTTGCTTGAAACGCCTTTTCCCCGTCAATCGTTTCAACCGTATCATTGCCACGGGTTTTAATGAATATCGCCCGTTTAGCAGCATGTTTCTTGGTGAGTATTTCCTTATCGGTTGATTCAATCATGTGGTAACAGCCCCTGAAACGCTGACAGATAGGGCCACTTAAATCAATTTCACCTTGTTCAATATCAGCGGTGGTGACAAAACCGTCCGTGGTTATACAGGCGATAGCGTGCTCTTTCGAGACACCCAACATCATTTCGGTCATCAGTGCCCGTGCGGTACTGGTCACATGCATGGCGTAATAGGGATTGGTGATTTTCGATTGCGGGATTTGCTTGCTTAAGCCCGAGACCGTATCAAAGACTGCCCGCTTCCTTAAGCCTTGTGCCAGCTTGCCGTAAAGACTGTTGCCAATTTCCTTCCACATGCGCTCTTCAAACGAGCCTGAGACATACAAGTTACGCTGTGCGCGTACTTCCTGCATAAAAGGTAAGAAAATGCGGTTATCCTCGTCTACCCAGTCACCGACAACGCCTTTTATCAGTTCAATGTCGACACCGGCATTTAAGGCCACTTCAATCTCAGGTGCCCCGCAAACGGTTATCCCTTCTTTCACGTATAACAGCCCTCGATTACCGGCATGTACCGGCAAAGTTGGAATTAAACAATCCTCAGGGTGCTTAAATTTCACATAAGCAATGCCAAATCTGTCCCCTTTAAAATCGTTAATATCTTCGGTAGTGCGCAGTGAGCCATAATCAATCGGACGCAGCATGTTCAAAATCACGGTATAGCATGACGGCGCATCATAATCACGCCAGATACCTTCATCAGATAAGCCGTTAAGAAAACATTCATTACGCCCGCCGTGATAACCTTCAATCGCAAATTGCTCGAAGATACTACGTAGCAAGGTTGTGACGGTTTTCTTTAAGGTCACTGGCTTGGCTTTCTTGTGCGACCAGACAGTTTGCTTTATCTCTTCAAAACCAAAGACTTCGTTAAAATCCCCTTCTAACAGGTGTGAAAAACGTTTAACCCCGATACCGCCAATGGTATAGGGTACGGACTTAAAACCCAGCTCGACACAGCAAAATTCAATAATACGCTCCATATACAAGGCAGCAATTTCTGAGTCCCTGATGCTGTATTTATCAAATAGCTCGGGGGCTTTCTCCCTGAACTCAATCATGCGTTCTATGGAATAAGGGGCAGGAATTTCGAATTTATTAATACCTACCAGCTCACCGACTGCCGCAAGGTTAAAGCCAGCCGGACAAAGCAACATCAAATCATAAAACGAGACATCGACCTGACGTAAATTACGGTGCTTATCGCGAAACCGTTGCTCGTCAAAATCCAGGCTGCGTTTGCGAACAACCTCAATATCAACCGCGTAATCTTCTTTAATAGTCACCACTGACTTACGCACACCCTGTAAGCGTGTTTTAAAATCTTTAAAGGCACCGGCAAAGGCGAACAAGTCTGCCGAAATCATAAAAGCGGCCATCACCACGTGCTCAGGCCATGCTTCGAGTACGTCAGCTTCAATTGCTGCCTCAATAGCTTTTACAAAGAACTTGTCAAAGCGCATCCGCCCCCTTTCAGTTAAGACTTTGACCTTAAATACACCACTACATTCGCGCCCTTGGTGGCGAATACAGTAGGAATAGGCAAGGATAATGTTCTTGTTGGCATCACTGGGGTCGCGCTGATATTCCGTATCAAAACCAAATATCGGGCTTTCCTGAATGTTATGTCGTTTACGTCTGCGCTTATTTTTACCTTTACCCTTAATTTTCTCTTCATAGGCTTTAAGCTTTTCCATTAAACGCTGAGTGATATCCGGCTTGTTTCGCGCTTTGATAGGGTTTTCAACTGCATGGACGATTTCGTTACGCAATGACGGTGTCATGGACGCTGGCTTTCTACAGGTTGCACTAAGCCCTGCAAGCGCCGTTAGCCTAAACTTGGGCTGGCGCATGGACTTAAGGCTTCTTGGGCGTACTTTCATTGTTATTCCCCTTCAAATAAAAAAGCCCCTCGTTGTGATTGAGGGGCTTGTGGTTTAATACGTTGCGTCTGGCAGGACTACAAAGGTTAGGGTTTAGGGATTAAAGGTTATTCATTGTCTAATTCAGGGTTATGCTCAAGCTGCGGCTTATCTTTAAAGGCATCCCAATCAATCTGGGTGCCATCAATGACTGCATCCATCAGCGCAGAGCTGATCTGATACGCCTTTTGACGGTCTGTTTCTTCAAACCAGAAAATCATCTCATTACTGTCATCAAAGACAGCAACACCGTTATCAGTGGGAGTGATCGATTTCACCGAATCGCGCTTAAAGCCGCCGAAAGGGGTGCGCAAAAATTGTGATTTACTATTACGTGGTGCCATGTTCTTTTTCCTCTTTAAAAAATATAAATTAATGTGCTGCCAGACACAGAAGTCAACATTCGAGCAACTGTGCAAGCTCTGCCTGTGTTGCCTGTTGGGTTTCTATTTCAGTGTTGATGCTGTCCTGTTTTGCCAACATCGCCTCTTCAAAGGCCAGTACGTCTTCAAGGCGAAAACGAATAGGCGCATTTTTACCCGTGCCAAGCTTAAAGAACCGAGGCAGGCTGGCAGGGTTCTGCGAGCAGGCTTTATCAACGGTTTTCAGGCTCAGCCCTAATCGGGTGGCAATATCAGCTTTTTTCAAATGTGAGTTAGTCATATCGCTCTCTTGCTGTTGATTACTAACAGGGACAAAGCATACGCGGATGGTGAAATTTGACTTAAGTGAGCGGGCAAACTTGGGAAATGCCCGCTTGAGGTGGAACGAGGGTTACATTACGGGGAGTGAGTGTCAGGCAATTGCGGAAAGCCCTCAATACCGGCAGTCATCGTGCTGACCGCATCACTGACAACACCGGCAATATGTTTATCCTGATAAAAGGCGTAGTGCTTTTGCGTCACCTTAATATCACTGTGACCCAACAGGTAACTTGCCATACGGATATCCGCAGTGTTTTTAAGCACTGTTGAACAAAAAGACTTTCTGAGCGAATGAATGTGTAAGGGTGAGCCAGATGTAAACTGCTCTAATGCATCATCACCCGAGATAACAATACCTGCCCGCTTACAAATGCGCCTGAACGCACTGCGAGGACGGGATATGTGTTTACCTTCCTTTACCGCTGACGGAAAAAGACAAGCATTACTCGAGAGGCTGCAACAAGTCTGTACAATCCATTTAGCCTCAGCACATAGGTAGACGGTCTGCGGTTTTTTTTGCTTGTTTTCGACAATCGTTACATAGTTACCATCGGCTGATAGCATATCCCTCGTGATAGTAATACAGTTCCCGATACGAAGACCGGTAAATAACGCCAATAACAGCGCCATCGCGTGAAAGGAAAAGCAATCACTGTCCGGCACGCATTCAGCCAAACAGGCGCGGATAAAACTTAAATACTCTTCATCAGACAAGATACGGGTATTCACATTGGTTTCAGAACGGGCAGGAATAATGGTGCAAGGGTTACTTGTCAGTAACTGGTATTTTATCGCCGTTGAAAAGATAGACGATAATAACGCACGAATACGATTATGGGTTGCATCCGAAAGGTGCTCAGGCAAGTTATTAAGCAGACATTGCGCCTGATAACTGCTTATCGCTGATAGGTAAGTCTCCCCTAACACCGGCTGAATATGGTTGCGAAACCGGCTTTCATCATCCTGCCAGCTCCTGTTACCTTTCTTTTGTACCTGCACCAGGTGCAGCTTATAAAAGAATGTTGTTAAACTAACCCGACTTGCCAAATTGTTTAATTCACCGGACTGGAACTTCTCATAATAGTCATTAGCTAAGCGTTCAAAGGTTGCAAGTTTCATCATAGGAAAAGTGCCGAGCACTTTAGATTTGCGCTTACCCTGGTGGCATACCCTGACCATTAAGGATTTACGGGTTTTCGTCACCCTGAGCCGTAAATGCGGTTTACCCTTAACACGGTACTCGGTGACATCACCCGTTAATAATACCGCGTTATCAAACGCTTTCTTCGTAAAATCGATATCATAAAACATAGTACAATACTCCAGTATCAATTGATAAACTGGCATCAAAGCAAAAACAAACAAGATGTCTGTAAACAGCGGGGAAAGTTGGGTGACGGATAAAGAACTAAGAAGGCCGCATGAGCAGTATTTACAATCTCTCGGCGTTGACCCATTGCAGGTAAAGTGTGTTAAGCGATTATTCGGCTTGCCAGATGGCGCAAAAGATTTTGAACTGGACAACCATCTTGTCATTGCACAGCGGGAGCTGGGTGGGATGGAAAACAACCTTGATCATGCAATGTTAAAACGGCTTTTATTGAAACAGCCAAATCCCGCGTTCAGCACGCAATCCTTGAATGGTACATGGCAGCAAATCAGAGATGCACATCTTAACCCTTGTTTGGCCTATATTGCTGAACAAGACGATGAAGACTTAATCGCACTTATCGACCAGTTAGTACCGCTCGACCGCCCTGCGAAAAGCTATATTCCGGTCACCTTACTATTACCGTCTGAAAGTCAAGATTATCACAGCGAAACCAAAGCACTGACCGGTTATCAAGCCTCATGGCAGCTATATCAGCTAGGTTGCGATAGCTGGGAAAAACAGGTTAATCAAGATAAGACATGGGCGTTAAAGCTCTTTCTGGCGTTTTCGTTTTTAGGCCTCGCTGATACCACCATTTATAAAAACGGCGACGGCAGTACACTGTTCCATCACCTGTTAACCACCGCTAACCTACTGGATACGTTCAGCTTTTATGATTTAGAGAGTTATAAAGAAACGCTATTAAACCCCGACAGCAAGGCAGTGCTTGAGTTTGAAGTCATTGAGAATATCTTCCGACATACTGAATCAGCGTATTGTGCTATACCCCCTGATATTGCAGACCTACTGGTCAATGCCAAAACACTATTAACCCAGCCAGTCCTACCAACATTAAAGCTCGCAAAAGAGTGCTTTACGCCCTTTGAACGCTGTAAGCTTTATAAGCCTAAAATCAAAAATAATAAAGAAGACAAAAGCCATTACACCAATGACGCCCGTAATATCCGCATCGCACTGAATTACCTCTTGTGCATGACCAGCGGCACGGCAATAACTTTTCATATACCAATCAAAGAAGTTAAGCTTTCATTACTCGCCTCCCAGCAAAAAGCGCCGGTTATCCTTATGCCGCAGCAATGGCAACGACTGACAACCGCCCTACGTGAGAGCAAGCGCGGGCTTAAGAAATTGGATAAACGCAGCCGTTATCAGAACCTGTACACTGAAATGGGTGATGATTTTAACTATGACTCACTGATGGCAATGCCGGAAAACAAACGGCACAAGTGGATCGCTAAGGCCTTAGCTGCCAGCATCAATATTAACGATGATGCTGACGTTGATTGCTATCGGGTCATGCCGCATGTTGATGTGGATCTTGAGTGGTAAGCAATCTGATTATCATAGCTAATATTGGTACACTAATCTGCTCGATTTAATCCAACTCAATCATCCGCTTAGCACAAGAATACTTTCTTAATGTCGGGATTAGCAATATATCGACAAGCCCAATAAGCAAACCTACTGCTGTATAGACTCCTGACTCAGGTTTACCTACAAGCCCCATAAAAAGGGGAGCGACTAAAACAGCCAATGCAACGACCCCTAATGCCACGTAGGACTTAGTGACAACACCAATTACTTTCTCAAAATCCCAACTATTAGGCTTAGGTCTATAAGCTCCACTTTCGAACTTAATTATTTCATTTGAAAATTTATAATCGCCGATAGCATCTAATGCTCCATTTCTAGTGCATAAAAAGCTAATTTCATCTACAGGCGTATTCCACTTGAACTTAAAGAGATCTTTAAACCTTTGCTGTATTTCCAGATTGAATTTTCCCGACCTATTTTTATCCAATAACTTCTGCAATTTACTTAAATCTTTCACTTTAGAAGACTTGACGGAGGGAAAGAATACATGGGTTAAATAAGCGCTCAATAATACTAAACTTACGCCAACTCCAACCATCCAATAGTCTGTATTGTTATCCCATTTCAGGCTAGCTGTAACTCCAGCATTCGCATAAGTAGTCGCTCCAGAGTAGCTGATTATAGGGGTCGCTATTAAAGCAATTCCAGCAAAAAGTATGCACTTTATAACCAATTTACGAATGTCGGGATTTATTTTCGATTGAACCCATTGAAGTGCGAGAGCCTTGAACGTTAACTCTGCCATACAGTTACTCCTAATTTCAACTGCAATACTAAAAACAGAAATGATACCACCTAAGTAACAAGGCCTTCAAAACTTACAAGCTAAAACCATACCCCTACTCCCTTATGACACACGATTAAATTACTCAATTAGATCAGTGGCCTAACCAATTACACTAATACGAAAAAAATAAGCTGATAATAAAAATGCGTTGTACTGCCAGAAAAACCAGCAAGGCAATGCATTCATACTTCATTAGTACTTGTTCAGGGCTCAGCTAATGTAACTTAGCAATGACTCCAGCTATCACTACCAACGGGCTTACATTCCACCGTATAGGTACCATCAGTGTTAAAGCGCTTGGCTTCATACGACCAACCGTCAAAGCTTCCTATGACTCTTAAGTACTCAACATGCAGGCCGTTTTCTTCAATATGCTTACTGAATGTTATTTTGCCGTCAGCATGGATGATGTTGATGAATGATATTAAGCAACAGGCCCCTATGAAAGGACCATTGACTATGATGAATTTGATTAAAAAAAAAATAAAAACAAAAGCGAATAAGGTTGCAGCCAATGGCTGCAATCTAAAAAGTTAGAAAAATAACCACCACACGCCAATAACAAATCCAAAAAGCGCAATTTTAGGTGGTATTTCTAAAAGAACTGCAACAATTACTGCCGCGATAAGGTAGACAATAAAACCTGAAATAAAAGCCAGCATAAGCTACCCAACACAGTTAACTAAAAAGAGTAATAACACGGCTGCAGCTATTGCCGTTTTAATATTATTTATTGCTTTTTCTAATACGATAACAAGGATAAAGAACGCTGCAACCTGGACGAGGGTATCCATTAAGATAGCCCTTGGTCAGTTGCCTCTTCTCTTGTCTGGGCTTCATTGGCGATGCTGCCAGAAATAATAATCCCAAAGCTATATATGCCTAGGGGAATAAGCTGGTGAACTTTAAAGGACAATGTGCCATCAATATATGCCCATAGGGAAACACCAACCATAATAAGTGATGGCAGGCCAAGTAATAGCATCGTTGCATTATTTAATAGCGTTATTCGACCACCAAGAAGCAATGCAAAACAGGCAACAGCAAAGCCAAGGGTCGTGATGAGTTTTAAAAAGAATTGAAAACCGTCAATGGTTTTACTTGCATCAGATAAGTCCAAATACATAAAGACAGCTAAGATAGCAGCAATAACAATTGCTACAGCTTTATATGGCAGTGAATTCATAACAATTTTCCTTAATGGTTAACAACAGTAATCACACTAGATGATTGTAATGGTGTGCCTAGACAGGTTGTGTCTAGCGGCTTGAATTAAATGAAAGAAAGTTAAAGCGCTTGTTGGTCGTTATCTTGCTGATAACAAAAGTGTTAGCGCGATAAGCTAGCGCTTGTAAAAATTGTATTTTGCTCGACACGCCCTTGCAGGTACGCCCTTTACACTATGTGGATGCATACACATGACACACTGGCAAAGCGCTTAGGTTTAATACTCACCCGTTTGAATATGGGAGAGCGATTGGTGCTGGAAGAGTTAGCCATAGACTATGGCGTGTCTGTGCGCACGTTAAGTCGGGATTTAAATGAGCGGCTAAGTTATCTGCCTATTCAACGGGACGGCAATACCTATTATTTAGACCCAAGGTATCTTGGGCGCAGTGGTAAGTCTGATATCAAGCCAATATTAGATATGCTTGGCCTATCTAAGATATTCCCTTCTTTTGACGCACTGTCGTTTTCCAGGCTTAGTGATAAGCAAATCCCTCCCTTTCTATTTCGTGATATGAAAGTTGAGGACGTATCAAACTATGAAGCTACCTTTAAGGCACTGACAGTAGCGGTTCAAAATAACCAGAAATGTGACTTCACCTACAAAGGGCAACGATACCAAGGTGCTAGCCCCTATCGCTTAATTAACGATAGAGGCTGGTGGTACCTAGCAGCTGTCCATAATGACAATATTAAATCGTTTAAAGTGGCACAAATAAATAATGTGATACCGACAGTCAACACCTTCACAAGACGAAAGGCTATTGACGATGAAATAGCGTCTAATGCCATGCTTTGGCTAACAGATAAGCCGATTGAAGTGATAGTGAAAATCGACAATGCCATAGCTCAGCATTTTGCCGATACCGTTATCTTGCCCAATCAACAGCAGTTAAAAGCGTTAGAAGACGGTAGCCTACTTCTGAGCTCAAGCATTACAGATAAAAAGCAAATTATCCCCATTTTAAAATACTGGCTACCAGATATCGAAATCTTGTCCCCTAGTGAGCTTAAACAGTCACTTGTTTATGAGCTTCAATTCTCGTTAGAACAATTAAACCGTTAAGCGTAAGCACTTTTAATTCAAACGAATACTTCACTGAGTAATTAACACTAAAATGCATCAAAACGGTCTAAAGCAAGCCAGAAATTAAGAGCGAAATAAATAGAAAATCAATTGACTAACATATCAATAGTGAACAACCCGTAGGGCCAGATGTTACTATATTAATAATAAATTCAAAAGATAACTTGAGTAGAGTTAATAATACGATACTTACAACTACAGATAAATAAGGCACTAAAAGTTTAAATATCAAATAGCACCTTACCCTCACGGCTTTAAAAAATGTATTAATCTCTAAGCTTTAGGCCATTTGCTAAGTAGATTTTTGTAGGTAGGTGCTCAGCTATCGAATTGGCGGTATTACCATGTGCATATTCCAGTGCATATTGAAAACCTGTAGAACTCGAAAACTCTTGCCCATCAGCACTTATAATTCTCACACCAGCATAAAGCGGAACAGGTAACTCGTCTTTATCGAAGCTCCACTGAAACACCTCAATAGCATCTGATAAGTCATACTGAGATTCTACTTTTGCAATTGTACTTTCTTTAGCAGCTTCTGCATCTGCTAATGTTTTTGTATAGCTATCCTCGATATAATCGTTATCAACTAACCTTTCGCGAGTGATAAATCCAATATTGTATTCAGCTTTTTCAATCCTGTTCTCATATCCAGCAACGTGTGAGCTAAGCATTTTAGGATCAACATCAGGGTACTTGACTTTGAATTCATCCATTGCTGACCGGTAATCAGCACCACTTAGCTTATAGACTGCATGCAACTCTGTTGTAATGAGATTTAATTCATCTAACTTCGATTGTTCTTGTGAAATTGATGCCTTTATCTCTTCTATTCGCTTTTTCGCACGTTCGTTTGCGGCATATCTGTTGTCATATTCCAACTTTGCATGCTTAACGGCATCCTCATATCGCTGCTTAGCTGCGGTAATTTGATCTGACTTTAAAGACTCGAAATATTCTTCAGCATCTTTTAAGTGACAAGTGTTTTCAACAACAATTCGTCCTTTGTCATCCTCGAACTCAGCCCAGTCATAATCTGCGCAAGCTTGCCTGTTGTCTAAGATTTGAGAGAAAGTTAATGTTTTGTCTAGCTTTGTATGTGCGTCCTGAACGTTTGATATTGAACTACCTCCACACCCCAACAACAATGTTGAAAATGAAGCTGCAATGGTTAAGCGTGTACTACTCATGAGATTTCCTTATAAATTAAGTGGTTATAAAACTCCTCAATTGCACGTTACTTGTTACTGACTGGGTTGTCTAGCATTAATCCTGCTAAGCCACCAGCAAAAGCCCCAATGATAATACCCTTGGGCCCAAATCTAGCGCCAATAAGCATACCTGTAGTTGCACCTTTCAAAGCGCCTTTTGAAATGTATTTCTCTTCAACAGACAGCTCGATTCTGCTCATTATGTTATAAGTCTCCAAATGTTGTTTCCCTCATAGTGACTGCCGTATCATTTAATCGGTTGCCAGTTAAGGGGATTAGAAGTAAGTAAGCCATTACACCGTTAAATAGCAGGTGTAATGGCTCATTCAGTTTGATGTGATTAAGGTTTGAAATTGCTCCGGTCTATAACAGGGTCAATCAAACGAAATGGTGACGGTAAAGACGTTCATCTGATGGTAGTTAACAAAATTTGTTAAAAACACGGCTACCAATTCGTCGGAATCCTGCCTATCCAGCATACCGCCGAACAAGCTATATACCTGCCTGGTGTTAAAGCAGACATCGATTTCTTTTACCAATTCAGGGTTAGGAAATTCCTGGTAGCTAAAATAGGTGATGTACTCGAACCACCAAATCGCTTACCCTGCATCAGGTGTTTAACGACACGGATTTCTACCGGATGAAAACCACCGCCATCACTGGGATAATCAACATCACGAAAATTGAAAATGATACCGCCTGTATTTGCATCTGGGACTGAAACTCTTGCCAGTTCATCGTTTAAGAGCTGGCAAAGGCTGTCTGACGCAGCAAAGCACTGGCTTTTATCAATAGTCAGTTTCATTATGGTTTCCTTTAATCGTTGGATTGAGTGAGTTACGTCAAGGCGTAACCGTATGAACGGCTGATATGCCCTAAGTGGCCTGGCCTGCTTCTACTTCGTCAGGTTTTGCTTTTTTCGCAGAGGTACGCATCGGCTTTAGCTTCACCAAGCGGTCTTTTTGGTTAATGAGTAACGGATTGACCACATGCAGGAACTGGCTCTTATCCGATTGCAGTATTAAGCTCATTTCTTCACAGCGTAAAACAGCGGCGAGGAATGAGACATTGTTGGCACTGCCACCAGTGATGACGCTTTTAAATATGGACGATTTAAAGGGCTTATCTTCCTGCTGGCTTTCCAGTAACTCAAATATTGCATCTAGGCTTATCCACTCTTTACTGAATAACCCGCCTGAATCATTAGAGGTTAAGCGTAAGTAACGCGTTTTATCATCACTGTTTAATGCCAGCTCAAAGCCAACGCGACCTGTAGACTTGGTTGATAACTTGGGTGCAAAGCCGACCATCAAGGTTTTATACTGTACATCAGTGTTATCGATTTCGGATTCTTCTTTAGTTGTGACTTTCTTAGTCATAGCGTTTCCTTTTTTTCATTATCAAAAATTCAAGTTAATTGCTTTAATAGAAGCTGCGCCTCCAGGCGTAAAGGGTATGGGATATCTGCGTTACAAATAATGGCGATAAGCTGGTAGCTATTCATGACCGAGTACCTCGCTTAAGTCCATATCAGCGGGCCGTATCAGATACAGCCCTGCACCCTCATCGTTATAGACGGTTAACGAGAAGGTATAACCCTCAAATGTTTCGTCGAATTCCGCACAGCTATCGGCATCAGCGATTAATTGCTGGGTAATATCACCAAGACAAGCTACAGCGGCGGCCACCTGATCTTGTCGGTTCAAACACACTAAGGTCGCCGGGTACTCGGCCCAGTAGGCTTGTGCATTTTCTAATTCGCCAAAAGGCTCTATCAATAATTGAACGACTTTTGATGCAATATCTGGCGGCAGAGCAAGCTGCTCTACTGTCGGCAAATAATGTATGACTTGCATAATTACTCCTGTTCAAATGCAAAAAGCCCATTCCTCTTCATCAATAAATGACATGAGGAATGGGCTTAAATTAATTAGTGGTTAAAGGGTTGTAATCGTTAGCTCACCAGCTTGGTTAATATTTCACTGGTTTGGCGCATGGACTCGGTAGTTAACTTGGCATAACGCTGGGTTGAAATGATGGACTTGTGTGCCAACTGTTCTTGAACCAGTCGCAGCGATACACCTGCGCTCACTAAATTCGAAGCAACTGAATGTCGCAAGGTATGCAGACAAACGCCATCAGGGTTTATCTGGGCACGCTTTAACAACTTTAAAAAAGTTTTACGGGCACTGCCTAATGGCTTGCCTTTGACCTTACCAGCAAACAGATAGGGGTTATCAGGTTTAAGTGGCACACGGGCGATAAAGGACAGCATTATGTTAGTTAAAAAGACGGTTCTTGGCCTGCCATTTTTGGTGATAGGGATATGGATGATACGTTTTAGGGTATCCACATCTTTCACCTTAATATGCCTGACTTCCGAGCAGCGCAAGCCGGTTAAGGCTAATATCGCAATATAGCCCGCCAGGGTTTTATTGGAATACTCGTTACAGACATTCAGCAACCGCTTGATTTCATGCTTATTTAGAAACCGTGTCCGGGCGTTGTTGAGCCTAAACAGCTTAACTGGTACACAGACATCTTCGTCAATGACACCTAAGCTTAACGCATACTTGGTCATGGTTTTAATAATCATCAATGCCTGATTACAGCTTGCCGGAGCATAGGGTTTACCGTACTTGTTGATAGTATCTGCTAAGGTCAGATGCAGCTGTTGAACATCTATGGTACGCAGCTCCCGATAGGGGATATGTCCTAATTTTGATTTTACCATCACATCGTAACGGTAAAGGTCATCACGCCAGGATTTTTTACGTTTCTTTATCGCAGGCAAATAATGCTGGCTAAAAAATTCGTCAATGGTCAACCGGGTATGACAATCCCGCTCAGCTTTCGGGTTAATCCCTTCGCTTAAGCTCATACGATGCTTTTGCGCCAGCTTACGGGCTGCTGCTACAGTAATATCGCCAAACCGACCCAGAGCGATGCTGTATTTACGGCGGTTAAAGCTATAACGAAAGAGAAAGCGCTTATTGCCTGTCTTGCCCACCAAACATTTAAGGCCAATAACCTGGGTATCTGTCACTTCTAGTTCAGTCGAAGATGAATCACGGGGATTATTCGGCAAAGCCCGGATAGCTTTATCGGTGAATTTAAAACGTTTTTGCATAACTTAATTCCTCAGAGGTTAATCTGAAAAATTAATATATGCCTGTGTCCCCATTAATTACGCCACATACTGCGATACCCCAAAAGTACTATTGTAGTACCACTTTTTCCTAACAAGTTATTGAACCCAAAATCCTCAATAACCTAATTAGGAATACAATGATGAAAACATTATTTGTTTCACTTAAAGGTGGCGTAGGGAAGAGCTCTATCGCACTTAACTACGCCATATACACAAATACGAAGTGTGTCACCAACGATATCATTGCGCCAGACAATGACGGGATGATTAAAGTGCCGCCATCCAAAAAGCGATTACCGTTAAACTGCACCAAGAAGAATACCGTTTATGATTTTGGCGCTATGTCGACCAATATTGACCCTAAGGTGGCACATGCTATCAAGCTCTGTGATGCGGTTGTTATCCCGACACTGACCGACCCAAGAAGCCTGCAAGCTACAGTTGATACATACAACTTAGTGAAAGATTCAGGCAAACCTATTGCCATTATCATTAATAATTTCACCAAGCAGAAAAAGCATGATGCGGCGAAACAATTTTTGCTATCAACGCTTGGGCAGGTGCCTATCTTTGCCATGCGCTCAACAACATTATTCGAACGTGTAGCAAAAGACGGCGAGCGTTGGTACAGCCATGTCCACCAAAATAACGGTGAATATCAACTCAACAAAACCCGCAAAAGTCATGAGGCTGTTTATGATGCCATTGCTCGCTTGGGAGGTAAGTAAATGAAAGTTCAAACGCTTAACCAGCTTGAACATGCCATAGGCGGTAGGCCCAAGCTACGCCGAAAGAAAGTACGTTTAAGTTTCTATCTAAGCCCAAATGAAGCCAAGCAATTGAAGGTTTATGCAGATAACCATGATAAGACGGTCAGTGAGATTATTAGGGGGTTATTGAAACCCACACTGACTAAGCTGTACTAAAACTATATTGAGATAACCAGATTAAGGTTATCTCTAATTTCTGTCTCATGAAGGCTATCATCACTAAATAACCATAAATTGGAACCGAGCTTTTATATTAGGACCGTCGTAAAGGTTGCCAAAAACGGACATTGGGCCACGAACAAGTTAAATATTCAAATAGATTACTTATAACCTAAGTAGATCTCTAAATCTGAAAACAAAAACCCGACTGATAAGTTAACTTGAATATTAGAAAAATACTTTGTTTTATTCGTTTAATTACGACACACAAAAATTATTTAGCTACATAAAAGAGTTTAAGAGCTATCCTGACACCTTATTGAAACCGTCTACGCTGCTTTCAGTTCAGCAGAAATAAAGGATTGAATCGACCAGTTTTTCCTAGGCTCAAATAATCAATCACTTTGTTACTGGCACTTCTGCTCTCCATTGATGCCTATCAATGACCTCATTTGTAAAAGGGTTAAATGCACGATCTTTGAAGTCTATGTATTGTAGATGAACATGATTAGGGACTTTATCTAAGTCATAATTCAAACCAAGGTTTTCCGCCTTGCCAATTCTAGTTTCACCTGCTTTAACTGATGATCCTAATTTTAACTCTTCATCGGGGGCAACATATAATAATTTGGCTCGAGTCTTATCGTGTGCCTCTATTATGATTATATGCAGACCATTAGCATTGTTTAGAGGCTTAGATGCAATGACCTTTCCTGACAATGGCGCGTAAATATCTTGGCCAGGAAAAGTAAGCACATCAATACTAGCATGTGTTCTTCTAGCATACTTTCCATGAATTGCTGAATATTTTTCATTTTTTGTATTTCTAGGTGAATTCATTTCACCCAATCCAAAACGAACAATAGCGTTTTTAGTCGGCATTGAAAACTCATTTAATATTTTTGGAAGGTTCTCATTAAGAGAACTATAAACAAGCTTGGGTCGAGGTCCATTTTCAGGATATTTCAATTTAGAGAAGCTTTCAGGGTAATGCTTTTCAAAATTATACTCACCCCCCATTTCCTCTTCTTCATTTGTACACTTGTCACTGTATGATTCTAATTTTTTATTTTTAGCTGTTTTTTTATTTTGTTTTATATTATCAATTTTACCATTTTTACTATTAACATCGGAGCTAAATACTGGAATTGTAGCTCCTGCTGCCAATAAATTTGCAGTAAAAGTACAGCCATCAATACATACTGCCCACCCTGCTACAGCTACAACAGCAACAGCTGAAACTACTTCCTTGTTATTATTTGCCCATTTTCCAGCTTCTCTAACTGGCCTAGAAATAGCCTCTTCAACGACTTGAACAGCTGGAATTTCCTTTTTCATATCCCTGCTAACATTATCTAATTCTGTCCCTAGCTTCTTTAATGGCTTTACCCCTGTTCGATCGCCAACCCACTTTAAAGCTCCTCCCAACAGCCCGTCTGCTTTTGTTGGAGTATTATACATGGCAACAGTACTGGCTAACATCAATGCTAAGGCAACTTTCGATTTTCTTAATTTTGCTTTGTTAATAAACATATCAGACTCCTTGCGCTAGTATTCTCAAAATAAATGGGACTCATATGATGACTAGAATTCATGCAACGATTAAATCATGCTAGTCTCAATGAGAACTCATTTGTCTTTTTCTACGACTTCCACTGATGTTAAGAGTTTAGTTTAGCATCTTTGATTTTAGCTTCTCATAAGGGGTTTTACCTGCATGGAAAGCACGAGGTCTTAAAAAGTTATAATAATCCTCCCACGGGGCCTGCTTCTTCCTTAGATCGACAGATGCCAAAGTAACGGCATGTCTTAGCAATACTTCCGATCTTCTTAGCATGATTTAGGGTTTTAAGTTTACGGACAATATCCTGTTGATGTTTGATATTCATAAGCTCGACTCCAACGATTTAAATAACAGTATGAACTGTCAATCGAAGTCGAGATTTTTATAAACCGCTAGATGCATGTTGTTTGAATATTTGTTGCAATTACTCGAGAGCTTTATGAGTATTTGCCGTCGCTTTTCTCTGTGAGTAAATAATTGTATTACTTTAGAGGATCTAGGCTGAGATAGAATACAGCCTAAATTGATCGCTTAACCACTACAGCTCATCAACGGTCATCATCAGTCAATTAGCGGCCGAAGAATGGCATCAATCTATTGGCGATAATATGTCAGCGGATGCGATTTTAGATTGAATCATGCACAACGCTCACCGGATAAAATTCCGAAACATGCAGCCTGAGTCTTAAATTCTGCGATTGAGATGGAATTGGAGTTGCTTTAATTTTACAAACGCACTCTTAAAAGTCGTCACAAAAGAATAAAAGTAACTATACTTCGTAATTGCTAGCATGTAACAGATAACATTGAAATGAAGGGATATAAACATGACAATAAAAACATTGCCCATTGCGTTCGCGCTTTTATTGACAGGGTGCGGTGCTTTTCAAGCTCACATAAATGAAACAGATAATGAATGGGAAAATGAAAGCCCATCTTTAAAAGGAATGCAAATATCTAAATTTTTAGAATGTGCAGGTATGCCATACAAGGTTGAGGATAACAATGAATCGGCAGTATTATCCTACGGAGCATATATTAAGTACAGCCATGCGTCTGAGTACTGTAATTTACATATAACAACGGACAAAAACACGATAACAGATTTTTCCATTGAAGCAGGAAATCCTGGAGGATTTACAGGAGGTGTTCGAACATGCTTGTATATAGTAGAGAAGTGTATATCAAATCGAGCATGGACTAATGAAGCCAAAATGTTCAATGTAAATGTGCAGAGAGTACGAAGTAACGCAGAAATAAAAAATGCTCAAAACTATGGCGGCCAGGTTCTTAATAAAACAGCTGATGATTTGGCCATCTTACTTTCAAACATCAATTCAAGTAATAAGCAAAACATATACAACCAACTATCTAGATCTAATAATCATCAAGAGGGAAACACTCTTGAATCTAATAAAGTCCATCATATATTTTCATATGGTCCACCTTCAGAAACCAATAGCATAGGAAACCATGTTAAATGGGATTGGAATAGAGCTCTACACCCTAATAAGAAATACACGTCTGCTAAGTACGATATTTACGTTCGTAACGCCAAAATAACAGATAGAATTATCGAATTTGAATGGAAACTAAATATAACTAACGAAGGGCAGAAGTGTTTTAAGTCAGGTCCTCCAGGAATATATGTACCGGGTGGGCAGTTACTAGATAGCACAACTTCAGTGCTTGGTGGTGATAAAATAGTACTGGACTCATTTGAAACATACTCAACAGGTTGGAGGAAAGTATATAACAACCTTATTCATGACACGCCCCCTACAGGTAAATGGACTCTACGAATAATGCATGCTAGAAATTTGGATGAAATATCATGTAATACATGATTTAATTTTGAGTATAAAAGGCTATCTCATATAATAATTTCGCAAAAAAATATGAGATAGCCATGCCTCACCTAATGACACAGGACTAAACCATTAAATTGCTTAAGCATGTCAACGGGAGGAGCGTATAGACTTTTTCGGCCAGGTACATGATTTAAATAATAAAAAGCCAAGGTCACTTCTTTAAAAAGTCAATGAAAAATTAAGAGCTTTACTAAAAGTGAATTAACGCCATGTACATTTTAACTACAGATAAAAGTGACACTTCTAACTTGCTGGAAAACTGTAGCCTTTAAGTGTCACTTTACACAAAAGATTTTACAGTCTCACATGTTCAGTTGAAGCCTAAATACCAAGTTTAAAAGTTATACGGTTCTATTCTAACGTCCGTTTTTCTCATTACAGCCTACCGTATCGTGATGGCTGCACACTTAGCGTTCAGGGAAAATTGCTGTTTAACTAGATAATCAGTAAAGCTTACCAGAACGAGACAGTAAACTACTTAATCCACCAAAACTAATTACTCCATGCATATGTTAGTGAAATAGCTAAAGCCATGTACTTTCTTTACTTAAGTTGACTTTAATTAGATTTACGTGCGCACAGAATATGCACAGGAGCCGTTTATGAATTCGTACTTTTATCTGAAATTTTGAGCGTTAAAAAATTGAATTAATAAAAGGGAAAAATAGCTACAAGCCCGGTTTTTATTGACCTGATAGATTATTTAAAAATTTTTTGAAGGGCTATATCAGAATGGGGTGGCTGATGGGACTTGAACCCACGACAACCGGAATCACAATCCGGGGCTCTACCAACTGAGCTACAGCCACCACTATGGTGTTTTTGTTTCATGGATTGAAACAGTGCGCGGATTCTATATCAGTTAATGCGCTTTTGACAAGCGACTTTTACCTATTCTGTTGGAATATTGTTAAAATTATTATTATTGAGCAATTTTGTTGGTAGAACTGCCGTGTCGTTAGAGAAAATATCACAACAGTTAGAGGAAAATTCGGATAAAAAACTGCCCCCTGTTGAGCTATGGGATCCGCCATATTGTGGTGAGATTGATTTGCAGATCAAGGGTGATGGCAGTTGGTATTATAACGGCACGGTTTTTAAACGCCTCTCCCTGGTGAAACTCTTTGCTTCCGTGTTGAAAAAAGAGGATGAAGATTACTATTTGGTGACGCCGGTCGAGAAGGTGAAGATCCAGGTCGATGACGTGCCCTTTGTCCTGACGCAATGGGATTGGCAAGATGAGGATAAGGCCGAGATGCGAGTTAGTACCAACTTGGATGATAAGTTTATGTTAAATGCCGAGCATCCAGTTACCCTTGGTGATGACGGCAGTTTATATGTTATTGTCAGGCGTAACCTTTTGGCCAAGGTACACCGCAATGTCTATTACCAGTGGATAGACATTGCGAAGGAGGAAAAGACAGAACACGGCACTGAAATGGTATTTTACAGTGCCGGCCAGAGAATCTGCCTGGGGTTGATTGACTAGTTCAACAGGCGCTAGATCACACGGGAGAAGCGTTGCTGGTTGACGTGTTGTTTCATATAGGCGTCGAAACTCATGCATATAATGCGGATCAGCAAACGGGCCTTCTGCTCGACATGAATATGCTGTTCGGTATTCTCCAGCAGGCCGTCTTGGATAAAAGTATCTAATAGTGGCAAATCGTCGGCAAAATAGCTGTCAAAATCAATGTTGAATTTGTCGTTAATTTTTTGCTTATCCAGGTGCAGGTTACACATGAGTTCACGGATCACTTCACCACGGATGAGATCGTCATTACTTAAACTTAGCCCTTTCTCCTGGGCATGTAAGTGGTCATCTATGGCCTGGTAGTAGCTTTTCAGTTCCTTGATGTTTTGGCTGTAACAGTTGCCTATTGCACTGATGGAAGAAACCCCCAGCCCCAATAGGTCACAGCTACCCTTGGTGGTATAACCCTGGAAGTTACGGTGCAATGTGCCTTCGCGCTGGGCGATGGAGAGTTCGTCATCCGGTTTGGCAAAATGGTCCATGCCAATAAAATCATAACCAAAGCCACAGAGTGACTCTATTGCCAGTTTCATCAAGGCGAACTTTTCACTGGCATCAGGCAACCACTCGTCTCGCAATTTACGTTGTGCCGCAAAGCGGCTGGGCAAATGGGCATAGCTGAACAAGGAAATACGGTCGACATCCCACTCATGAACCTTGTCCAAAGTTTTACTGAAGCTGTCGGTATTTTGATGGGGCAGGCCATAAATCAAATCGACATTGATGGACTGAAATCCCACTTCCTTGGCACGCGCAATAAAGTCGCCAATAAATTCTGTCGATTGCACCCGGTTAATGGCTTGCTGTACTTTTGAGTCTATGTCCTGCACACCAATACTAAGGCGATTGAAGCCCAGACTATATAGGTGGTCGGCAAGGCCCAGCTCAATTTCACGCGGATCCACTTCGATACTCATTTCCAGTTCATCTGAAAAATTGAACTTTTCCTTTAACAGGGAGACAAGTTGCGTGGTTTGTTCATGGGTCAAGAAGCTTGGCGTACCACCGCCCCAGTGGAGCTGTTTTACCTTGTATTCGGTAAACAGGGGGGCACGGGATGCAATTTCGTGGGCCAGGTATTCCAAATAGGTATCAGCCTTATCACGATGTCGGGTGATCACCTTGTTACAGCCACAGTAGTAGCACAGGCTATGGCAAAAAGGGATATGCACGTAGAGAGATAACTCACGGTTGGGTGAGTTTTCAACTGCCTTAATGAGATCCTTATGGCCAAATTGATCATGAAACTCCAGCGCGGTCGGATATGAGGTATACCTCGGGCCACTGGTGTTATATTTTTTAAGCAGTTCGCTATCGAAAAATTGACTGACTTGCATCTTAATTACCATTGCTAGAATTAAGCGGCATTATACACTGTTCAAAAATCGTCGCATTGATCAGGCGCAAGCATTTGTGACATAACTCACGTTGTTATGCCTTGTGCAACTTGACTTCTGTTGAAGAAAGTCATTGGGTTTTACTACTCGGCACACTGAATACATTTTAAGGCGGCAGGCTGTACTTGAAGCCGTCTCTCCGCGATATACTCTCCGCAGTCCTGGCAAATACCATAGCTGCCATTGTCTATCCGGCTGATGGCGTTGGATAATTGCTGAATTTCAATTTTGGCTTCCGACTCCAGTGCGTTGAGTACCTCTTCGTTTTCCCTTTCACCCGCTTGCTCTGACCAATCTGCATTTCTACCGCTGGCAAAATCTTGATGAATTGAATCAACACGTTGTTGCAGTTCAATAATGCGTTTAGTAAATTGCTCTTTTAATTGCACAGACATAGTACTTTCCTGTCAAACTAGTAATAATTCACTGCTGTCAATTTGTCTGTATCAGCCGGGCAACTAATATAATCGAACCTTAATTCAGTTATTTGGTTAACGCGCTGATCCGCTCGACAGCATACTGATGTAGCAATTCAATATCTTTGCTAACCTGATGACGCAGCTCAGTTTCGATCTTCATGCGTTCGAGGTCTTGCTTCATGCGTTGCTTTTTAGCAAGTTGCTTGCGTTCATCAAGAATCGACAAGTGTTTTATCTTGTCGTATAACTCAAATATAGCAGGAAATTGCAGATTCAGCCCTTCACTGGTTTTTAAGGAATCGAGTAGGACACTGAGCCGCCAGCAGCCCTCGGCAAACTCACACTGCTCTTCTTTCATGGCACGGACTATGATAACGACACTGTCCAGCACCTTTTTATCATGCTTATGCAGAGCGAGTTTGTGTTCATGCTCTGCCTGCTCTTGTTGTTGCTTTTGCTGTTTAAGCTGCATCAGTAACTTGCCCGCATAATAAGCCAGGCCGGCAATGATGAGTAGACCCAGTACAAAGGCGTAAAACCAAGGATTAGAAAACACGCATCAGTCCTTATTGATAGTCAGAAAAGTCACTGGTGTCTAGCTTGTCCCATAAGTCTTCTTCCGAACTGGCGGCCGACTCTTCCTTGGTTTCCTCGTCATCATCCCAACCCAGCTGTGAGCGAATTTGCTGGTGGCGCTCCATTAGCTGGTTGTAATAATCCACTTCTTCTTCGGTCAGTTCCTGCTCTGCCTCCTGTTTTTCCAGAATAAGCAGTAACTTGGGATCTTGTTCAATCGCATATAGGTCTTGCTCCAAGGATTCATCCGGCTCTATGGTGCGAACAGTGGCGATCGCTTGTTCCTTGCTCTTTTTGGGCTTATTGGCAGGTTTTGCGCTTTCCTTTACCAAGAGAATAGGCTTCTTGCTGCCAATTCTCGGGTCTTTTTTAACCGCTAGCTGTGCTTGGCCCTTCTTTTTAGGCTTGGCTTCCTGTTGCTTATTGCCGGCCTGTTTACCGGTTTTTTTCTTGGGTTTTTTATCTTTTCTGGCTTCCAGTGTTTTTTTCTCTTCCTTTATAACACCGCTGGAGCCTTTACCTGGCTTTCGAGATTTTTTAATACGAGACATAGTGAATAATGAATGTTGGGCTAGATTATCTGCCTATTTTACGACAATTGCGGTATCGACGGGTAGCTCTGTTTGTAAAATAACGCAGAAAGAAAAAAGCGATGGCAAAACCATCGCTTTATAAGAACATCATTGTGGCATTGCCAACAAGTATCACAGTTCTGAATCTTAAGTGGTATCCAACCTTATTAGCACAGTCCCTGTTATCTCTGATAGTATCCCGTATTATTGTAAACGTTTCCCTACCTTGTTTCTTTTTCTCGGTCTTCCTGACGCCTTATTG
>Ga0213830_1000433_pt1 | contig 25507 bp, 18 predicted proteins | sample SWATP11_FD_161661 | JGI IMG/M metagenome (GOLD analysis project Ga0213830, IMG submission 161661) | Coastal seawater microbial communities from Marineland, Florida, United States - SWA TP1 #1 | ecosystem: Environmental > Aquatic > Marine > Coastal | place: USA: Florida | collected 2016-08-06 | reverse complement strand
TTACGAAAAAACTAAAATATATACAAAAATCATGGCGCATCTCTCACGTAGCGACTTAGGCCTTCAAAAGCGCCACCACCAGAACTATTTCCGCTATAAAACAAAATAGTCCCCCATTCCTGTGAAGGAAACTGCCCAAAAAAGTGCCTGGGCGAGGTGTTCGGAAAGGCTTGTTGATTAATTGTTGGGCGCTCATAATTATTATCTGTCTGTGGTACGTTACACGGAGACCATGTGCCTCTAGAGTCATATTCACCTGTATTTGAACAATACACAATGCTTCTAAGTTCTAACATCGTGGGCAACCTGTACCCTGAAGGAATATTGTTAATAGCTTCGTCTATGGTAACTTCAGCATAGTCACCATCACAGCTATCCGTTTCAGGATTCCAAGATTTATTAAATTCACACCTTTTCCAAATCAAATTAGTCGATAAGTCTAGAACCTCTTCCCCATCAGACATCAATAAATACCTTTCGTCTAGGAGCGTTGGCTCTATGGGCACAGCACTGACTACATTACTAAATTCACTAACGCCTACTGAGTTAATAGATTGAACAGCGTAATAGTAGGTTTGTCCATTTGCTAGGTTTTTATGAACGTAAGAGGTCTCTGACATTTGGATATTATCGGTCGAATCATTTATGGCTGGTGAATTAGATAAATACAATATGTATCCATCAGCGGTTTCAACTTTATTCCAAGATATAGATATTTGCTCATCTCCTACTAACAAACTCACGTTTTCAGGCGTCGCAGGTGGTAAGATTTCTGGTGGGATAAACCTTTCTACAACACTAACTTTTTGGCTAATTCCAAAGCCTAATTCTTTCAGCTGTAATCGTACTGGTGTGACTTTTTGTGTATCGGTGAAAAGTTGTGTATTGGGCTTATCCGAGACTAGGTCTATAACTCCATTATCACCAACGTCCCAATGGTACTCTAATGTCCCTCCATGGGAAGATTTAGAAGTAGACGCATCCACACTAATAAAGCCATCGCCGACTTCATATAAAAATCCAGCTAATGGCGGCGTTAAGTTATTTTCATTGATGGAAACAACAGAAAAGTCCATCGTATATAAAAGTCTACCCGCTCCAACGGATACCTGATATTCGTAGTCTCCAGGACCTACAAAAACACCAGTTTGAGCGGCTACTGTTATAACTTGATTATTTTGCATGGTTATATAATGGCTGTTTCCCCAAACTTTGCTGTCTTCTGTTCTTACAACAATATCACCCCATTCTGCGATAACGCGATCTTGGCAAGTCCATTCTATTCCATTTGGATTATCTACAACCTCAAAAAATTCATCGAATATTGAACAGTCAGGCTTCTTTACCAATCGCATATCTAACTGTCCATAACCGAAATAACCAAAGCTGCCCAACTCTTGTGTTTTAAGTGCAAACATCGGGTACAAAATTGAAGATCTCACTTCATCCCCTTCAGAGACTGAACCGTCACTTCCACTTGTCAATATCATTGATACATCTGGTTGAAATTTGTCAACCAAACTTCTCAAATATCTGTCAACAAGGGAAAGATAGTCAACATTTACAATGTCTAATACTAGCTGACACTCTTCACTAGGGCACAAATACGACAAAGCCCATGAAACGGGCTCGTCTACAAAACTCCCAATACCGGCAATTGCTAGAATTATCTCTTGAATTTTCTCATCTGTACTTTCGTCCCAATCATCTATCTGCTCATCAATAATCGAGTAACGGATGCAATTATCCAAAAATACAGAATCCTCTTCTTCCCCTTCGTAGCAACTAACTGCATCATCTAAACTATAGACTGGATCATCTTCAATAATTTGAAAGCCACTTTCCCCATCCTTTATCTGTGTACCATTGGCATATACAATTGGCGCTGTCTGCTCATGCGATTCATATAAAGACTTGTCTATCGTCAATATAGTTTTCCCGTCACGAATTTGAAGAACTGGAAGCAGGTCAACCAGGCTTTTGAGTTGTGGCTCTTGAGTATTATCTAACCAAAGCGAAGAGTAAAATTGCAAAGAATATGAATTTTTACCAGTTGAAATGGCTAAATTATATAGATTTGAGGGAGATCCTAACTGAGCAGTTAAATATAGTAACTTTTCATCAATGAAAGTAGAATATTGAATTGTTTCAAACTCGCCGTTTCTGTCAACATCCAAAATAGATAGCAAAGACTTATTTCCCACGGGATCGTCTGACACATAAGAAACCTTAAACTCTTCCTTATCGAAACCATAATCTGCATTCAATATCTGTATAAACCATCCCGTAAAGGAGGAATTTTCAACAATCCGGCCACTCCTTATGAGTTTTGATAAACTCAAAACGTCTTTCTTACGCATGATTAACTCATCTAAGTGTTCGCTATAGGAAAAACTTAATACGTCAAGGTAATCAACTTTGTCATCTCCATTAATGTCACTAATGATAGATGGAGCGATACTATCCAAGTAACCTTCAATCGCATCTATTTGCCCAAGTTCAAACTTATTTCGAACTTTCCTATAAAGTAACTCGGAAACAATTGAAACGTTGACACCGTAATACTTCGCCAAATTAGCGGTGGTAATAAGGTGAATAGTACCTAAATTTTCTTCTGATTGTCCTTCAATAACTCCATTTAAATCGGGATCAACATCTGCGCCGCCAGACACCTTGATTAAAATCAAGTCGTCACCTGAAATATCATCTAATGGAAATAAAAAGCGACCAAGATTCTCTGTATCTAGACTGCTTGAATCGGTGAAAGTTGTATATACAGGAGTACTTAAGTCTGAAAAATTGTATACTTGAACTTGTGCATCTAATAGAAAACCCAAAGATGCTTTTGCATGCTTGAGAGTCGGTTTTATAACAATTTCTACCGTGTCTGATGATTTAGCACCATTGTTGTCAGTGACTTCTAACTCAAACAGTAACGATTCATCCTTGTATACATCAGGCGCCTCAAAAGAAAGTGATAGCTCTTTTGTATTTTTGATCTCGATTCGTAAACCAGATATTTGCCTCCATTCTACTGCATCAATTTGTCCATCACTGTCAGAACCAGAGCCTGAAAGTGTAACATTGGTCCCCTCATCAACTGTTTGATTTTGGCCGGCACTGGCAGTCGGAGGATTGTTTGCTGGCTGGGCTGTTGGATCTGGGTTGGGGCTGGCACCGCCGTCAGAACTACCTCCCCCACAGGCTGTCAAAAGAATGGTTATAACTAAAATTATGTGAAATCTAATGTTTGAAAGGCGTTCCATTCTAGTCCCTTATTGTTTTACGTCTTGCTAAATCTAAGGTGCAAATACAAAGTCCAATTCTAGCTAGAATTATAAAAGACATTGAAAAGCGTTTCCGTTATTCGAATAGTTTTAGCTGTTTGCTTCGTAAGCGTCCGATAATCCCACCTAGCGTTTAGCAAACTGCCATGGTAGCAGTTGCTCGATATCGACGTCGGGTTTACTAAGCACATCAAGGCAAGACATCACATACTCGAACACATTGAGGTCGTTGGCCTTTGCAGTTTCGATGATGCTGTAGAGCACCGCACTGGCGTTCGCACCTGTGGCGGTTTGGCTAAACAACCAGTTTTTTCTGCCTATCACGAACGGTTTAATCGCGCGCTCAGCGCGATTATTATCGATATTTAGTTGGCCGTCGAGTGTGTAGCGCGCCAGCTTTTCCCATTGGTTCAAGCAGTATTGTATCGCCTCACCTAATTTGGTTTTCGGTAACACTTGTTGAACTGATTTCATTAGCCATGCGTGAAGCTGATTGAGCAACGGCAGACTTTTCTCTTGTCTGGTGAGGTAACGCTCTTCTACCGTTTTATCTTTTAATTGTGTTTCTATGCGGTAGAGTTTCTGGATGTGATTCAGTGCCCAATCCGCTTTGCCACTGCCTTTTTTACCTGCGCCTTTCTTCGCTTCCATAAACTTGCGCCGTGCATGTGCCCAACAGCCGATGAGTGTGGCTCGCGTTTGCTCATAGCCTTGATAGCCGTCTACTTGCAGGTAGCCGCTATAGTCATCAAGGAAGTCTACTGCGCATTGCCCAGCCCGACTATTGTGATAGTCGTACAGCACGATATTAGGTGTCTTTGTACCAGGTATATTCCCAGCAGGCGAGTCAGCGCCACTGGCGTACAGCCACATATAGCTGTTCGCTTTTTCAGACTCAACGACTTTCAGCGTGGTTTCATCCGCCGCGATAACAGGTTGTTTTAACAGGTGTTGATGAAGCTGTTCATAAAGCGGTTTAAACAGCTCAGCGCAGCGGATTATCCAGTCCGCCATCGTCTTACGGCTTAATTCAATACCGTGCTGTTTGAACATCGATTCTTGTCGATAAAGCGGTAACCCATATTGATATTTGCTGGTGATGATTTGCGCTAACAAGCTTGGCGTTGCGTAGCCTTTTGGAATCACGCTGTGAGGCACAGGCGCTTGTTTAATCGTGTTGCTGATACCGTCCTTTTCACAGGTACGGCACGCATATTTAGGGCGAACATGCTCAATCACTTTAACCTGAGCGGGGATAAACTGAAGCTTCTCTGACTTATCTTCACCTATGCGATGTAACTCACTGGCACAACAGTCACAGACTTTGTCTTCGTCGCTAATATCGTGAACAATAACTTCACGAGGCAGGTCTTTCGGTAGGGGTTTACGTGTGGGCTTTTTGCGGGTATAGCTAATCGTTTCTTCGGCTGTTTCAGATTCAACAACCAGTTCTTCCGCTTCGTTAAACAACTCACCTTGCCCAGGGTGGCCTTCGGTGCTTTTTCCGAACTGCTTGTGCTGGGCAACACGGAACTGTTCTTCTAAATAGGCAATCCGCGCGCTCTTCTCTTCAAGAAGCGCTTCAAGTTCAGCGATGCGGGATTGGTATTCTTTCTCGTTCATACCGCTATTATCCCGTATTAAGCTGCTGATTACCTTACATTATTAAGACTATTTTGTGATCGTTAATCGCTACTTATGATCACAGGTTATAAGCCGGATGCGTTGTAGTGCAACGGCTGATGCCCTATGACATCGTAGCCCGATAACAGCCATTGTAGTTGTTGTTCACTCATATGCATCTGTTTTAAGTTCGCATCTACAGGCCATTTAAAGCGATGTTTTTCGAGGCGTTTATACCAGAGTGCGAAGCCCGTTTTATCCCAATAGAGTATTTTGACCTTATCGCGCTTTTTGTTGCAGAAGACGAACAGCGCATCGCGAAACGGATTCAGGTTCATATCCTGCTCAACCACGACAATTAAGCCGTTAATCGATTTGCGGAAGTCGACGATATCCATGTACAGGTAAATGTCGGCAGGCTCTACGAACATCTTCATTCGGCCAATGCCTTCATCACAGCGGCAACCCAGTGAGGGTTAATACTGGTTGGCACGCTAAGTTGAGCGTTTCCCAATTTCAGAAGGAGGTCGCCACCCATTGCTTCGGTATAGGATTCAACCTTCGTAACTTCACGCTTCACCTGAACAAACTTGCTACTTGTTCGTTGAAGCCGAATATCGCGACGTCGGGTATAGTAAGTTTGAACGTTAATCTGCTGCTGACGACAAAACTCTACCGCAGTGAGTCCGCTCTGTTTTTGTTGCTCAAATAGACTGAGCCAGTCTTGCACTTCTCTTCGTTGATGTTGCTGCATGGTCACTCCCCTTAACAAAGAGAGCACCATGCCGTAGCTAACTTATGAATTAAATGTGGGGATTACCGGACGGACACGCAAGAAAAATGGTGTACCTAGCAATAAAAGACGCCAGTAAGAAATGGTCAATGCCGATTCAAAACTGGCGTCAGGCGATGAGTCGTTTTATTATCGAGTTCGAGGAACGCCTCGAAAAGCATATTAACTAATGGCAGTTACACAGAATCTGTTACAGGCTCCGTTTAAATTTTTCATATACTTCCCCTTCCAAAACCAATTTATCAAATTTTTCTAGTAGCTTGGATTGCACTTGAAATAGCTTTGCAATATTCAAGTTTCCATTTGTATCGCAAGACACTCTAAGTGCAGCACATCTAGTTTCTGAAAAGAGTTTAATAATTGTAGGCTCGGCCAGTTCAAGTCTTCCGCTAGTTATACTTTTGAATATAACTTCTATGTTTTTCATAAAATTATCGTCACAACCACCATGAAAATTCCTTAGGAGTAAGACTCCATTTTTCCTGAGGTATGAATTCATAATCAATAAAGTCGAACTCCATTCGTCTGGAAATTCCAAAAATAGAAATGAACCATGGCCAATCACAAAGTCAAAACTCTCTTCAAATCCTGTAAGGCAAGTTCTCCAGTCCCCGACTAGAAACTCCACATTTGTACAATCTGTCAGACACATTGACTTTAAGGCTTCAACAGCACTATGACGTATATCTATTACAGCGACTTTTTCACATCCAAAATTATTACAAAAGTCAATTATTTCGGGCGTTATTCCAAGGATCAACACTGATGGGTTTTGTTTTAATTCAAAGTGCTTTTTTACTAGTTGTAAATCTTGATAACTCGGCCTGATGGGTGGGCCAGATAGGTTCCACGACTCCACTTGTTCTTCTATGCTAACCATGATGAATATGTTTACCTGATCTTTTTTGTGATGATCCTATATAGAGAATGCTGGTGAGGAGTCATGGAAGTTGGATGAGACTCAGTAATGATACCTGTCTCAAATTGAACCACTTGCCAGCCGTCCAATTTCTTGTAATATTCCAGAACAAATTCTGGGGTTAATAGTAAGGGACTTAAGTAATCTTGAACTTCAGGAACACCAATTTCATTAGTAAAAGAACTAATAATATTGAAACCTTTTGCTTCAGTGCTTGATACTATACGATCAAGCAATTGTAGAGCAGCATGTTCATTATCTAAACAGTGCAAAACGCCATAGCAAACAATAAGGTTCCAAGTTTGTTGTTCGAAGGGATACTTTGTTATGTCTGAGAGAACAACAGTAGGATAATCTTGCGATTCACTTTGAATCAATTGTTCAACAAAGTTTTTAACGGCATATCTAGAAACTTCGATTGCTGTAACATCAAAACCATGTTTTTTTAAGTAGAGAGAATTTTTACCTTCACCTGCACCTAGGTCCAAAGCCTTTCCAGATTTGTGTTCGATTTCTTCAATAAACTTTCGAACGTAGCTAGCTGGTTCTGTACCCCAAAAGCAAGGACAAGATGAATATTCTGTATCGTATTGACCTATTCCCTTATTTTTCATATTTTTTCCTTATTGTATACTTCTAAGTAATATTTAACAGCATTTCCAAGCTCATTAGTCAGACCTTCATACAATTTCACATATTGTATGTGCGCAAAGCATTTAATCCTACCAAGCCCATATATCGCTCGAGCCTTTACCGAGTCATTCTGGTCCCTTGCCAGAAACCCCAACCAATCACCACTTCTTTTATCACCTGAACTTGTATATAGATATACCAATCTTTCTCTGACAGAACTTGATGGATGGCTAGCTAGGACAAGCAGTTTTTTATATTCTTCTTCACCTAGCTTGATTCGTTGCAATACTGATATTACATCGGCTAACAAAGAATCGCTGTGCCCGAGTGCAATATCCAAAAGTGTTTTTTTAATCATGAAGATATCATCATCTTCAAGTGATTTAAGTGCTTTAAGCCGAACATCTAAGCTGTTGTCTGAATTTTCTATTAATTCCTTTAAACATAAAACAATGTCATCAGAATTTGGAGGGACAAGAGAATCTAATGCAGCAATATTTAAGGGTTTTTCATTTGATTTTAACCCACCCAACAATGAATCTTCTGAAACTGTTGAGTTCAACGACTTCATAACTCTAATGGCTGCTTCTTTAACTGCATTTGAGCTGTCTAATGTAAGATTCCCAAGCTTGATAAGAACTTTATTTGACACACCTTCTAAATGACTAGCGGCGTAAACCGCACTTTCTCTGACAAAATATGACTCATCATCAAGTGCATTAAAAACTAAATCATGTGCCGCTTCAGAATTACAAAATTTGCTCGCAATTTCTACGCATGCTTCACGTATAAGTGAAGACTCGCTCTCTTCGAACAGCTGTTTCACTAAAATTATAGTATCTTCTCCATATTGCGGAGGGAGAGCATGTAGCAATGTACATATATCTGCGCTCGGACAATCTAAAATTCTGGCTTGAACTAAATACTGACAGTTAATTTTCGTCTTTAAGGTTGCTTTGGAAAATGCCCTTACCCATAGATGAAATTCTTCGTACAAAATAGCACTTTTTACAATTTCCAGCTCGATACTGTCATCTGCTATATTTGCTATTATTTCCTCAGGACAATCACCTTTGTATTTTAGCCAAAGCTGCTTCAATAAGGTGTGGTTTAACTTTACCGAAGCACTTAAGCTCAAAATAGTCTTAGTTAAAATAATGTTTTCATCATGTTTTTCCGAAAAAAACAGGTTTGCAAAAGACTCAATGTCGACGTCAGTTAATGCTCTTTTTAGATATATTTGTAATTCTACTTCGTCGTTTCTTTTTACCAAGCTCTTCAAAAACGATATCGCAATTCTATAATTCTTGATGTTAGGCTGAGAGATAAGGATTTTAACAATTGCAAGGTAAGCAATGAAATCATGAGATCTTTTTATCAATTGCTTACAACTTTTGAGGACAAGATCTTCTGGTTTCTCCTTAATATGTGAAACGACAAAGGAAGGTACATCTTCTCCTTTCCTAAACAACCAACTGTAAACAAGAATGTAATGAGGTAAAGGAAGTTCACCTCCGACAAAATCTAGGCCTTCAAGACGACGGCTCATCGTTTCATCGAATTTCAAACCTGAACGAAGCCAATCTTCATAAAAGCTATCAAGAAGATTACTAGACTCTTGTGATAACTCAGCTCGTATAATAGAGATTGCAGACTCAACCATATCGTGAGTTATAACCCAATTTTTGTTGGCGTTTGCTTCTAATAACCCCTTATTGCAAGAAATTTCTAATACTGTTTGTACTGTCTCCAAATCATAAGCAATCAATTCGTCAACCAATTGCTCTTTTACTATTTCGCCTTCTCTTCTTTGTAGAACGCAGGCAGTATTTAGAACATATATAAAATCTGCAAGTTTTGAATCTGTAAGTGGCCGTAAATTGTGAACGATAGAATCTGCAATTAACTTTTCGACTTTTCCAATATTTTCAAAATCGTTGAGGCTAGCTTTTGATGAGTTTCTCGTCTTGGTCTTGGTCACAACAGCAAGGCATACCGCATGAAATGCCAAGGGCCAAATAAAATCATGTCTATCGGACAATTTGTCTAAAATCTTATTCTTTAGGTTTTTACTAAAACTTATTTGCTCCCACTCCAACAATTTATCTAAAACCTGTGATGCTTCTTTACGACTTATTCCGTTGACCATCACAAGTCGCTCTGGAATCCAGCCATATGCAGCAGATACTCGAGTTAGAGTTGGAGTCCATTCCTCTCTAAGTGCGATTAAAAATGAAAACTCTATGTCATAACAATCTGTTGCGTAACAAAGCCCCTCAACCAAATCAACAAGACTAAGGCTGTCTGTCCTGCGTTCGTATTGCAGATGTTCTAGCTGGTCAACTATAAACAGTATTTTTTTATCTTTAAGATCTGCTCGGCTAACTAAGTCATGGATAGTTTCACCAATCTCAAGCCCCTCTAATGAGGAAGACTTTGGGAAATCGACCTGAACGATATTTTGATTAAAAGTATTACTTTCACTTTCACTAACGTCTCCAATCTGCTGAACGGGATAATCCATCTTTAATCCAAGCTTTGAGGGGCTTTCGGAGTCTTTATATCCTAATTGTTTACCAAAATTCTTTAAAAATGCTTTTGGGGTCATTTGCGAACGGCAGGTTATATGAATAACTTTGTAACTACTCTTTTCATATTTGGCCTTAAATGCTTTTAGTAAAGTGCTTTTACCAACCCCAGTTGGGCCTATAAGTATGCCGCATGAATTTTCATTACAACTCAGATACCTAGCAATCTTACTAAAATTACCTGTGTATTTTGATAACTCTAAACACAGATCAGGTGCCAACGGCTTAAATGGATTAAATTCCATATTTCGTTACCAAAGACAGATCTTTTCATACAGCTTTAGTGATAACTCATTTAACATTCCCCTATTTAAGTACCCTGCACAAAATAATGTTACCGGAACAGCTATGGCCAAATGCAATGGGTCTGAAATTTGAGAAATTGCAAGTGCTCCGGCAGTAAATCCAACTGAAGTAGACAATGAATGTAAAACAGAGTCTATTTCTTCAACACCCTGAGTTCCCGAACTCAATATTGTAGAAGCTTCTGAAAGCTGTTCCTTAGAAATTGATTCTACTGGAGTGTAGTCTGCAATTAGCTTATAAAGCTCCGCTATCTTACCCTCATCTCGCGTATCAGTTTTCTTCTTTAAAATATCCGCCAATTTTGATAAACGATCTATATCGATTTCTTTAAGCTTAACTTGCGATACCTCAACATCTTCTACGTCATCCAAGTCTCCAATTTCCTGCTGTACTGAATCGCTGTCAGAAACCTGAGAAATGACACTTCTTTTTACACCTTTAAGGTTGCCAATCTTTTGCCCCATCTCTATGCCCTTAATTAAATTTTTATCTAGCTTTTGTTAGTCTAGTTGCGTTGTGTAAAACCCAGCAACTCCGTACTAGCATACTTGCTATCTAACAATGCCGTTAATCCAACCCTTTTAGCTTTCATCACTGAGTCCAAGTTATTCAAAAGTTTAGGAATGAGCAGAGAAGGCTCGTTGAGTATATTCTTTGATAGATGATTAGTTTCTATTTCACTTTTCATCTTAAGATAGAATCCTTTAACTCCTAAAATGTATATACCCCAATTAATGAGATCTCTCTCAAGTCTTCCGAAAGAGTAATGTGGGTTTTCGTACCCATAATTTATTGGAGAGCCACCATATATATAAAGTTTTCCCGTTGGCCTAACCCCCAAATTTAGTCCACCTTTATAAAGAACTGGCCACCCTATTCCATTTTTCTCACTACCAAGAGTTAAAGCCCTTTCCATTTCTTCGAAGCTCAGTCTCTTTTCAAAAGCCCCCGAGACTCGCCCGTCTGGCACAAGATTCATGCCCCAAAATGGAATTTCGACCTTATTAATTTTCAAAATTCCACTATCTAAATTCTCAAGCATTAGCGTTGCATCAAGGGAGTTGATCAGATCTTGAAAGCAATCACTATAATTTATAGTTGTTCTAATATTGATAGAAATTTTATTTTGAAATTCTTCAGAATTGACGAAAGTTCTAATAATATTTTCCACGGGTTCAATTCCAATTTTCTTAAAATGAAAATCGTCAACACTAAGTCTTATCACTAGTTTTTTATTACTGGATTTTGATAAAACGTCATATAATTCAAGAAGCTTTCTCTCAGATTCCTTCTTAGTGATTCCCCACTGTCCAGCGGTATATATATGTATTATTGAAGTTTGTAACGAATCTATTGCATATTTTAAGAATTCCCAATCATCAGTTGGTTCTCCACCACCTGTCAGAACTGCTTCTGGAATCATGTAATTATTGGCTAGTGATACAAGTTGTTTGAAATATTCTTTAGTTAGAGACTTTGGACTATCTCCCTTAGGCAGTGGGGCGCTGTACTTGCAGAAAGAGCAACCAACTGAACAAAATTTAGTGGTCTCGATTAGCAACCGTCTAGGAGGAGCTGGTATGGGTGGGACAACTTGCTCGACGTCACTCCAGTATTCAGTTTTGCGCAAATCATTCGAAAATTCCATTTCGACTCCGTGATACAAATGACCATGTTTCTTTAATAGGTACTCATGATGGAGTAGTTATTTGTAGAATATCAATACCATAGCTGGTTATTTTTTCAACACCTAGATGCGTATTAATTAATTAACTAGCTACACAAATTTGACTCTTTAAATCTTACCTCAAGTGCCCGTTAGTAAGATGTAACCCATACTTACGACCGACCTTACTCACTTATTGGACAAGTTTTTTGGGGTATTTGGTCACTAGAAACACTTCACATTGTCCTTATCTATAGTGTTGTTAAGCTCGACACTGCTTGCCTTTGGATGCGACTGAAGGAGTCTTCTGAGGCTACCAAGCGAAAAGTAACAAGACTGTATAACCTCTTTTTGCAAATCAATGAGACCAGTGTCATAAGTATTATCAATAATTTTGTGAGCTGGCTTTTGGCGTTCTTTTCGAACTTTTTTCAATGGCGCCATTAACTCACTGGGGGCATCTTCGGAAGCAAACCTGAATACCTTAGAAATCCATTCTTCTAATAAGCGCAACGTGCCTTTTTGAATACGTTCAAACGTCTCATCATCAGTCTTTTTCAGCTCTTCAAGTTCTAGCCAATCTTTAAAGAAGGCTTTATTGATATTTTCAGAAAGATACTTATCCAGCAAATTAATGAAGTCGTAATAGTTTTTGGTAGTAGGAGAAAAGAAGAATGTAAAGTTCCTTGGTCTGTTGTCACCATCAAGACTTTTTCTAAATAATGGAACACCGAAGATAGATTCGGTGAGCGTATGGATCGCATTTATCTCGTCTATAAGTGCAGTAAACACAGAACGTACTGTTATCCAATTGCCGTTAATTGCGTTGTCGTAGTAATCTGATAGGACTTTACATTCTGTCACAGGCAGTTCTTTCGCTGACCAATGTATTTGATGTTCCGGTGATAATCGACCTAAATCTCTTAAAATCACCGCTATCACTCTATTTTTGGCTGAGTCAAATCCCAACCCGAATGATTTAACGAAAACCTGATCTTCCTCTCTTACTATTGGATTACCATCATCATCGTATTTGCATGAAATGTGACCGCTAAACTCTTCAAACGAGAATAAAAATCTCGGATCTGCGGCGTACCTTTCGATTACATCGGATTCAAAAAAGCGAAAGCTTAATTGCCCTTCTCCTAGCGCGAGAGCTTTTGAATACTTTGCATAACTGAATGAATCCAAATCGCGATGAGCCTGCAAATAAAGGGGGCTTGGATAAACGCAAATTGGATAATCCGTGCTTTCAGATACGAATGTAATTGGGCCGACTTTCTTCTCGGTAACAGTAAAGCTCTTGGCTTGTTCCAATAATTCTAATTGCGCTTCAATTGGATGATGCCTAACACCTATAATATGAGGGTTGGTACTAGACTGGATCGACAAATCCCCTTGCTCAACGAGTTGTTTTACAATATCGATCGATACCTTGTATTCCATGCCTGTTTTCTTAGATATGTCACGAAGTGAAATTCCGTTGAAATCAGACGATTCACAGAAAAACGAATACACAACTTGAGTTACTAAATCTAATTTTTCGTCGTCAGCTTTTTCTTTCGAATTAGGCATCTACTTTCCTGCCCCCAATTGATTGATCGCGAATCTGCCGCGCTCAGATACAGAGCCTGATTTATCATTCGCAAATTTTTCTGCAAACATTGCAGCATCGGTTCCAAGTGAATTTAAATTTTTTATCAAAAACTCTGCGGCTACACGCCTAACAATCGATGATCGGTCTTCAGAGGACTGGTGTAAAATCTCCATAAACGGTAAACGAAAAGTCAGCTCTCGTTCCCCCAATACTGGGACAAACTTTCCTTCACAATACCGTTTATCTGTCCATTCCCATTTTCTTCCTTCTAACCAAACCACTCTCCCCTCAAACAAGCCCCTGTAAGCCTTTGCTCTTACTGAAGGCTGGACAGCTCCTCTCGCTATATCGTGCATAGAATCATCGAGTGCCGATGTACGAGTCGCTTGAGACATTAATGTGACCATTGGCCCTGAGCTAGAGGAGACTATTTTTGATTGCAATGACAATGCAATTCGCGGATTTGAAATAGAGTCAAGTATTGCTTGCTTATCTGACTGTTCCATTCTTCCCCAAGAATTCCAGTGTGATAAGGTCAGACATAAAGCCTCAACAACACTTATCGGATCGGATTCGCTCAGAAGTGTCGGAATCTTTTCTCTGGCAGTCTCCCTCACTTGAGGCACCCAGTCATTTAGTCTTCTAAGCAACAACGCTAATAAAAAGCTATTGGGTACTGGCCCTGAAATTGTTCTTATCGTCCGCTCTCTTGTGTAGCCGTCCCAACTAATCAAGTCGAGCCAAGTTAATATCTGCGGAGATTTTCCCCAGAATTTCCATCTGGGTTGTGGAGCGGACCTCATTACTTCAGCAAATTCACTTCGAATAAACCTTTCCCAATAATCGAGGTTTGCCAAGGGTAGTTCGTTTGTAACTTTAACTATAGGGGTTATATCAGCAAAAATTTTGCGGTCCGTAACTACTGTTATGGCAAATTTTCGTACTGCGCTTTTGACTCTTGTTTCTAGCTCTGAAGTAGGTTTCATTGTTGTTTTTCACTTTCCATGTTCTTGTGATTCGTTGGCATTACTACTCAAAATATACGAGTCATTCCATCTCATATAAGTCTATCACCAAACACAGCGCTGTTATTCCTGTTATTTTCCGCGCTGCATTGGTTTTTGTATTAAGCAGTCTTTATTTCTGCGTGCTGCACTTCATCCCACTCTACATGCCCTTCTTTGTAAATTTCCGTGGTCTTTGCGTTCTTGTGCGCCATACGCTGTTGAGGGTCAACATTCTGTTCCGCAAACAAATAGGCAGATAATGCTCTTACCTCATGAAATGTTGGCCTTTCATCTTTTTGCAATTCATCATAAACACCAATTGCGTCTCGAACTTTGCTAAACTCCTTGGATATGTACTGAGGCGTCAATTGAGTAAGGTGGTCGTTACCTTCCGCAATGCCATTTGAACGACGAGTAGGCATTCTATGAACGACATAAGGACTAAAAACACGGTCTCGACTGCTATCAATAATTGCCTTTAGTTCTTCACCAATTGGGATTGCGACAAGTGACGTTTCCTCATCTTCAACTTTCTGCCGATGGATGTAGAGCTTTCCGTATACCTTTGCCTCACACTCTCCACTTGCCAAGGGCAAAAACACAGGTTTGTCGAACCAAACGCACCCGCAAACGCCTGTTTTCGGTTTCTTAATGTCGTATTTGATTTTACTCAACTCGTTAACAGCATGCGTTGTTTGTAACGCAAGTGACATGGCAACCTGCAAAAATTTTGGAGCAGCGGCAAAAATCTCTTTGTACTTTTCGAAAGACAAACGTTTACGAATCTTTTTCGATTTTTTATCTCTCAACTTCTTCTTAGCAGGGTTTTCATTCATGATTCCCTCATCAATAGCGTAATCGAAGATTTTTTCTAGGAAGCTTGTTTTCCGATTGCGTACGTTTCCGCTAGCTTCACCATGAAACGTATCCAGATACTCTTTTACATGTCTTAGAGTGATATCCATTGCGTTTACATCAGTAAAGAAATGCTTTGCCCTACCCATGTCGTTATCTAAAGTGCTCAAGGCATTCGCGCCAAGATCTTCACGCTCCAAAATCCGTCTGTGTATGTTGTCTAGATGACGTGAGAACGGCTTTAAGAGATCACCGTTTTCATGATTCATTATCAATGAGCTGACAATACTATTTGTGTTAAACCTCATTTGTCGGTTGTATTCCATAGCTATAGCAATGGCAGCGGTTCTATCTTTTCCCAGACTTTTCCTTTTGCCATCAATCAACGTCAGTCGATACCCTTTATCCGCGTCGTGATATAGGTATGGCGGTAGGTCAGAATTGCTTGTATGTCTAACTGGCATCTTATGCACTCACTCTTATCAGGCTATTTACAATATTGGCTACGTCTGGAGATACCCCAAATTTTTGGTCTTCTTCAATCCAAGCATGCTTATTTACGATTTTGCCAGTTACGACACCATCTCTTATCCACCCTTTCACGACACGCATGTCAGGTCTACTCCCTTCTACAAACTCTCGTCGTATCCACGCTGACGCTTTCATCATTTTCTTCATTAAAATACCTCGAATTATCTTAGTTAATGCGGCATTCCTCAGTCCGCGATTCGAGATTATTCTAAGCACAGGGGTATTAAATCGACTAATAGGTAGAATAAATATCTTTCAATTTTTTGTTTATTTCCCAATTTTTCAAGAAGTTGAGGTGAGTGCTTTCCATATCAAAACAACAATGTCCAAACGACAATACATCAATTTGCCTCGGGAACAGTGAAATGCTTAAGAGACGAAAAAGACCGGTTTGGAGTTGACAGAAAATTACTTTCAGATATGGAAAAATTATTTTTGGCGCCAAAAATGACAGGGAAAGAATGAAAACATATCCATGTTTTTCAACATAGTAACGACTATTTCTATAAGAAGAAACCTTAAAAACTTCAAGCTAAGGAGCTGTTTTTATTAGTTTTTTAGGGTTGCAGCGGCTTTTTATAACCGTAACATGGAAGGAGGTACGTTAAGTGGTTGCATCCACTTAACGCCCTGAACAACAGTGAGCGAGTCAGGATTGCCGTCCTACTCCTCATTACTTAATTACCAGAACTCTTACATTTGGAGACTAAGCCTATGCAGCTTAACACTTGCGTTTTATACCGTCCAGCCACGCGCTGGACTCAGCCCCTCATGCTGTCGCATGAGACCCCCTGCTATTTTCCCCTCCTCACTTGTGAGGATGATTACCAGACCGGATGCACTCTGAGTGCTAGCCCTGCTTCGTTCGTCCCTCACGAAGCCCATGTAAACCATTGTGTGGCAGGACTGGCGGTATCACTAGCCAACCATCCTGCCAATATCCTTCAGCTCTCGATTTTCCTCGCGCTAGTCACACTAGCCGAGCAGGAGGTGACACATGGCTAAGTTCAGCAGTCCCACTTACGGCGTTTCTTTCACTGAGGATATTGATGCTCTCATTCGCGCTGAAGTCTCTAGAACCGGATTGAAGAAGACGGAGGTAGTGCGTAATGCCGCTACCGAGAGTCTGACACAGCCCTCATTATCGCATCTTATTAAGCAGCTTGAGTTACGCATGTTACAGCGTAACTTTGAGATGAACTGCATCATCGTCGGCTTAAACGAGCAACAGCGTCAGCAAGCCGCACAGCTTTGCAACGACGCGTTTGAGCAGGAGGTGTTAGCATGAACCTCAATCACCAACCACCTAGCACACCGTTTCAGCACTGGGGGTTAATGCTCTGTATGACGGGCTTCTTCGGCCTGATTGGCAGCGCTGCACTACTGTATATTTCATGGAGCTGGCTTTCTGACTGGGGCACCTTTTTTGAACATTGGCCATACCTTTGGTCAGGCATTAAAGCGATACTTTTCGGGGAGCAGCCTGCATGGACAAACTATTACCACCACTTGCTTGAACAGGCGTTAGTCACCGACTTTTGGTGTCATCTGCTGTTACCGCCATTGGTGGCCTTTAGCCTTGCCGCGTACCTGTCGTTTAAGGCGTTATACGTCCCCGGTGGTCGCACACTAGAGCGTGATATTGATGGTCTTGGTGTACGCCTTTATCAAGGTAAAACTGCTATCCGACATGCGATGCAGCAACGTAAAAAAGCGGCTAAGCATAAGCAGTTGCTCAGTTTGTTTTTGCACCCCGACGTGGCCATTACCGAGCTGCTGGAGATAGAGAACATACTGCTTAGCGGGAAGCCCGGCTCAGGCAAGACACGTATTTTCTTGTTTTTCCTGATGCAGCTTATCAAGCGGCGCGTCAGGATGCTGATTTATGATGCTAAACGCGAGTACACTGAAGCCTTCTACAACGCTAAACAGACTATCTTGATCGCCCCGTGGGATACACGCTCTAAGGTATGGAACATCGCGAAGGACATGACAAGCCCGATGGCTCCAGCGCAGTTTGCTGAGCATATCATTACCGATACCCGCGACCCCATTTGGTGTCAGTCAGCTCGGCTGATTTTAACCGGCATCATTGTGTCGCTAAAGGCCGAAGGTAAGCCATGGGGGTGGGCGGAGCTGTTTGCTGCCATGACCGAGGATATCGCCTCACTGCACGACAGACTCAAGCAGCATTACCCGCAGGCATTGGGCTTTGTGCAGGAGAACAACCGCACCACAGACAGCATTATGGTCACGCTCAGAAGCGATTTACAGTGGATGGAGTGGTTAGCATTGGCATGGCCAGCGTCTCACAAGGGCACGTTTTCAGTGACCGGTTGGATGCAATCAACCAAGGCTAAACGCCGTGTTATTGTTCAAGGACACCCTCAGTTTGAGGTGGTGGGTGCGCCGCTATGCCATGCGCTGATGTCATTAATGACGGACTTACACCTGTCACTGGATAAGGCCAGCCCCTGTTATCTGGTGCTGGATGAGCTGGCGAACTTCCCCAAGTCGCCCAGTCTCATGCGCTGGTTGGAGTTAGGCCGCGAGCGTGGTGGCCGCACCATCGCAGGCACACAAGCCATATCCCAACTTAAGGCCATTTACGGTGAGCATGAGACCGATACCCTGCTGAGCATGTTTGGTAATCTGGTGACCCTTAAGGTTGGCTCCGCAGGCGGCACGGCTGAGTATATGTCCAAGGCATTAGGTCAACGAGTCGTAGAGCGCCCAAGCTACAACCAAGATGCCAAGGGCAACATCACCACATCGTGGCAACGCATCGAGCTGCCAACGGTACATACCTCGCAGTTAACGCAGTTGCCTAGCCCTTCTAAGCTGGCTGGCGTACCGGGCTTTTTAACCATTAACGGTTGGTCAGCGACCTACCGCTTAACATGGCCGATCACCGTACCCACTCAATCCGTCAAGCGCGAAGTGCCTGCCACGTGGACACAAGCCCCTGAGCAGTTTCCTGTCTATCGTCCACGTCCAGAAGACCCTGAGCAGCCCACGCAGACGGATACCGTGCCTGCGCGTATTGCCCAGCGTCGAGCCAACACGTCGGAGGCATCATGCTAACTATCAGCCTTATGGCCAGCCGTGAGTATTACCTTGAGTGGTCACAGCTCGGTTATTATATGGCCTCACCTGCGCTTAGAGGCGCGTGGCTCGGTTACATAGCGCATCAATTAGGCTTATCGGGTGTTGTCAACCCCACACCTTATGAGCGGCTGCTCGACGGCTTCTCCCCTGACGGTAAACGCGCTTTTGTTCGCAATGCCGGTAAGGAGCATACGCCCGGCTGGGACTTAACTTTTTCGGCACCTAAATCGGTATCGATCCTACAGGTATTTGATGAGCATGGCCTCATCCAACACGCACATGAGGCGGCCGTTAAGGCCGCTTTACGCTATCTGGAGACCCATGCGGCGTTCACCCGCCGGGGTAAAGGCGGTCAGACACTGGAGCGGCTACCGGGCTTACTGGCCGCCATGTTCACCCATTTTGAGTCTCGCAGTGAGGATATGCAGCTCCACTCGCACGTTTTAGTGTTTAATGCCGCAGAGCGTCATGATTTTTCATGGGGTACTATTCACTCCAGAACCCTTTACCAGTGGAAGATGGCCGCAGGCGCGGCCTATCGCGCAGAACTAGCCCAACAACTCAGGCAGCTCGGTTATACCATTGAAGCCGATAACGACAGCTTTCATGTGGCTGGGGTGCCCAAGGATATTTGTTCGTATTACTCTAAACGCGCTGAGCAGGTTGAGCAGAACCTTGTAGAGATTGGTGCAAGTACCAGTGCCAGCGCTCACGGCCATTACGCCAAGCTCAAGGACAGGCAGGAGAAGGCGAACACGCCATTACCAGAGCTGACCAAGCGCTGGCAGGCCGAACTCACCGCATTAGGCTTTGACAAGCAGTTGGCTGAGGACATCCGTCTTGAACACCCAACCTACTCATTGCGTTTTATAGAGCCGCAACGGGCATTGGATGCGCTAACGGAGACTCAATCAACCTTTCGTAAATACGACATTCATCAGCACATTGCTTTACAAGCGCAAGTCACTGGCGATGACATTGCCAGCATTCAGCGCTATGCCGCCCAGTGTCTCGCGTCTGAGCAAGTCATTGAGTTAGGTCTCGATCATAAACAGAGTCACCTGTTTACCACCAAGGCGGTACTGGAAGCGGAGCATCAGATGATTAAACTCGCGACTCAGTTAAGCCAGCAAGACCATCCAGCACCGAGCCATGAGGTTATTCAACAAGCCTTAGCGGACAAGCAGGCCGCCTCTGGCTATGCCCTTTCTGACGAGCAAGTCGAAGCCTTGATGAGTGCTTGCAATGATAAGCAGCTGGCCATTTTACAAGGCTCAGCCGGTGCGGGTAAGAGTGCCTCGATGGAGGCGTTACGTTTAGCCTATGAAGCCACTGGCCAGCGCGTAGCCGGGGCTGCGGTGCCGAAGAAGGCAGCGGATAACTTACAAGCTGAAGCAGGGATCAACAGCCAGACACTCGCACGTATTTTAACCCAAGCCGAGCAAGGCCGTCAGCCGCTTAGCAATATCGATGTGCTGGTCATTGATGAGGCGGGACTCATTGGCACTAAGCAGATGCAAGCCTTACTGCAACTGGCCGTTGAGCAGGAGACTAAGGTGGTATTGGTCGGCGAGGATAAGCAGCTTGAGAGTATTGAGCACTCAGGCGTCCTTAAGTACTTATCACGCCCTAACATCATTGGCACCAGTCGTATTGAGGCCATACGTCGTCAGCGACAAGCGTGGGCACGTCAGGCGGTGATGGACTTGCGCGATGGTAAGGCGCAGCAAGCACTTGAAGCCATTCATGCGCATCAACTGGTTAACTTTGCTGATTCGCATGAGGCCGCAACAACTAAGCTCGTCAGTGCTTGGCAAGCTTATACGGATAAGCATCCAGATAAGGCCTCCGTGGTGTTGACACAGCGTTGGAGTGAAGTAGAACTCTTGTCTAAGCAGCTAAGGAAGATAGCTCAGCAGCGTGAGCAAGTCGGCCTTCAGAACATCGAGCTAGAATGCAGTGTATCGAACAAGGCCATGACACTACCGTTTTCTACAAACGAACGTGTACGTTTTGCTAAGAACGATTATTCGCTTAATGTAAGTAACGGTACATTAGGCACAGTTAAGGCCTTACGCAAGGTCAACCAGCATTGGCAGTTGGTGGTGACGTTAGATGATGGCCGTGGGGTCACCGTCAGCACTGAACATTACAAGGACGAACATGGCCGCTTACCGCTCGTGCATGCCTATGCGATGACGGTGTACAGCAGCCAAGGTATTACTGTGGACGGTGATACCTTTGTGCTCTACAACGCCAACATGGACAGAGCCAACAGCTATGTTGCCGGTTCAAGGCACAAGGATAACTGCCACTGGTTTGTCAACAACAAGGAAGTTGATACGCTCTGTGCAACTGAAGGGACTACGCTTTCAGATAAGGAGCGCCTTGAAGCATTAGCGACGCTCATGAGCCGTGAGCAATCATCAGGCTTGGCCATTGAGTATTTGACGACAGAAGAACTATTTAACTACATAAAAGAACCTACACATGATTTAAACGATTACAAAAGTTGCTCAATCAGCCAAAGTTTTACTTTTGAGCCACAACTAGCTTAATAATTCGCTTTTTGTAAATCTGAAATTGATCAACACTATACCAAGATATGAATTGAGAATTATGTTGAGAACAAGGATGGCTAAATCTCGCAAAGGTCGTAAAAACAAGAGTACGAAAAATCAGGATGACATCTTCAGAGCAATCGAATCGCTCAAGCGTCTCTTTACCCAGTACAAATTTGAGGACGTCGCGCCTGTACTTCTGACATCAGAATTATGGATTCCAAATCGGTCTAGTGGAGTAAAACACCAGCTCGCTTGGGGAGTATTAGCAACAATCAAGGCAGATGATTTCAAAGGAAGACATCAACTAAATAGTTTTCAAGACTTCATCTCATTTCACAGAACACTATTTAGTTTAATTCCTCGTCTCCCCATGTTAGAAGATTTTGTTCCTCAGGCGGATTGGGGCGAAATCAAATGCGTATACTCTAACACCGTTTACCAAGTATTTTTTGGTGGCTCTATAGAGAGAATCACTGACTTCATCAAGGCATTTGAAATTATTCACTGTACTTGTCCGGATGCAGACTTGCATATGGAACTTGCACTCAATACTCAACAACATTTTCTGTCAGAAATTAGCAAAAATTTGGCGGGTAACCCCAACTCTGTAAGGCCCGGCGATGTCTCAATTCCATCTGAACGCTTTTGGATGTCGGTTCAGTGTGCACTGAAGTCATTTAATCAATCTATTGATAAAGCTGCCATTGAAGAGAGCTTCATAGTCGACATTGGGAATAATGAAATTCCAGAAAATGCGGCAAATTTTTCCGACAGCATTATGCAAGGAACATTTCAACAGTTTTTGTTTTTAAGGAATATTGACACGCTATACCCAGTGTCACTTAGGAATTTTCCAAGTTTCGTAATAGATCATTGGGACAGAGAAGAAACCAAATCTATTTTGGATTTTGAGCATTACAGCAAATTAAACAGCCTAATCATATCTAATATTGAAACACACACTCCGGGACCTTGTACTCTAGATGTAGCAGACCTTGAAGAGCCTATAACTCTGACCAGCCTGATAAACTCATCAGAAATCTTCTTCTTGCCAATTCCTATCACAGCAAAGCAGTTGGAAAACGTCACAAAGATAGCAGATTCAATCTATTCACATTTCGAAGACAGTGATGACATTGAGTTTTTCAGTCCCAGTGGGAAGGCCTCGTTCAAATTATCAGATGAGCTTACGCCTCAGAATCAGAATGTGAAATTGTTGTTTGTTCTAATGGAAGCTTCAATGTCGATTAGCTTTATAGAACCGCCGACTGAACCATCCTATTTAGTTCCTCTCAGTGACCTAGTTTCTTTGTTATCTTCGTACGATCGCGATGACAGCCTTTTGGATATTTTAAGTTTCGAGAAAGATCATCATTTCGGCCCCATGACAGGCTTAATTGACAGATTGGCAGTCTATAAAGACTCAAATTCAGTTCTGATCGAAGGAACAGCGCAGCCAGACAACATAATTCTAGATCCGCACTATGGCTGTGAATGGAGGTATAAAACACTTTTAAACTTTTGGGAAAAGGCTCCAAATTTCTTTCCGATTAAAAACAAAGAATGGTTAGTAGAGAACGATTATGACGGAATTAAATCTGTAGTAACAAAGACTGGCAGATATATGTCATGGTTCACAAAGGTCGGAGAGTGTGAAATTCATTTTATTTGCTCGTTTGGCAACCAAAAGTTGGATCTTAACAATTTCAGAATTCTTAGGTTAGCAGCAGAATGTCTTACTGATGCGTGCAAACAACGTGAGGAAATAATCAAGAATCTAAAGATATTTTCGAACAAGCAGGTGCATATTTTCTGCGAAGCTAATCTCGATTCTCTAATCACTGACGATAAAAGCGAAAGCTCGATAGATAGTTTTATCAATGATGCACTCTTCGAAAACTGGTTTCTACCCAAAACCAGTGAAGATTTTCCTCAAGTCAAAGTACAATTGAATCTCAACGTATTTGCTGCACATTTTGAGTCCGCAAAGGATTCATCTGCTCAGGCGAATTGCCTTGAGCAAATGTTGATAACTCTATCTGGTCTTTTGGATTTCGAAATAGACAAAACTGTCGTTGAGGCGATCCGAAAAACAGCCTCCAGACCCGCACGTATGAAATTAGAGCAAATCCAACAAAACGTCGCTGTTCCAGAAGTAGCAAACTACAGCGAAGTTCCTCCAAAATTCTACAAAGAGGCTCGAAAAGAACTTGCATTCACGTTTTTGAGATTAGGAATCGCGCCCGGAACTTATCAGCTGCTTGAAGCAAAAAGTATAATGAACGACGCAATTTCAGCCTATCGGGACGCTATTCATAACCTAATTAAGCGATATAAAAAAAATGAGCTAATTAAATTAATCATAGAGAGTCATGAGAGGTTAATTACACATTACGACACTAATCAGCGGCGCGTTAGAATGAGCCTAGGGCATGAAGTGAGCTATAACAGAGCTGAGATGTATTCTAAATCATCGGTCGAAAAAACCAGAAGCTCCAGAAACTTGAGATACTTGGTTGAGTTTGCTGTGAGTACAGACTTCGATGAGGACGAAACGCCTACTGAAAACGATCTCCGAATGCTTTTAGGAAGGGTTGATTGGTTAATCGTTCTCTATGATGCGAGTGATACATTGCATTACGGTATCGATGTGGGAGGCATAAATATTGCTGACGACAATGTACCCGAAGTATTTTTTTCTGAAGAAAAGGAAACTGCTGAACTTGAGTTTAGAAAAAGTGATGCTAAAAACAAACTCGGGATAGGATCTAACAGTTCTGAAGAATTGATAGTTACTGACGCAAAACAACTTGAAGAGTTCTTTTCAGCGTTTAAGCGTCAATTTGGTTTCGAATTCACTTTATTGCTAAATATATTAGACGTCCTCTCTACTTGGAGTTTCTATCATGAGGATGTTAAAGCCGCTTTTTCGTATACAACCAAAAGAGAAAATTTAATTGATTTTCTCCGTAAGGAATTGTCAGAAACCTCCAATGAAATTGTTGAGTCTGCAATATCATTCCTCACTTTGGACGGTTCAAAAACACGCCTATTATTAGGCAAAACATCACCAGAACCTGATGTTCCAATATGGGAGCACAACAAAAGGCCATATCGCTATACAATTCGCCCTATGGTAGCCCACAGTGATGAATATATTTCATGGGGCGCTAATGCGACTAAAAATGCACTGACCATATGGAAAAACTCCATTATCGAAGGTTACTTGCCATGCGATCTTGGCTCAACACCAATAGAGAATGCTGTTCGGAAAATTAAAAAATTCCTAGAAACTCAATTGGAAGTGCTGGCTTACAATGTTACTAAAGATTTTGCACCATACTTAATTAGAGGAATAGATTTCTATCGCAGGTTTCCCAAACACAATTTTGAAGATGTAGGCGATTACGACGTTCTAGCGTATTGGCCGGAAGCAAATGTTTGGCTGACTATAGAGTGCAAGTACATCCAACCTCCATTTTGTTTTAAAGACTCAAAAAGACTTAGAGACAAAATGTTCAAGAATAATCGCAATGATAGTCACTTTTGTAAGATTCAGAAAAAAACCAATTTCCTGAATGAAAATCACAGATTGATGCGAGAGCTTCTTGATTGGCCGGAGCCGCAAGGCCAATCAGAACTAACTGTTCGTGAATTATACGTCAGTAAGAATACCTACTGGTGGATGTATTCTCCTCCGTACACTGTTGCAGCCGACTTTGTCCAAATTGACCTTCTGCGAAGCTGGCTGGAAGAAAGGCAAGAATTTCAGAAACCTGCTTAGTTAATGACCAGTTGCCTGAATATTCTTTTGGGCACCTTCACCACATCATTACCACCGCATTACCACGGCTTTCATATTGGCTTTTGGAAAAATGAGTTAACTATTTGAAAAGGATGCGGAAAGTTGGTCGGTGTGAGAGGATTTGAACCTCCGACCCCTGACACCCCATGACAGTGCGCTACCAGGCTGCGCTACACACCGACCGAAAGAGCCGACAAGTCTACTCAATTTCAACGACTTTGCAAT
>Ga0213830_1000428_pt1 | contig 25966 bp, 27 predicted proteins | sample SWATP11_FD_161661 | JGI IMG/M metagenome (GOLD analysis project Ga0213830, IMG submission 161661) | Coastal seawater microbial communities from Marineland, Florida, United States - SWA TP1 #1 | ecosystem: Environmental > Aquatic > Marine > Coastal | place: USA: Florida | collected 2016-08-06 | reverse complement strand
GCGTTTTCGTGCGTTTGGTTCTTTACGAGAAAGCGCTAAAAGTTGTTCAGATATGTTTGGGTTCAATGTTAATAACCAGTGATTTTATATAGCCTATATTAGATCAGATATTTAAGCGGAATGGTATTAGCGAGTTACAAGTTAGCAAGGGTAAAGTTGAACTGTAGTGTTGTTTAGTACAGAGTCATTCTAAGCTCACCCTGTTCATTCTCCAGGTAGGTTGGGTAGAGCGGAGCGAAACCCAACATAATCCATATGACCCTCTTCATAACCCATGGTTAAAAACTCTTAAAATCTCTACTGGTCTAACAGGTTAGCGATCTCTAATACCAATTCGCTTAATTAAGTGATCTATTTTGAGGCAATAAAACCTCGTTGATAACAAGGCAAAAATTTCGTTATTTAGTTGTTCTAAATCAGAAATTTTTAACGCCGTTAGTGACAGGTTTAATCCCTCAAAATGATTAAGTATTATTGCGGATTGGTATAAAATGGCTTATTTCACCTTGCGCTAATTCGTCTTTTATTAATGAGCTTTATCTCTTCATTGTGCATGACGAATGACCACGCTGTTGGGTTTCGCTGCGCTCAACCCAACCTACGCCAGACCTTCAAGCTTTATCTTGCTAATAGACAACTCTGAAGTGCCTTGGCAGGGCTTTATTGCTTAGGGAGACTCTTACCAAAAAACCACACCGCGCGGCTGTTTGCTGACATCTGAAAGCTGATAGCTCTGTGTTGGGTTTCGCTGCGCTCTACCCAACCTACGCCAGACCTTCAAGCTTTATCTTGCTAATAGACAACTCTGAAGTGCCTTGGCAGGGCTTTATTGCTTAGGGAGACTCTTACCCAAAAAACCACACCGCGCGGCTGTTTGCTGACATCTGAAAGCTGATAGCTCTTTTTATGTTGGGTTTCGCTTCGCTCTACACAACCTACGCCAGGCCTTAAAACTTTCCCCTTGCTAACTCGCTAACTTTACTCTAGCAACTCGCAACTCATCAGCTTATGAACCAAAAACAAAAACGCCAGCATATAGCTGGCGTTTTTTAATCTGAGGGTAAGCTTGGTATTAAGCTTTTGGACCTGCTGATTTGATTGCTTCTGAAACATCGTATTTAGCGAAGTTTTCAGTGAAGTCAGAAGCTAGTTTGTTTGCATATTCTGCGTACTTCTCTTTATCTTCCCATGTATTGATTGGGTTAAGAAGTTGGCTGTCTACACCAGGAACAGCCACTGGTACATCTAGGTTTAGAACGTCGATGTGTTGAGTTTCAACATCTGCCAGTTTACCTGATACGATTGCATCAATTACAGCACGTGTAGTCGGGATATCGAAGCGTTGACCAGTACCGTAAGGGCCACCTGTCCAACCTGTGTTAACTAGGTATACTTTAGCGCCGAATTCACGTACACGCTTCATTAGAAGCTCTGCATAAACGCCAGCAGGACGAGGGAAGAAAGGAGCACCGAAACATGTTGAGAATGTAGACTCGATGTCGCTTGTAGAACCGATTTCAGTTGAACCGACTTTCGCTGTGTAACCGCTTAGGAAGTGGTATGCAGCAGCTTCTTCAGTTAGTACTGAAACTGGTGGTAATACACCGCTTACGTCGCATGTTAAGAATACAACGGCTTTTGGCTCACCAGCACGGTTTTCTACTTTACGTTTTTCAACGTGCTCTAGTGGGTAAGCAGCTCGGCTATTTTGTGTAAGGCTTGTATCATGGAAATCTGGTACACGGTTTTCGTCAAGTACCACGTTTTCTAAGATTGTACCGAAACGAATTGCATTCCAAATTACTGGTTCGTTCTTTTGTGAAAGATCGATACATTTAGCATAACAACCACCTTCGATGTTAAATACGCTACCAGGTGCCCAACCGTGCTCGTCATCCCCAATAAGGAAACGAGTAGGATCTGCAGATAATGTTGTTTTACCTGTACCAGATAGACCGAAGAATAACGCAGTGTCGCCTGCTTCACCTACGTTTGCAGAGCAGTGCATTGGTAATACACCTTTTGCAGGAAGTAGGAAGTTTTGTACAGAGAACATTGATTTCTTCATTTCGCCAGCGTAGCGCATACCAGCTAGTAGAACTTTACGTTGTGCGAAGTTAATGATTACAGTGCCGTCACTGTTAGTACCATCACGCTCTGGGTCACATACAAATGAAGGTACATTCATTACCTGCCACTCAGGGAAGTCTGCAGTATTGTATGTTTGAGGTTCGATAAACATGTTTTTGGCAAAAATATGATGCCATGCAGTTTCTGTTGTAACTACAACTGGTAAATAGTGCTCAGGATCAGCGCCAACTTCTAGGTGAGAGATGAAGTGGTCGTTGCTTTTCACGTGTTCTTCTACACGTGCCCATAACGCGTCAAACTTGTCTGCATCGAATGGGCGGTTAACGTTGCCCCATTGGATTTCGTTTTCAGTGCTTGGCTCTTGAACAATAAAACGATCTTTTGGAGAGCGGCCAGTGCGAGCACCGGTTTTAGCAACAAAAGCACCATTAGCGGCTAGAGTCCCTTCGCCACGACGAATAGCGTGTTCGACAAGTTCAGCTGCTGTAAGATCAACAAAACTAGTAGCGTTTGCAGTCATGTTTATACCTAAATTGTGAGAGATTGAACGGGATAGCTCTGGGGTTCTTAGTTTTCCCTTTTGCTAAAATAATAGTAACAGAAGGATTAGGGATATTCGAGTGTCTGAAGGGCCTAAAAAGGCATATATTTGGCAAAAAACATGAATAATTTCAATGATACCGGTGTCATAAAATGACGCATTTTCATGACACCGGTATCATTAGTTTTGATATTATTTTTAATAAAAAAGCCGCACTGATGGCGGCTTTGAATATAATAATTTTTATTATGATGTATTAATTAAAAATGGCTTTAATATCTTGCTCGTAGAATATGTAATCTTTTAAGCAATAATGACAGCTAATTTTTACTTCACCATTTGCTTGCACGTCGGCAAGTAATTCGTTTTGACCTACATTAACTAGTGCAGCAATTGTTTTGTCTCTGCTACAACCACAACGGAAACTAATAGACTGTGGTTCGAATAACTGAGGATTATCTTCATGGTAAAGTCGAGTCAGCACAGTGTTAGCATCTAAACCTAGTAACTCTTCATCTTTGATTGTGTTGCTAATCGCTTCTAGATGAGTAAAGTCTTCTACCGACTTTTCTTTATTAACGGGTAATACTTGTAAGAATAAGCCAGCTGCTTTTGCTGTGTCTGCTGTTACTTCAGTTGCAAACCAAAGACGTGTTTTTAATTGTTCCGATTGCTCAAAATAGTTTTCAAGGCATTTATCTAAGCTATCGTGTTCTAACGGTACAATACCTTGGTATCGCTCACCTTTAGTCGGCGTAATTGTAATGACCATATAGCCATTACCAATTAAGTCTTTTATTGAGCTACCGGTTACTTCACCTTGGAGGCGTGCGATGCCTCGCATGTTTTGTTTATCGTCACCATTAATTACGGCATATTTAACAGGGCCGTCGCCTTGTAGTTGAACGGCAATTTCGCCTTCAAACTTTAAAGTAGCCGTCAATAAGCAGGTAGCAACAAGTAGTTCACCTAATAAGGTTTGCACAGGTGCTGGGTAATTATGGTTTGCGATCATCTCTTGAAAAGTGTTTTCAATTTGTACGAGTTCACCACGTACATCGAGCTGATCAAATATATAACGATGAAGTAAATCTTGTTGCATGAGTTGCATTACCTAACTTGATTTCATTTTTAACAGTTCACGCCTTTGCTTCTTATCTGGTTTACGATCAGGATGTGGAGCAAAGAAGCTGTTGTTCTTACGGGCGATAGCATTTGCTTCGCGTTTCTCAATGCTTGCTTGAGTTTCTTGGTATAAGGTTTGTGCAATGGGGGCGCCTTGACGTTTTTCAAGGATCTTTTCAATTGTCACTACCTTTTCATCGACCCCTTGTAGTAGTTTAACTACTGCACCTACCTCGACAATTTTACTGGGCTTGGTACGTTGTCCATTATAATGCACTTTGCCACCTTGCACCATGTCTCTTGCTATTGAACGGGTTTTGTAGAAGCGGGCAGCCCATAACCATTTATCAAGGCGCACGCTTAATTCGTCTTGTTTGTCTTGTGACTTATGAGTGTTACCTTTTGACACAATTGTGCTCTTTTATAGCTGCTGATATATAGGCAAAATTTACCATGAAACTTAATCACAAAGAAACAGTCATAGTTATTCCTTGCAGCCCCTGTTCGTTGAATTTACCTTGTTTACAAAGTTTAATATACGTGTGCTTGTTGAATGAAAAATGAAAAGGTACTATAGGCCAGCTATCAAGCAGTAAATTAAAATAAGAAATAGAGTTTATGGATCAACACTTACAACAAGTTAAACAGTTTTTGAACGGCTTACCTCATGCCAAGCTAAGTGCATTTGTAGTGCTGTTAGTTGTTGTTTACATTGCTTTTTTGTCATCCAAGCTGTTTTGGCTTGTATGGCCAGAACCCGATACAAGCGCATTGCCAGTAACAGGTGTTAATACCATGGCAAAGCGAGTTGAGACTGTCAGTTCTCGACAAATAATTGAGCAAAATTTATTCGGCAAAGTTGTTGTCGAAACTAAAAAGTCTGCCGCTAAACAAAATCAAGTCATTAACAACGCCCCTGAAACACGTCTAAGTATTAACCTAACCGGCATTGTTGCTGTAAGCCAAAATGACCAAGCAGGTCTTGCTATTATCGAATCTCAAGGAAAACAAGAAACCTATGTTGTCGATGATGCAATTAAAGGCACTCGCGCCAAGCTTGCTCAAGTATTACCTGACCGAGTAATTTTAGATGTTAGCGGTCGTTTTGAAACGTTAATGCTTGATGGTCTAGATTTTACGAAAACGGTGTCTATGCCAGTGTTAGCAGAGCGTGATGAATCAGAATTAACTGCAGGCCCTCAACTTGTCGAAAATAATGAAATAAATGCGACTGAAGATGAAGAGGTAAAAGAAGCGCTCATCGAAACGCGTGAAGAAGTATTAGACGATCCCGGTAAACTATTTGACTACATTCGCGTCTCTCAAGCGATGGTTGATGGCGAGTTAGTGGGGTACCGCTTAAGCCCAGGTAAAGATCCTGCTTTATTTAAGCAAATGGGACTAATGAATAATGATTTAGCTATTGCGATTAATGGCTATCAATTAAATGATTTGAAACAGGCAATGTCAGCAATAAACGAATTACGAAATAGTACTGACGCAAGTATCACTATCGAACGCGATGGTGAGCAAATTGATGTGCAATTTAGCCTGCAATAACTAGCTTTGGAGTTTTTATAGAATGGTTCACGCGCTACACCTCACAAAAATCAAAAAAGGGTTAGCTAAATATGCAGCGCTTTTTTTATTAACAGGATTATCGCTTTCAGTTTCAGCTGTTGAGTATGCGGCTAATTTTAAAGGCACTGATATTAATGAGTTTATTAATATCGTTGGTAAAAATTTAAATAAAACCGTCATTATTGACCCAAATGTGCGTGGCAAAGTAAATGTGCGCAGTTATGAGTTAATGGATGAAAAGCTTTATTATCAGTTCTTTTTAAATGTACTTGAGGTTTATGGTTATTCAGCTGTAGAGATGGATAACGGTATTATCAAAATTGAAAAAAGCTCTGACGCTAAAAAGTCAAATGTACCGCTTATCACTGAGGATAACCAAGCCAGTGGCGATATGATGGTAACGCGAGTTGTACGTGTTAAAAATGTAAGCGTACAAGAGCTTGGCCCGCTAGTTCGTCAATTTAGCGATCAAAAAGATGGCGGCCACGTTGCTAACTTTAATGCTGCGAACGTGATGATGTTGACCGGCCATGCAGCGTCAGTTAACCGCTTAGTAGAAATTATCCGCTCTGTTGACCAAGCTGGTGACAAGCGTGTTGATATTGTAAAGCTTAAGTTTGCTACCGCAGATGATGTTGTGTCTGTTGTTGAGAATATTTATAAAGATGGCGGTAAAGGAAGCGTTCCAGAATTTCTAATTCCTAAAGTAGTTGCTGATGGTCGAACTAACAGTGTGATTGTCAGTGGTGAAGCGCAAGCGCGTACTCGTGCTGTTGAATTAATTAGCCGTTTAGATGGTGAATTAGAAAACCAAGGTAACACTAAAGTTATCTACCTTAATTACGCCAAAGCAGAAGACCTTGTAAAAGTATTGCAGGGCGTAAGCAAAACACTAGCAGAAGATGCGCAAGGCGGTGCAACTAAAACGCGCTCTCGTAATCAAAACGAAACAAGTATTGAAGCACACCCTGATTCAAATTCACTTGTTATTACTGCACAGCCTGACACCATGCGCTCGCTTGAGCAAGTAATTGAGCGTCTTGATGTGCGTCGTGCGCAAGTTTTAGTTGAAGCTATCATTGTTGAAGTTTTAGAAGCTGATGGTATCAACTTAGGCTTACAGTGGATTTCAGAGCAAGGCGGAATGATGCAGTTTAACAACGGCACAACAGTACCAGTTGGTTCGTTAGCCGTTGCAGCTGAGCAAGCACGCGATAAAACGATTGAAGGTACGGTTGTAGGTACCGAAACTGGTACAGTCACCAAGACTTCTGAAACACAAGAAGGTGACTTAACGGCACTTGCCTCATTACTAGGTGGTATCAATGGTTTAGCCATGGGGATTGTTAAAAACGATTGGGGTGCAATTATCCAAGCTGTTTCAACCGATACTAACTCTAATATTCTTGCTACGCCGTCTGTAACGACCATGGATAACGAAGAAGCATCAATGATTGTTGGTCAAGAAGTACCGATTATCACAGGTTCGCAAACAGGCTCAAATAATGCGAATCCATTCCAAACAGTTGAACGTCAAGAAGTAGGTGTAAAACTTAAAGTGACACCACAAATCAATGACGGTTCAGCAGTTCAGTTAACGATTGAGCAAGAAGTGTCGAGTGTGAGTGGTGCTACTGCGGTCGATATTTCAGTAAACAAACGTGCCATTAAAACCACGGTTATGGCTGATGATGGTGGTATGGTTGTACTGGGCGGCTTGATTGATGAAGATGTGCAAGAAAGTGTCTCTAAGGTGCCATTATTAGGTGATATTCCAGTACTTGGCCATTTATTCCGCTCAACCAGCACCAGTAAGCGTAAACGTAACCTGATTGTATTTATTCGTCCTACCATTGTTCGCGATGGCATCAGCATGAATAAATTAAGCCACTCAAAATATAACTTTATCCGTGGCGAACAACACAAACAAAAAGAAGATGGTATTGATTTAATGCCATTAGAAGATGCGCCAATTCTTCCAGAGTGGGATGATGCCTTAGTATTACCACCAACTTACGAAGAATATCTAAAACAACAAAACGCGAATGAGCGCAATGATGACTAATGCAATTTCTGAAATCAATGACGAGCTAGCATCAGACGTATCAGCTAATCATGATGAGCTGCTAACAAGTGATGATCTTGTTAGCTTGCCAACTAAGCGGTTGCCATTCTCGTATGCGCGTCGCACAGGTGTGCTGTTAGGTAAAGATCAAGACAACTGGACAGTTTATTACCGCGGTGAGTTGGATGTTAACGCTTTACTTGAGGTGCGTCGTATTGCGGGTCATGGTTTTTCGCTAGAACAATTACCTGATGATAAATTTGAGCTGTTGCTTGAGGCTTCTTATCAGCGTGATAGTTCTGAAACACAGCAAATGATGGAAGATATCGGCAACGAGGTTGATTTATTCTCGCTTGCAGATGAGTTACCGCAAACTGAAGATCTCCTTGCAGGTGATGATGATGCGCCAATCATCAAGCTGATAAACGCGATGCTCAGCGAAGCAATTAAAGAAGGTGCTTCAGATATTCATATCGAAACCTTTGAGCAAGAGCTGGTAATTCGCTTTAGGGTTGATGGCGTATTAAAAGAAGTTTTAAAGCCGAATCGTAAACTCGCTTCACTGTTGGTGTCGCGTATTAAGGTTATGGCGAAACTAGATATTGCTGAAAAGCGGATTCCGCAAGATGGCCGTATTAGTTTGCGTATTGCTGGTCGTGCCGTAGATGTGCGTGTATCGACTATGCCATCAAGCTTTGGTGAGCGTGTCGTGCTACGTCTACTTGATAAAAACAACGCACGCCTGAACCTAGAAGATTTAGGTATGACTGAGCGTAACCGTGAATTGTTTGCTGATTTAATCAGTAAGCCACACGGTATTATCTTAGTAACCGGTCCTACGGGTTCTGGTAAAAGTACCACCTTGTATGCGGGCATGAGCCAAATTAATTCACGGGACCGTAATATTCTTACCGTTGAAGATCCAATTGAGTACGAGATCCCAGGCATTGGTCAAACTCAGGTTAATACCAAAGTTGATATGACCTTTGCACGTGGCTTACGTGCTATTCTTCGTCAAGACCCTGACGTAGTGATGGTGGGTGAGATCCGTGACCTTGAAACAGCACAAATTGGTGTGCAAGCGTCATTAACCGGTCACTTGGTGATGTCAACACTGCATACTAACACGGCTGCTGGTGCTATCACGCGTATGGAAGACATGGGCGTAGAGCCTTTCTTACTGTCATCATCGTTACTCGGTGTATTGTCACAACGCTTAGTGCGTACTTTGTGTAATAGCTGTAAAGAAGGTCACATTGCTGATGAGCGCGAGTGTCAGTTACTAGGTGTTAATCCTGCTGAGCCGCCAACAATTTATCGTGCAGTTGGTTGTGAAGAGTGTAACTTTAATGGTTATCGCGGTCGTACGGGTATTCATGAATTGCTGGTTGTTGATGAAACAATTCGTGAAATGATCCACAGCGGTAAAGGCGAACAAAGTGTTGAAAAGTATATTCGTAAACATAGCCCAAGTATTCGCCAAGATGGTTGTAATCGCGTGCTTGCAGGTCGCACTACCTTAGAAGAAGTCTTGCGTGTAACACGTGAGGAAGGTTAATCATGGCAGCATTTGAATACCGTGCCCTCGACGGCAGAGGTAAAGAGAAAAAAGGCATTCTTGAAGCCGATACGGTAAAGCAAATCCGCCAAACTTTGCGCGATCAAGGTTTAATGCCTTTAGAGGTCGTTGCTGCTGCAGAAGGTGAAAAGCAAGCTACTGGGGCAAAGGGCTCTTTATTTGGGAGTTTCTTTAAACCAAAAATTTCGACTTCAGATTTAGCATTAATCACCCGTCAGCTTGCAACCTTAATCCAGTCAGCATTACCTGTTGAAGGGGCTGTCATGGCGGTGGCTGAGCAATGTGAAAAGCCGCGTTTAAAGCGCATGCTTATGGCCGTGCGCTCAAAGGTTGTTGAAGGTTATACCTTAGCTGATGGCATGAGCGAGTTTCCGCATGTCTTTGATGATTTGTATCGTGCTATGGTGGCAGCTGGTGAAAAATCGGGTCACCTAGACCAAGTTTTAAATCGTTTAGCAGATTACACGGAACAACGTCAGCATATGCGTAGTCAAATCACACAGGCGATGGTGTATCCAACCATTCTTGTGGTATTTGCTATTGCGATTGTCTCTGTATTATTAGGTACCGTGGTACCAAAAATCTTGAAGACCTTCGAAAAATCAAAACAAGTATTACCCTGGACGACTGAATGGGTAATGGCCGCCAGTAATTTTGTGCAAAACTACTGGTTTATTAGTTTAGTCATTATAACCGTGTTAGCTGTGGCCATTAAGCAAGCGCTTAAACAGCCGCATATTCGTTACTGGTATGACGAAAAAGTGCTGCATTTACCGGGCATTGGTAAGGTAGCTCGCGGTGTTAATACGGCGCGTTTTGCTCGAACTTTAAGTATTTTATCGTCAAGCTCAGTGCCGCTACTTGAAGGGATGCGTATCTCAGGTGGTGTACTGGCTAACGAAAAAATGAAAAAGTCAGTGCAAGATGCTGCAACACGTGTAAGTGAAGGGGCGAGTCTTCGTGCTTCACTTCAGCAAACCAAGCTTTTTCCACCTATGATGCTACACATGATAGCCAGTGGTGAAAAATCAGGTGAACTTGAGCAAATGCTGGAACGTGCTGCAAATAACCAAGATCGTGAGTTTGAGAGCATGGTAAACGTGTCTCTGAAACTATTAGAGCCCGCGATGATTGCTTCAATGGCGGTAATTGTATTGTTTATTGTTATGGCAATACTACAGCCGATTATGGCAATGAATAAGGCTGTAGGTCTTTAAATTAGGGAACACTAGAGCAATTAGCAGCTAACACTGCCGCTCTATAATAAATTTTTGAAGAAAGTTAGAGGTATTTTTGTGAACAAACAGTCAGGTTTCTCATTACTAGAAGTCATGGTAGTACTGGTTATTATCGGTATGATCATGTCAATTGTGGCGCCGAATATCATGGGTCAGCAAGAAGAAGCTGCAATCGATAAAGCACACTTAGATATTCAACAAATTGAAGATGCGTTAAGCCTATACAAGCTTAAAAACAAAGCGTATCCAACCACAGAGCAAGGCTTAGAAGCGCTAGTGAATAAAACAAGCATTGAGCCAATTCCAAAGCGTTTTCCTGATGGCGGTTTCCTTGAGAAGTTACCAGAAGATCCATGGGGTAATCCTTACCAGCTAATCAGCCCAGGAGAAATCGGTAAAATTGATATCTTCTCAATGGGCCCTGATGGTGAAGCAGGTACTGATGATGACATCGGTAACTGGGATGAAGAAAAGTAATAATGCCTAAATTCAGCCAACTGAACAAAGCTTATACACATCAAGGCTTACTATTATGGTAAGCCTTGGTCGTTTGCGTTTGGCTGGCCGTGCTAAGCACGCGAAAGGGTTTAGCCTCATCGAAATATTAATGGTGCTTGTGGTGATTGGTTTTGTCACCAAAATGGTTGCCTACAGTTTTGATGGTGGTGCTGAAGAAGAACTCGAAAAACAAGCGCTCAGATTACATACTACGATTAATATGGCGTCTGAGTTTGCGATTTTAAATCAGGTTGAGCTGGGCTTTCATCTTGACCAAGATACATTTGAATTTTTAGTTTTTGACGGTGATAAGTGGGTTACTTTTGACCGTGAAAAATTGTTTGCCCCAATTAAGGTTGATGAGCGCTTTGAACTCACTCTTAACCTTGATGATTTAGCCTGGGCACAAGATAACTTGCTAGAGCAGTCCAACTGGCGTGAATTAATGAGCGGTGGTGACGAAGACAGCTTACTTGAGCTGCAAAAGCTCAAAATACCGCAAGTCCTTATTTTATCTTCTGGCGAAGTCAGTGCGTTTCAATTGATTTACGAGCTTAAAGATGAGCGTGAACCACAGTATTTTATCGAAGGCGAATTTATGGCCCCGGTAAAGTTTCGTATGGAGCCTGAGTAATGAATAAGTCAGCAGGTTTTACCTTACTCGAAGTGATGGTTGCCTTGGCTATTTGTGCAATGGCCGGTATTGCCGCAATGCAGGCAACCGGTGAGCACATTAATCACCTATCGTCGATTGAAGAACAAACTTATGCTTCTTGGGTTGCCGAGAACGTAATGGTTGAGCAGCGCGCTAAAGGCGATAAATGGACAGGCAAAAGTGGCGTCAAAGGCACTGAAACACTCGCTGGTTTTGAATGGTACTGGCGTCAGGATGTGGTTCCTACTGCTGATAAAACCTTTGTAAAGGTCACCATTAACGTATTCGCCGATGAAAAGCTTGAATACCCAGTGTATGAGCTTTCTACTTATTTGAATAAAGGTGATAAGTAGTGAAGCAACGCGGTTTTACCTTACTTGAAGTAATTGTCGCCATGGGCATTTTAGCCTTTGTGGTGTTATCGACCCATCAAATTCTTGATTCGACAACCAAAGCAAAAGAAGCCTCAGACGAGACGATTGCTGAGTTAAATGGTTATCAAACCTTATTTCGTTTGATGGACCAAGATTTTAGTCAAATGACTAAACGTCAGGTTCGAAACGAAGCCGGTGATTTTCAAGACACGTATGTTTTGGCTGGTCGTTATATTCTTGATAGCCAATACGATGGTATTGGCTTTGTTCGTGATGGTTGGATTAACCCGATTAATCTACTGCCGCGCTCTGAACTGCAAGCGGTTGGTTATCGCGTGATAGATGATAATCTTGAACGAGTGTATCGGGTGTATGTTGATCAACTAGATAACATGGAGCCGCGCTCACAAGTTATTTTAGAAGATATTGAAGATCTGAAGTTTGAATTTTTAGATGACAAAGACGAGTGGCAAGAGCAGTGGCAAATTAAAGCGCTGCCAAAAGCGGTTGCAGTCACTATTCAAAAAATAGAACAGGAGCCAATTCGTCGCGTGTTTTTGGTGCCAGGTGAGGGCAAATTAACTACTCAAACAAATAATAGTAATAACGGCGCTAATGGTAATAACAATAATAATAGCGGAACGGGTGGCTAGTCATGACTACAATGAATCGCTCCAAAGGTGCGGCGCTTGTTATTGTGCTATTTATTGTGGCGCTGGCTGCGATGTTAGCCGTTGAGATGAGTGCTAATTTAATGGTGCAAGTGCAGCGTAGTAGCAATATTCAAAACCATCAACAGGCTAAATGGTATGCCTTTGCAGCTGAAGAGCTGGCAATTAAAGCACTAAAACAAACTAAAAAAGATGATCCTGATAAAACGCATTTAGAGCAAATTTGGGCGCAGCAGGGCGGGGTTCCTTATCCTGTTGATAATGGTACCTTAAGTGGCACGATTACAGATTTACAAGCATGTTTAAACTTAAATGCATTGCATGTAAAACCAGATCCGCAGACGGATCCAAATAATAAAACGAACCCAGCACATAAGGCATTGTTGGCATTATTAGAAAACATTGAGAATTTACCAACGGATGAATCAGAAGAAGCCATGGCCGATAGTGTGTTTGATTGGTTAGATGAAGATAGTATTACCTATCGCTCGGGTGCAGAAGAAGATGAGTATTTATCTCGACAATACCCATATATGACGGCAAATAGTTACTTTGCTTCGACCTCTGAACTTCGTTTGGTAAAAGGTTTTAACCCACTCGTTATGGAGAAACTCTTACCATTTGTGTGTGTTATTCCTGGCAGTGAGTTGCTGCAAATAAACGTTAATACACTACCTGCAGAAAGTGCGATTTTATTAAGCTCGCTTATTGATGGCTTAAGCCTTTCAGGCGCTGAAGCGGTATTATCATCACGTCCTCAAGATGGGTATGATGATTTAGAAGCTTTTTTTGAAGAGGTTAACCAACAAGGCGCACAAAACGTGAAAGCCGTTGAAAATCTATTCAGTATCAACAGTGAATATTTTAAACTACAAACGCAGGCTGAATTTGCAGAGCTGCGTTTTTCGATGACCACCTTACTCCATGCCACTAATGGTACAGTAACGATACTGGCGCGAAAATTTGGAGGCGTACAGTGACAGAGATATTGTTGATCCGTACGGGTCAAACGTTAAAAGACAGCCTTAACTGGCTAATTTACTCACCAATAGAACAAGAAATAATTGCTAGCGGCGAAATTGCCAATGCAACACAACTTGGTGAGCTAACAGAAAAAGCACAATCACGGGAAGTAGTCGCACTTTTACCAAGCGATCAGGTACAACTTAAAACAGTTACCCTACCAACTAAGTGGAACCGTAAGTTAGAGCAAGCACTTCCTTACATGCTAGAAGAAGAAATAGCCTGTGATGTTGATGACTTGTTCATAGCGATTGCTGAGCCAACACTTGTTGATGAAAAGCACGCTATTAACATCGCGATGACCGATCGTGAATGGTTTGAGCAATGGCTAGCAGAGTTTAATGAGCATGGCATCGAAGTATATAAAATACTGCCGGATGCTTTATTGTTACCTGATGTTGATGACAACACTCAGTTACGCGCTATTGAGCTTAATGGCCAGTGGCTATGTAAACAGGGTAACTGGCATATTGCCGCTGTAGAGCCGAACTGGCTTGCTGGCTATTTAACAGCATTAGGTAACCCTGATGTTGCACACTTTAGCCCTGCAACGGCTTTTCCTGATACAGTTAATCTTAGTGCTCAAACGCAGCAATACGATTTACCTTTAGCCTTATTTGCTAAGCAGTTACCTGAAGTGAAATTCAACCTTCGCCAAGGTGTTTATCAGCTTAAGAAAAAATCAGCGATTTGGTGGGGCTATTGGCAAAAAGCAGCTATTGCAGCAGGTGTTGCACTAGTTTGTAGTGTGGGTGTTAAGTCGCTTGAGCTTTATAAGTTAAATAACCAGCTTGAAGCCGCAAAAGCAGAAGTGGTTGCTAATTATCAGCGTGCTTTTCCAAATAAAAAAGTCCGACCTCAGCTTATCCGTAGTCAAATTCGCAGCGAACTTGCATTGATAGAAGGTGGCAGCACTGCTGGCTTCTTAGATTTGACTAACGATCTTGTCTCGATTTTTAGTGAAGTAAACGACTTCACACCAGAAACGCTTCGCTACGATCAAGGTCGTAACGAATTACGTATTCGCGCGCGCGGCAAAGATTTCCAGTCCTTCAGTAAAGTAAAAGCAATTTTAGAACAGCGTGGCTTAACCGTAGATCAAGGCTCGCTGAACAATGATGGTGATTATGTCGTTGGTGAAATTAAGTTACGAGGTGCGGCATGAAAAACCAAATAATCAATTATTGGCGCTCGTTAAAAGAACAAGAGCAGCAACTTGTAATGGTTGCAGGTGGTGTGTTTGTTATTTTTGTGCTGGTTATGGGGGTCTTTCGTCCACTTAACGCTGCTATCGAAAAAGCAGAGCAAGACACAATAAAACAGCAAGAGCTGTTGGCGTGGGTTGATGAAAGTATTGTTAAACTTAAAGCGAGTGGTAATGCACGTAATACGAGCAGCCGTAGCTTAAGCCAAATCGTTAATAGCACCCGTAATCGTTATCAAATTATCATTAGCAAAATGCAGCCAAATGACAATTCACTTCGTTTAACCATTGACTCTGTTGAGTTTAATAACCTTGTTGAATGGTTAGATGAACTGGTTAATTCACATGGTGTGCTAATCGAGAATTTAGATTTAAGTAAAGATGACAAATCAGGCTTTGTGCGTGTAAGTCGTTTGGTACTAGAGAAGTAAACGATGAAAAGAGTTATTTTATTAATCACAGTGTTTGTGATGTGTTTTTTGGTGTTTACGCTGGTAAAAACACCCGCTGCCGTTGCACTTGATTTAGCCAAGCCACATTTACCAAAGCAATTACAATTAGGTAAAGCCAGTGGCACGCTATGGGACGGGCGCATTATGCAGGTACGTTTTGATGGTGAGCAATTAAACAATGTGCGTTGGCAATTGTCGGGGTGGTCACTGTTTACAGGTAAATTAGTGGGTACGGTACGTTTTGGTGATCCTCGTGATAAAGCGGATATTTCAGGCCATGCTGATTTTTCTTACGGTTTATTTAACCAAGCGGTTACTGTGAAAAAGACCACTTTACGCTTAACAGTTGAACGTGCCATGCAACGTTTACAACTACCTTTGCCGATTAGTGCGCAAGGTCGTGTGATTGTAGATTTAGATGAGTACAGTTCAGGCGAGCCTTATTGTGAAAGTCTAAGCGGCGAAATTGCGAGCCCGAACATTGATGTGAAAGGAATGAATAACTGGTTCAGCATTGGTCCATTAAGTGGCCGTTTAAGCTGTAAATCGGGTGATGTAGCAGTACTTGTAGACCCTGAAAACCGTTTAGGGCTTGAAGCTGATGCAGTATTAAAAGCGAACCTAGACTTTAAAGTAGCTGGTTATATTAAACCTGAAGCAAGCTTACCGAAAGAAGTGCATGATGCTGCGAAGTTTCTTGGTCGTCCTGATAACGAAGGTCGTTATCCGCTTAACTTTTAAATTGGATTAATTGAATAGTATGCAATTACCTGAGTTTTCAAAGCAGCAAAGCGAGCTTTTAAGTCAGTTTTTAGCGCAGCATCAAGATGCGCTTAGCTTGGCGCAAACCCAAGGTTATTTATTTGCGGTGATCTGTGCTCCTGAGCCGCTTGATGTTCACCAGTGGTTAGAAGAAGTTGCACCTGGTTCTGATGGGCAAATGGATGAGCAAGTGCTGTTTGCATTTATGGCTTTATATCAACAGATCAGCGAACAAGTATTCGAGACGGGTTTTGCATTACCTGTGAGCCTACAGCTGAGCTCGCAAGGGCAACAATACCTAGATATTCAAGAATGTCAGCATTGGAGCCAAGGTTTTATGCATGGTGCGCAAGGTTACGTTAACAAGCTATTAAGCGCGCCACAGTTAGCTGATGAGTTAAAAGAAGCCTTGGCTACAGCTCTGCAAAGCTTAGGCTTTTTTACCCTTGAAGCGAGTGAAATTGCAGCCCTTGCAACTGATAATGGTTTATCAGAAGGGCAACTATGCCAGCAGCAATATGAAGTAATGAATGAATTCGCCGCTGGCTTTGCAGAGTTAATTGAAGTCGTTGCTGTAAATAGCCAACTATATAATGATGAGAGCTGGAACTAACCCAGCTCGAGTAGGATGTTTGTGCAACCTTTGGCACAGCATACAACGCCTTTACCTGGCTGATCAGTTTTCAAATCTAAGGTGAGGGCGCCTTTACACTCTTCGCAGTATAAGGTTTGACCCTTGCCCAGCTTCTTTAGCATATTACGTTGTTTAGCAAACGAGTCGCTGGTTTTTTTGTTTAAAGCAGAAAAGTCCATTACTTGTTTAGCCTTTCTTCAAGCGCATTCGAAACAATACTACAAACACGATTCAAGCGTTCGCCATAAAAGTACAAGTTAATATCTTTTTCACGGCAATAATGAAGGTGAAAGAGTTGTAGTTTATCGTCGGTAGTGAATGTGTCTTCAATATACTCAAGCTCTGAGTTTGATAAATTAAGTTGTGACTTAATATTATTTTTAGCCATATTAGCGGCAGGACTTCGGTTTACCTTACTAGCATCAGAAATCATACCGACTCCCTCACCTAGTAACCTGTCCCTAGGTTCTTTGATCAAAGGATGATCAATTGTGAAAAGTGCTAAAATTATAAGCACTAAGATGAGAAATTTTTTCATAGTCCAATAAACTTTGATCTGAATGAATAGGTGGTAGCTGCAAGTTTAATAAAATGGTTGTTTTAAAAGCAAGCAGATACGATTAAATAGTTAAAAGTTCGTATATGAAATCTAACCCTGAAATTTTCCATAGATTGAGTATAATGCAATATATAGATTTAAAGTTTCAGAAATCTTTGAACGTAATGAGATGTATTCTGATTTGCTTATTGGCACAGAAACCTCTTACTGCAAACATATGTTTGAGTATTATTTCCTAGTGGCGTTGAGGAATTTTAATGGATAATCAGATTAAGGTTAAAAATATCCCAACGGAAGTAAAAATCCAGAAACCGGAAAATGCTTCCCTCGATGATAGATTTAATCCACGTAACCGTATTTATGTTCGAGCTGTAACTGGCTTACACCAATTGTTAAGGCAGCGAATTGGTTTTATCGGCATGCTTGCGTTCATGCTACTACCTTGGATCAACTTCCATGGCCAGCAAGCTGTACTGTTCGATTTGGTAGGGCAAAAGTTTAACATTTTTGGTTTAACGCTTTGGCCACAAGATCTGACTATCCTTGCTTTCATTTTAATGTTGGCGGCGTTTGCGTTGTTCTTAGTAACTACTTTCTATGGACGGGTTTGGTGTGGTTATACTTGCCCACAAACTGTTTGGACTTTCATTTTTATTTGGTTTGAAGAAAAGTTTGAAGGTACAGCTAATCAGCGAAAGAAACTAGATCAACGCCCGATGGACTTTGATAAGTTTTGGCGAAAAAGCGCCAAGCACGGTAGCTGGTGGTTATTCTCACTTTATACAGCATTTACTTTTGTTGGTTATTTTACGCCTATCCGCCAGTTGCTACCTGATCTTTTTACCCTTGATGCAACAGCGTATTCGTATATTTGTTTAGCCGTATTTGCAGTCTGTACTTATGGTAATGCGGGTTGGATGCGCGAGATTATGTGCTTGCACATTTGCCCTTATTCTCGCTTTCAATCAGCTATGTTCGATAAAGACACCTTTACCGTGAGCTATGATGAGGCACGTGGTGAGAGCCGCGGCCCACGTTCACGCAAGCAAGATCCAAAAGAGCTTGGCTTAGGTGATTGTATCGACTGTAACTTATGTGTGCAGGTGTGCCCAACGGGGATCGATATTCGTAACGGCTTACAATATGAGTGTATTAACTGTGGTGCATGTATCGATGCGTGTGATGGGGTGATGGATAAAATGAATTACCCACGCGGACTTATTTCCTACACCACAGAACGCAACTTAGAAACGCCAGACAACAAAACACACGCACTGCGCCCTAAGTTAATTGGTTATTTAGTTATCTTAGTGGTGTTAACAGGGGCGCTGGTGGCAAATATTGCGATGCGTAAACCGATGGAGTTGGATATCATCCGTGACCGTAATCAGCTATACCGTGTTGACTTTAATGGCCTAGTTGAAAACACCTATACACTAAAAGTAATTAACAAAGCTCAGCATCAGCAAACCTTTAATATTCGTGTTGAAGGGCTTGATAACTTTGAGTACATTGGCAAACAAACTTTCACAGTACCTTCTGGCGAGTCTTATAACGTGCCACTGTCATTGGTTGTTGATCCATATGATTTGAAAAAGCCGATGACGAAGTTTGAGTTCGTACTTTCTATCGATGGTGAGCCTGATGTGCAGATTTCACAGCCGAGTAACTTCTTTAAGGCGCGATAATTAAGTACACTGAGCGAATGAATAAAAAGCGGGATTTTCCCGCTTTTTTTATATGATGAGGCATTATGAGTAAATTTAGTTTTGTAGACCTTACACCCGATTCAATTTTAGATGCGGTTGAAAGTATCGGTGTTTATGCTGAATCAGGGCTGCTGGCATTAAATAGCTACGAGAACCGTGTTTATCAATTTAAAGCAGAAGATGGCCATCGTTATGTTGTTAAGTTTTACCGCCCAGAGCGCTGGAGTAAGGCGCAAATCTTAGAAGAGCATGCATTTGCATTTGAACTCGCTGAGGCCGAAGTGCCAGTTGTTGCACCTGTAATTATCGAAGGGCAAAGCTTATTTGAGCATGATGGTTATTTGTTTACGTTATTCCCAAGTGTGGGCGGGCGTATTTTTGAAGTTGATAATTTAGATCAACTCGATGTACTTGGCCGCTTAATTGGGCGAATGCACCAAGTAGCAAAAGCAAAGCCATTTGAACATAGACCTGTGATCAGCTGTGAAGAATATCTTAAGACAGCTAAAGTTCAGTTACAGGCAAGTAACTTGGTGCCAATGGCATTAGAGAACGCCTTTTATACTATTTTAGATTTGGTGATCAAAGAAACCACACAGCAGTATAAAAATGTTGAAACTATTCGTCTGCACGGTGACTGTCATGCCGGCAATATACTGTGGTCTGGTGATGCATTAATGTTTGTTGATTTAGACGACAGTCGACAAGGGCCTGCAATTCAAGATCTTTGGATGATGCTCAGTGGCGATCGTAACAATCAACTGTTACAGTTAGACACTTTAGTCGCAGCGTACGAAGAATTTAGCGATTTTGATCACAGCCAATTAAAGCTGATTGAACCACTTAGAGCGATGCGAATGGTGCATTACATGGGCTGGTTGGCGAAAAGGTGGGATGATCCTGCGTTCCCGCGGAACTTTTCATGGTTTGCTGAAGACAAATACTGGGAGCAGCAAATACTAGCGTTAAAAGAACAGCTTGCAGCGCTACAAGAAGCACCATTAAAATTATTACCATAAATTTTTAAAGTTAATAAAGTCGAGAGAACAATGTTTAAAAAATTAAAGTTAAGTCTACTCATTTTATGTTTACCTTTTGCGGCCTTTGCTGCTGATTTTGAAGCAGGTAATCAATACGAAGTATTAAAAGTTGAGAAAAGTGCAACACCTCAAGTAACCGAGTTCTTTTCATTTTATTGCCCACACTGTTTTCAGTTTGAACCAGTTGCAAAAGCATTAACGGCAAGTCTTCCTGAAGGGACTGAATTTGTAAAAAGTCATGTTAACTTTTTAGGCGGTGTGTCTAAGCAAACTCAAAGTAACTTAAGCTATGCCTACTTAATTGCTAAGCAACATGGCAAAGCAGAACAAGTAGCTGATCAAATCTTTAACAGCATCCATAGACAACGTGCCTTACTTAAAGACATGAAAGACGTTAAAGCACTACTTGCAACTAATGGTATTAGTAATGAAGTGTTTGATTCTGAAATTGCAAGCATGCCAGTGATTAGCGCTGAAAAAGCGATGCAAGATAAGCAGCAAAAATATTCAGACATGGGCGCCTTAACAGGTGTACCAACTTTTATCGTCAATGATAAATACAAAATTAATTTAAATACCATCAAGAGCCAGCAGATGCTTGATGAATTAGTCGAATTTTTATTAAAACAATAATTTTGGAGTAAAGAAGTAATGATCAAGTTAGTAAAAGCTGTATTAATGGCTGCCACGCTAGGTTTAGCGGCAAATGCCTCAGCTGCTCAATATGAAGAAGGTAAGCATTATGAAACGATTGATGCACGCGCTTCTAAAAAGCCAGAAGTAAAAGAGTTCTTCTCATTCTACTGCCCACACTGTAATAACTTCGAGCCAGTTGTGAAAGAGCTTAAAACACTTCTTAAAGATGGCGTTAAATTCAAAAAGAGCCATGTTGATTTTTCAGGTCCTCGTGACCCAGAAATTCAAACCATCTTAGCGCAAGGTTATGCGACGGCTAATGTGTTACCACAGAAAGACGCGTTAGTAGCCGCTGTGTTTAATCATATTCACGGTAAGCGTGCTCGTATTAACGAACTAGCTGATATGAAAGACATCTTCGTTTCACAAGGTGTATCGGCTGAAGATTTTGATAAGTACTACAACAGCTTTTCTGTACGTACTATGGCGTCTAAAATGAAACGCGACCAAGAATACTACCAACAAAAAGGTGCTTTAAAAGGCGTTCCAACTTTTATTGTTAATGGTAAATATCGCTTAATCTTAGGTGCGGACTCAGGTATCAGTGATGCAAAGAGCATGGCAGATTTAATTAACTACCTAGCTGATAAATAAGCTAATTAGTTAAATTTAATTCAAAGCTCCGTTCGCGGAGCTTTTTTATTGGTAAAGCAAATGCAAAAACTATTAGTTTCAAGCTGTTTGTTAGGAAACCCTGTTCGTTATGACGGGCAATCGCAAAACTTACTCCATCCTGGTTTAGAAACTCTTAAACAGCAAGAAAGGCTCGTTGCATTCTGCCCTGAAGTAGCTGGTGGCTTACCTACACCAAGGCCGCCTGCAGAAATCAAAGTGGGTAGAGTACTTACCAAAGATGCGCAAGATGTCACAGTGCAGTTTGCTTATGGCGCAGAACAAGCACTTAAACTTTGCAAAAAACAGGGCATTCGCTATGCGTTGTTAAAAGAATCAAGCCCGTCATGTGGTCGCAATACTATTTACGATGGTAGTCATTCAGGAAAGAAAATTTCAGGGATGGGGTTAACTGCAAGGCTGTTAACTGACAATGGTATAGCTGTATTCAGCGAGCAGCAGTTGCCAGCGCTATTTGCTGCGCTGGCAGAGTGATTTTATTTACGTTGTAAAAACACACCTGATTCAATGTGATGGGTGTAAGGGAATTGATCAAAAATTGCAAAACGTTTTACTTCATGGGTTTTGCATAAATGATCAAGGTCACGTTCTAGGGTATCGGGATTACACGAGATATAAATAATGTTGTCGTAGTTCGCAACTAGGTCACAAGTTAGCGTGTCCATTCCAGCACGTGGTGGATCCACCAAGATTGTTTGGCAGTTATAGCTTTTCAGGTCTATGCCATCTAAACGAGAGAAGGTACGTTCGCCTTTCATTGCTTGAGTGAACTCTTCACTCGACATACGAATGATATCTAAGTTCTCAACCTTGTTTTGTGCAATATTGTATTGTGCTGAGTAAACCGATGATTTTGATATCTCAGTGGCTAATACCCGGTCGAATGAACCCGCAAGAGCAATCGAAAAGTTACCATTTCCACAATATAACTCTAGTAAGTCATTATTGAGGGGTTGGCAAAGCGCTTGTGCCCACTCTAGCATCTTGATGTTTACTTTCGCATTCGGTTGCGTAAAGCTATTTTCGACTTGCTGATAAATAAGCTCTTTACCGTTTACGTTTAAACGCTCGATAACGTAATCATTACCAATCACTTCTTTTTGCTTACGAGCACGGCCAATAAAATCAATCTTAAACTGTGTGCTCAGTTTTGCTTTAAGCTCTTTAATTGCTTGTAGCCACTGCTCATCTAGTTGTTTGTGATACAACAAGCTAACAAGGATCTCGCCACTTAAGCTTGAAAGGTAATCGATTTGAAACAGCTTACGGCGCAGAACTTCATTGTCTTTTAAGTTTTCGATCATCGCTTGCATCACTTCACCCACTAAAGGTGCTGCAGGGTCAAACTCATCTACGCGGATCTTTTCTTTAGTTTGTTGATCAAACATGATGTGAAACAGGTCTTCACCTTCATGCCAAACACGAAACTCTGCACGTTGGCGGTAATGAATAGGATCAGAGCCGAACACTTCTAATTTTTCGACCCCAAAACGTCGAAACTGTGAGGTGATGCGCTGCTCTTTCTCACTCAATTGTGCATCATATTGAGTTGTATCAATTTTTATAACCGCCATGGCTGATTACCTTTTATCTCTTAGCTTTATAACGGCGCTATTGTAGGGAGCGCTGAGGATTTGTCTAGTTTTGTTATTTATTTTAGTGTCGTTTTTTTATACAAAAAACTTAAGTTCTTTGGTTTTTGGCCGATAATGAGTTAACCATAACATGGAGTCGGATCATGAAAATTGGCAACCTAGGCTATATGCCTAATACAAATGTGAATAAATACAATGGCAAGCAGGCATTGCAACAGCCTACCATTCAAAATCGTCAAGATAGTTATCAACAACGCGGTCGTGAGCTCGCGGCAAAAGTTCTTGATGATAAACTTGCTGAGGCACTTGGTTTACCTAAAGCCGAAGAGAAAAAAGATAAACCCTTGTTCGACTTTGAAGAGATCGTGAAAAACGTACTCGACTTTGTTGGCGGTGCACTTCGTAAAGCAAAAGCCGATGGTGCTGATGATGAAAAACTCAAAGGCATGCTAGGTGATGCACGTAAAGGTGTGCAAATGGGCATCGACGATGCGTATGATGAGCTTAAAGAGTCAGGTATTCTTAACGATGACATCGAAGAGGGCATCGAAAAGTCTAAAGAAGGTATCTTTAAAGGTATTGATGAATTAGAAGAAGACTTGTTCAATCCTAAACCTAATGCGGTTTCAGTAAGCCAGGCTCAATACATCAGTTTAAGTAATAACGCGGAGTACACTTTCACCACCGCTGAAGGTGACGAAGTAAGTATTAGCTTTGCTGATGCATACGAAAGTAAGTCTGCAAGCAGCTATAGCAAAAATGGCGACAACGAAGCCTTTGTCAGTGAGTCTTCGCAATCACGTGATTTATCATTCTCGATGTCGGTCAATGGTGATTTAAATGAGCAAGAGCAGCAAGCTATCAATGAATTGATGGAAGACTTGCAGAGTGTTAGCGAAACATTCTTCTCTGGTTCATTAGAAGAAGCCTTTGAACAAGCTAAAGAGCTGAACTTAGGTAACGAGCAACTAGTCGGCTTTACCATGGATCTAAAACAAACCAAAACAGTAGCAGCGATTAAAGGGTATGAAGAATATAAACCTGCTCCTGAAAAAGAAGTTGCTGAGAAAATAGCGCCATTTAATGACGATTTGAAACAGGCGTTTAATAAAGCGGGCGATATTGGTTTGCAAAATGAACTGGCTGGCATCTTACAATGGTTAAACCAAGATAAAGAAGAAGTCAGTAAGCTGGTGGATTATACCAAAGCAATGTTCGAACAAATGAATAAGCTACGCTCGGCAACAGAAGAAGAGGCTTAGTCCTTTCTTTCTTTTTATAAAGCTGCATGGCAAACTGCTGACCTTTGATGATCCGAGGTAAGCAGTTTGTCAGTTCATATAATGGTGTTTGATTCTGGTATAGGTGGAACAACCGTACTTGAACAGATCCAAGCATTGATCCCAGGTGCTGATTATAGTTATTTTATGGACAATGCTTTATTGCCCTATGGCGCGCAAAGTCAGCAAACGATCATAGCCCGCCTTTTAGCGCTACTACAGTTTATCGAGACAGCAAACTTACACGTTGATATCCTAGTTATTGCGTGTAATACCGCCTCTACCTCTGCCTTAGATACTATTCGTCAGCACACAAGTATAGAAGTTGTCGGGGTAGTACCTGCAATAAAGCCTGCTTGCGCTATAAGTAACAGCAAACATATTGGTTTACTGGCAACACCATCAACCATCAAGAGTCGCTATACTGCAAATTTAATTAGTACTCATAGCCAAGACACACAAGTCAGCTTATATGGCTCAACTGAGCTGGTAGAAATTGCAGAAACACTATTTCATACGCAGAAAATCAATAAAGCAAAGCTTGAGAAAGTATTGAGTAATTTAGCGATAGCAGAAGATATAGATGTACTGGTACTTGGCTGTACACACTTTCCATTACTAGCCAGCGCGATTAGTGACTACTATAAACAACAGATCTTCCTTATTGACTCAGGCAAAGCGATTGCTAAGCGCGTTGAAAGTTTAATTGCTCTACGAGGCTTTACTCTTACTACAGATAAAAAAAAGCCGCTGCACTATTATGCAACGGCTCCTATTGGTCATTCGCAATTAAGCGTTGAGCTTATTACGCTGACTGATCAGATCCCTCACGAAAGCTGTTAGCTTCGTTCTCTTGTTTTTGTTTTGCTTCACGCACTTTTAAAGTACGTTGTTGGAATTCGCTATCATTTAATTGATTGATTGCTTTATCTGCATCAGCTTCAGCCATTTCAACAAAACCAAAGCCACGACGTTTACCTGTATTTTTATCTTTTAATAAACGTACATTGAAAACTTTGCCTTGTTCTTCGAATAAAGCACGAACAACACCTTCATTAGCACGATAAGGTAGGTTGCCAACATAAAGTGTTTTTGTTTTTACTTCGGCCTCCTCACTTGACGCTGATGAAAGTGCTGCAATAACCAAAGCACCAATTAATAAGCCTGCACCAAATAGCAATGCTGGGTCTAAAGCTAAGCTTGCAAGTGCGAACTTAACAACCACAAAACCTAAAACAGCAAGAATAACGGAGAAAAGAAAAGATTTTTGATCGGGTAATTTCATTTTGATCTACCAATAAACAAGAAATAAACATTAATTTAACATTGTGAACTTGCTATCTTAACGAGTTAAATGAACATAGCAATGAAATTTGCATTAAATTATGAATATTGGCTTAAAAAACAGCCATAATAGCGACCGTTTTTGCTGTTTTCGGTAAATTTAGTTCGCTTTTTGAGCGAACAGTAAAAAGATCGAAAAAAAGTGTTGATCTGTTTTTGGATCTCCCTATAATGCGACCCCACTGACACGGCGGGCAGCAACGAAAGACGCTGAACAACGTAGCAGAGAGTTAAGTGAAACTTCGGTTTCAAATAATCGAAAGAAAGTTTGAAATTAAGTATTGACTCGAAAAATTAAGGATGTATTATACGCATCCCTAGCGACAACGTCGCAACGTTCTTTAACAATATAAAGCAATCATCTGTGTGGGCACTCGTACAGATTGAGTTCTAACAGCGAAGCTTAGTTTACTAAGTGGAGCAAAAAAATTAGAGTCTCAATTTCTTATGAGTGACTATATAGTCAATTTATACAGAATTCATTGAGCACGGTTTGAAGTTTACTTCAAACAAAAAACTTTTAATTGAAGAGTTTGATCATGGCTCAGATTGAACGCTGGCGGCAGGCCTAACACATGCAAGTCGAGCGGTAACAGAGAGTAGCTTGCTACTCTGCT
>Ga0213830_1000421_pt1 | contig 27133 bp, 24 predicted proteins | sample SWATP11_FD_161661 | JGI IMG/M metagenome (GOLD analysis project Ga0213830, IMG submission 161661) | Coastal seawater microbial communities from Marineland, Florida, United States - SWA TP1 #1 | ecosystem: Environmental > Aquatic > Marine > Coastal | place: USA: Florida | collected 2016-08-06 | reverse complement strand
AGCTTGTTAGCTGTACTTTACATTAAATCGCCCAAACAATTAATGTAAAAAAACTCAAGAGCATAACAACGCCAACAATAATTTTAATTTGAATTGCATAGGTTGCATTTAAACTAGTAAACCACTTCTCAGCCACTTGATATCTGCGATTATTATTAACAGCAAAATAAAGCAAACCGATACTAGAAAAGAAACAGATGATAATGAGTATTTTAGGAAGCTCTGAATACAAACTAACGTTGTTAGGTTCAATGTAAATTATAAAAAATAAGCTTTGAAGAACGACGTTTAACCAAAACGCACAAGTCATTACAGGGAAAAATTTTTCCTCTGACTCATGACCTAGAATGTATTTGATAATAACATGCCATTTACACAAAACTTCCATTGAACTCCTTGTACAGCTAACGCCGCATTAAGGTGTGAACAACGCGACCACTGAACCTAACCACACCACCGTAAACACTGAACTCAACGATAGAATGAAAAATGCCAAGCGTTGAGAATCACTCTTAAATGCTTTGTTAGGTGTAACTCGCCTCGACCAAATCTAATATATCGTCCATTGTAATATTTAGAGCTTTGCCAATTAAAAAAGTTTGTACATACCTATCCAACAATTCTTGATCAGGGCTCATGTGCTCCTTGATCAGCTTTCTTAATTCCTTTAAGTTTTCTTTGGTAGTCTCGATACCACCAGTAATAGCTTCTGTTATCAGCCTTTCTTTTCGCTCATTCTTAGTTCGTCCCTTGCATTTCTGAAGGATATATTTCCCTAACACAATTACTAGCATTTTTTCACTATGGTAATATTTGAATATATCAGAAACTTTTTCGTGAGCACTATCGATTGAGCTTTCGTCGAAAAGCGCTTTATAAAACCCTGACGCTCGGTCATCAATATCACCAAAGCTAATTTTTTCTTGGGCTGCAATTAGGCAAAAGTATGGCGTTTCTTTTGAAATTTCAATATCTCGTATAAGATGAAGTCCATAACACGCTGTAGAAATTACACAAAGATTATTTTTAAGACTAATATTGATATTTCTCAACAGAGGTGTCAGTTCTTCCCAAGAAATGAATTCTCCTGTAGCACCAATTTCAAGACCATCACTTGCTGAACCATGCATGTGAAGATGCAAAATTGGTTTCATTCCGTCACTTCTTACTGCTTCATTTACATTATTAAGAAACTCAATAAAATTCGCCTTACTCGTGATGTCTTCATGCCAATATGCAAAGCCTTGAACTTCAGACAATAGTTTCAAGTCTTCATCAAGGCGCCTAGTTTGCCCCCCATCATTTTTCCTATCTGATGTTAGCAAAAGTACTGTATTCATAAAAAATGAAGAGTCGAGTTGCATAATATCTTCCTATATCTGAAGGTGGGATCTGAAATGACACCTAACGCCCCAACCAGGGGCAACGTTTAAGCTGGCTAAAATAGGAGCGAAGCGACGGGAGCCAGCTTAAAATTGTCCCGTTGACTTGGCTTGTTATATTTTACTAGTTTGGCATTGAAACCCAGCTTAAACTCAACAAAATACCATAAGTAAGAACACCCCCTAAACCTGCAATAAGAATTAAGCCGAATGGTTTTTGATACCATTCAATTTTGACTGGTCTATGATGTTCAATTGCTAGAAGAGCTGCATCTATTCGTGCACCATACTTTTTTCCTTCACCTAGCCTAGTTTTTGATTTTATACCTAGTAACTCAGCCTTTATGGATTTATATTCAGTTTCCGATAGTCCAGGGCTATTTGCCTTTTTAAATAGTTCTTCTAAATCTTGATCTGTAAGTTTCATCCGATGCTCAAAAAAATATAACGCCCGCATAATGGGCGAATTAAGCTTGGCTAAAATTAGCGAGGAACGAGCGCCAGCCAAGCTTAAGACGTCCATTCATTAATGCGCTTGTTAGGGTTACTTTTGCACAAGAGGAGATACAAAGGAACCGCGCTCATACTCTTGAACCACAATCTCTGCGCTGAAACCAGAGACACCACCTTTATGAATTAAAGCATTTAGAGCTTTAATAGCTTTTGATTTATGCTCTGTTGCTAAAAGGTGACTGGCAGACCAGCAAACTACCCAATCATTTTTATGCTTAAGTAAAGGAAGTAATTCGGAGTAGTCGGCGAGGTTCCGAATGGATTCTTTCATGGATTCAAAGTATTCATGATCGTTTGAAGATGTACCATCTCCTTTGGCAATTGCTGATTCACAAAATTGTTCAATATGCGACATACTTTCTCTGTAACCCTAACATGTTTATAGCGAGCGAATCGCTCGTTTTTCTACCACCGCGTCGCTCGTTTTTCTGAATGACTCATTTGTAGCAAACTTCTTAACTAATTGCCATTACAACAAAAATGCAGTAGTTCTAGCTTTTATCTCAGTACAAAAACGAGCGATTGGTTCGATTTCCTGACTATGCAAGCAATATACTTTGACGAAATAGAAAAGCAATTTTGAATGGCCGAAGCTAGCTCTTTTGAGTAATTCGCCTAAACACATCTTGGGGCAAAAATGGGTTACGCCTCAGGTTCCGCTCATAAAATTTTGCGACTTTCAAGTTTGATTAAGTTCTATTAACCTTTTCTGGCAGAACAAGTTAAAACTTACTTAAAGTAATTACATCTATTGTTGAATTGGAAATGCTGGTATTCACCCTTGGCAAAGCCAATACCTCTTTACAGTTCGTAACCCTAACCCTACCCTTTCCGCAACTTGCCTCTGAGTAGGCTTTTTGCCTGTTTCTTTTGTTAGCTCTTCAATTGCTTTTACCACAATCTCATTAGAGTTACTTCGCTTTTTAGAAGCCGTACATTTGGCAGCTTTACTCTGCCTTTGCCTTATTTCATCCCTTGATAGCTTAACTTTAGGTTTCTTACATAAATACTCAGGACAGTAGTCGAGTAGCTCTTCTAAATATTCTGCAAGAGTTTCCTTTCGATAATTATAATTAACAGTTTTGGCTGTTTGAATTAGACGCGTTAGTTCTTCAATAGGTAAATTTATGAAGTCCTGGTTTACTTTTAAAAGGCGTTCAAAAGCTAAATTCTTATCGATGTGCTTAAATGCAACAAAGAGAATGAATGCTGTTTTATCTCTCTTTCCTTCAGGGACATATCCAATATGATTGAAATGAAATTTAATGACGTTTACGCACTTTAACCACCACTCTTTTATATTATGGCCGTACCTCCTGTATGGCTTAGATTTTTTATGTAAGCTTGAAGGTATATGCTGTTCAGACTTGGTATCAAATGAGCTTTTGACAGATCTATTTTGAAGCCTAATTAATTCTTTAGTAAGCCCAAATTCTTTAACAAGTTTATTGAAGATGTATTTAACTCCACCATTAAAAAATCTAGCATATAAGCCCGTCTTTTGGTGAAGTGTTCCTGGAGTTCGCAATTTACCTGCAATTTTAGATGTAGCACCTCTATCCATATGCCAAACATTATTAGATTTAATATTTTCTTTTAATTTTTGGGCTATCATCCGCCAAAGTTCAACATTTGCAATCTTAGCTTCAACGGGTTCGTATATCCAATAAAAGTGAACACCTCCCGAGCCAGAGCACACAAACCCTGTTGGGGGAGGGAAGCTACTAGCCTTTAACTGTTCAAAAATATCATTAACTACTTTCTTTTCTAAGTTTCTCACCCTATCTCGGATATTAAACTTCCCTATTTCATCATTTACATCAATCTCGAGCCAATTTGCTCTTAAAAGTGATAAATTTCGAGTTCTTGGCCAACTAAAAAACTCGTTTGGTGTATGGTAATTATTAACTGCTTCACGTTTTACACCCAACGCGTCAACATAAGCATAAGTGTCACTTTTAAACTGTTTAATTGTGGTTTTATATTTAGATTTCGTTTGACCGAGTAAGTGTATCTCGTGTTTTGACACATGGTTAGGACTAAAAAGACCCCGAACATAAGTAGGTTTATCTAACTCAATCAACTTAGAATAATGTACAGGTTCAACAATAGCGTACTCTGGCCACGACAAAGGTGGCCTTTCTTTTAAGGCAAGCATATAATTTGAAGATGCAAAGTGCGGTTGGGGTATCGCCGGTCAAGCTGCCCCTTTCGCCTTCCTTACATCTTCACCCCTTCAAAACGAGCTAGCCATTGCTCAACCGTTTCCCGAATGAACAAACGAGATTTGCCTAACTTTATTGAAGGTGGCGCTAAACGCTGTATTTGATAGCTTTCTGGATTTTCACCAGCTTCTATTGCTTTAAATTGAGCACTAATTCGGTTGTGGATTGTGCGAGGTGATAATTGTAGTAACTCAGCTAAGTCTTTAACTGAAATAGTTTGAGATGATGACATGACAGCCCTCCAATACGTTTAATGGAGCGAAGGGCATTATTCATGCACGCATGCACGACGCTGCGTATGCAGCCATGTCTTTCCTCTTTACGTATTGAAGGCAGCCTTAAAGGCGCCTGTTTTCTGTCACCGAAGTGACTCCCTTCGCAGGAACGCAGCAAATGTGCGTATGTATGAATATAAGTGATGAAACGTGAACTATCAAGAGCTGTATTTAAAGGGTTGCTTCTCCTCTTAAGGTTTTTCCATACTTAAAGTATTAACTTACTGTTTATCTCTTATCAATTTAACCCAATGCTCTAATGCAGCTAACTTAATACTTTTATCCTTATGCTCCCATATCAACTTTTCTAAGAACGCCAATGCAATGTATTTCTCTACAGGAGATTCAGTTAATTCTCCTGCAAGCTTTCTTAGCCTGCTATTTGAAAAATGCCTAATTTTGCTGGCAACCGTTTCTGATTCACTATACATAGAGCTATGATTATCCATCTATTTCCTCTTCCTTTTAACTAAGAATCCTCTGTTTCTATAAAACAAGACTGCGAAAAATATAACTAGGCTTATGATCATTATATTACTAGCGATTAATGCACCCATATTAACCTCCAATGCTTTCAAATTTAGCCATACAGAGTATATGCCATAAGCCTATATTCATAAAACCAACGCCTTTTTATTGAGGCATCATGAGCAATTTCCTCCTATTTTAAAAGGGGCTACGCCCCCCGCTATGTCGAAGCGATAAATCGCTCGCTTCATAGCGGGGGGCTTGGTTTTTCGTAGCTTACACGCAGATTTTTATTTGCAGATTGCACATAGGCAACTTTAGCGCTAATCTAATATTGCAATAGCCCATTGGGCATTTACAAAAAACGGCGCTGTTCAGCTGCCGACAACACGTAGTGAGGACTCTCACTCTTTTCAATTTAATTGTCATGTCTCACGTCACATTTAAGGCGTTATATCGGCGCACTCTGCTGCCGTTTTCACGTAAAGAGGAAATAAATTAAGGCGAGATCGGTCCGAGCCTTTCGCATGTGCGAAAAACAGGGGCGAATAGGCTTTAGTGTCGCTGAGCAACCCGTTGCCAGTTAATCTTACAACCTAGGAGAACACCATGACTTTTAATGCAAATACTGAAGTAGCTTTATTAAGAGCGCATACTAAACTACGCGCCCGTAAGCGACATAAACCATCCAAACTGGATAAATACCGCACTCACCTTTGCAAACTCTATGAAGCGGGTGCAAGCAAAGCTGAATTAAAACGTTGGCTTGCGATGAGAGGTGTCAATGTTGAATGGACAACTGTTAAAAGGTGGGTCGACAAAAATGCCTAAGTTTGCGAAAGCTGAAACTCAAGCAAAAAATGTAATTAAAGGACTAACTAAAGCACAGCGCATAAAGTCTTTAGGCACTGCTAGAAACTATATGCAGTCGCTAAAAACGGTTGCCAACTGGTCTAAAGATATCGGTATTAATGGTATTCAGGCTATGACTATTCAGCAAGCACGTATGTATCTTGATTACAGAGCTGAGATCGTTGGCCAAAAAGCCTTGGATATGGAACGCCAAGCGATACAAGCTATGATGCAATTAAACGGTAAATTACAACCAAAACAGACTCTTTACAGAGTAAAGTCGTTATTAGAAGAAATAAAACGCTCGCGTGCATACACACCTGAACAAGCTCAGGCGATCTCTCAACGACAAACTGTTAAACACGAACTAGCAACACAACTTGCTTACGCCGCAGGCTTGAGAGCCCATGAACTATTAACACTCTATAAGGCAAGTGAAAGACCTCCAAATAACCGCCCATCCCTAGATTCGAAATGGCAGGGCCGAAGTGGTGAGCTATACACTGTAGCAGGTAAAGGCGGCTTGATACGACATGTGTTAATACCAAACTACCTTGTCGAGCAATTAGAAGCTAAAAAGCTCAAGCAACCTATCACAGTCACCGATAGAGAAATTAATTATTTGCAGCATTATGATATTGGTGGTGGTAAAAAATGGTCTGATTCTTTTTCTAAAGCCTCTAACCGCACCCTACTCTTTTCAACTGGCGCACACGGCCTTAGGCATAGCTATGCTCAAGAAAGAATGGTTGAACTTAGTGTGTTAGGTTTTAAATATAAAACGGCCTTAGAGACCGTTTCACAAGAGATGGGGCATTTTAGACTTGAAATCACTGAGGTGTATTTACGTTAAATTAAAGCTACCGTGAAGATAGCTTTAATTTAACGTCTTACCTATTTCTTTGAAGATTTACTAGGTTTTAATCCCGGGGTGTTCCCTGGAGTATTTTTGTTATCACGTCTACGTTTATCAGGTTTGCCAGTCGAATCAGCAATTGGTTTTGGTCCAGGTTTAAGAGCCATAATCGTTATCCTTTCAATTAAGAGGAAGTCCCTCAATTATGAGTATAGCTGTAGAAAATTTATTTTTGATATATAAAAAGTTTTAGCTGTTGTAAGAAACCTGATAAAAGCTATTCTGAACATTGGCTAATCATTATGTCAAATTTTCACTTAAGCTATTCAAACCTGACTAAGCTAATAATTAAAAAATGAGTACAATTTTCATATTCGAAAAAGAGCTACGTCTTACTTAGAGGCTAAAGTTTAACAAGTAAAAAAAAGAAAGTACCATAAGCCGATTAGAGATATTGAAAAGCTTATAGACTGGACTTCAACTTTGTAACGGGTATAGAATCGGATTAATGCTATTTTATTTTCTAAATAATTATTTAAATTAATCTCAATCTCCTCTAAGAGATTGTAAGCTTCAAAAATGAGCCTTTTAGACGCTTCGCTACTTGTTTCAGCAAAACTACTATCAAACTCAAGCTTAGCTAAATTAGATGTATCAATAAGTTTCAGTCCAATAAATGAGTTTAAATTATTGATTTTGAATTCAACTTGACTGACTTTTGCAGAAAGTAATTCTTCAAAGTCATTATTCTCATATTTTGCTGCGCCATATCCTATATCATTAAACCAACTAACTAATTCCGTTATTTGGCTTAAAACTCCATCACGATGTCTAGAGACCTCGCCTCGATTTAGAGTCCTAATATTAAGAAAATAAATTATTAGCCAGCCTAAGATTGACATCCCCCAGCCAACATAGCTTACAACTGAAATACTGTTATCTTGTGCTCCTCCAAAATCCATTCAGTTAACCCTTTAACTTCTCTTTACAAGCTTTATCTATTTTCTGATCGATTTGCTCAACAACCCTAGGGAGATGTTCATGCGAGTAGGATAGATGCTCTTCTAGAAACTCTGGGCTAAGAATGCCTTTCCTGATAATGTTTGCGAAAGCCTCATCTATAAAGCTTGGTCCGTAGCGGTTATAGCCAGTTAGGTCTACATGAACATGCTGATATTTTTTTAATGCGGGAACTAAGATTTCATCACGAAAAACCTCTCCCGAGAAATCATATTCAGACTTAAATCTAAATTTCGGTGTAGAATGCCAATCTACTACTTTTATTGTCTTTCTAGTCATCTAATTTTAATATTCCACTGAATTAATGTTCCGGGTATCTTAATTGGTAAGTCAATTAAACGACTATCCTCTTCAGAGTTATATACGAATAAACCTAAACGGCTAAAAACCCATAACTTACCAGACTCATTTTCATTTACTAAGTATTTAATACTTTTACTACCCTGTCCACGTCCTTCCGTCTTAATGCTAGAGTAGTCACCAGTCATTGATACATTTATTAGGTGCTTATCTTTAATGTTGGGCTTAATGTTTAAATATTCAAGAAACTTTTGAGAGGGAGTCAATGAATTTTTAATTTCATCATATATTTCTGGGTACTCATCTTGGAAGGCCCTTTCAAACCACTCTCGATGCTTCACGGTATTTGGTATACTTACACCACGATCATGAATTGCCAGAAATAATTGATCGTCTATGACGTCACATAAAAGCCACCATTGTTTATGTAGTTTGCTTCCTCCTTTTGGGTATGCATGAAGCAATACATTTTCTATAGACTCTATTATAGCATCTGATAAGACTGACTCATCATTTGCATCTAGGCCGTTATCGTAAATCCTTACTTTAATGTAATCTATAATATCATCGATATACTTAGCATCGTTACTCGTAACTACAGGCAACCTTTTTATCCGGCTACATGGGACAATCAACTCTCGTCTTTCTATCAGCCTTTTTAGGTTTGATGCTCTTATGAGTTTATTCACAATAAGAGATTTAGATAACCTTACTTTAGAGTCAAATTTGGAGGTTTGCTGTATACTATGAACGGTTGCGTACAAGAGTAACAGAGCTGCTGCATTGATTGATTCTGTATCTTCAAAATTAACAACAACTTTTCCCTTAACTAAACTAGAACTAAGATCATTAATGAAGTCAAGCGTGATCTTATATTCGCTTTCGTCGTCAGGAAGAAAGCTTTCACTAATTGAGTAAATGGTTAAAACTCTTGGAGCTTTTAATTCATGATAAGAGCTACCATTAATTTTAATAAGATTTTTGAACCTGCCATATTTATAAGACTTTCTCTTGATACTATTACGATGTCTTCTAAAACCTAATGAGGTATCAAATCTTTTTTTGCTAATCTTTGAATTTTTTAACATAACATCCCTATCTTAGTACAAAGATTTATAATTAAATTAAATTGTTATAAGACATCTCTATTCTACACAAATCACATATTTCTATAAACAGAAATACGTGATTTGTAACTTTTTAAATTCTTGAATTCAATATTTAAAGCACTTTAGATAGTTTTTCTTCCCAATTAATAAGCGCAACTCTTCTCTTTTCCATATATTCCTGCATGTTATAAACCCCCTGCACTCCTTGTAGTTGATGGTTCAAAATTTTCTCAATTACTATGGGGTCAGCTCCAATATCTGCATCCCCTAAACGGGTAGCAACTGTCCTACGTAAATCATGAGGTACAAACTTTGGCACTCCAAGTTGCTCTAACTTCCGACTTATAGATCGTGATAGTGAATGCCTATCAATTGGCTGTTCGCCTGGGCCTGATTTATTAGTTGTTGTGCTCGGGAATACATATTTAGAGTTGAGATAGCCAAATGCTGCGCGTAACTCATCAAGCAAAATAACCATATTTTGAGTAATCGGTACTTTATGAGTTCTTTCGCCACCTTTGTTTTGCTTGACGCGCTCGGCTGGGATTGTCCATACCATTTTATCAAAGTCAAACTCTTGCCACTGTGCGCCTGTGACTTCTATTGGCCTACAACCAGTTAAAGTAATACACTTCAACGCGAATATAACTTGTTGGCTTATACCTAGCTTTGGTAGGCGCTCAAATACTTGAATAACCTCTTCAAATTCGAGCGCTCTGGTTCGCGACTTTTCTAGGCCACCTACGCTTTTCTTTTTCACTGTGCTGATGGGGTTACCTTGGATTAAATCTCGCTCAACACCAAAATTAAACATTTGCTTTAGAATGGATAGTGTTTTATTCGCCTGCGTTTTAGCACCTCTATCTGTTATTGGATCAAGCACTTTTTCAAAAATTTCACGGCGGGTTATTTCTTTAAGTTTATAGCTGCCAATAAAGGGCAGAATGTCTTTATCAAACATTCTAATAACTGGGTCTATACCTTTACGATTAGCTTTAATGTCTCTTTCAATAAACTCATTCGCAAGAACAGCGATTGTGGGTGAAGTACTTTCTTGCTTTTCAATTAGCGCAGCTTTCTTTTTTTGTAAAAAAACATCAATACCACGTGATACATCCCCAATATATTGCTTAGCTAGCTTTCTTGCTTCACTCACTGTTAGAACTGAAGATTTACCTAAGGCTAATCTTCTTTCTTTGGAACCTCGGCCACCTAAACGATAATACAGATAGAATACTTGAGAACGCTCGCCATCTTTATTCGGCTTACCAACATTTAGATAGAAACCTGAGATTTCAGTGTCGTTTATTTTAGTAATTTCTAAAGGAATATTATTTAGTATCGACTCTGTTAATTTTGCTCTGATTGACGCCATTTTTCGCACACCCAACACATAGTTAAAGAATTTATCGCACAGTTATCGCACCAACTAGTTCTAACTCACGATTTATCACGTTACTTCACTATGTATAATTTACAGTGCAATTCTTAGCAACAGCAATAACTTATATTTTATTTAGATACTTCACGATAGGTCACATTTGGTCATGATTGTACACGTATAAACACAGTTAATTTTTATGGGGTGTCAGGGGTCGCAGGTTCAAATCCTGCTATGCCGACCATCTTTTCCCCTTTTATATCAAATAGATATGCAAAATCGCTTTTATATTAGAAACTGCTAATTTGTAAAAGTTTTGTATTAGTTTTGCATTAGCAATTGTGAATTTTCCCTTTTCTAGCACGTAAATCAAATAACTTTTTCTAATGGAAACTTAAAACCCAAACTGGGCTTTTAGAGCACTCTTATTCATTTAAAAAAGCCAGCAGAGCTGGCTTTAAGTCATAACGAGTCAAAAAACGCGTTAACTGATTTATCAAACAAGTGATAAAAATATAAAAACTGTCCAGTGTTGAGAATATGCGATTGCACCAATTGCTTGAACTGTTTCAATAAGCAGAAATTACAACTGAAAAACACGTTCGTAGCTGGGCGCATCTCCTCAGGTAGTGCTTGCATAAAAGAGTCGCTAACAACTATAAACTCTTGCTGAGCTACATAATTTCTTACGTAATAAATGTAATCATTATTTTGCTCATATAAAGCAATATATTCTTCATCATTAGCAACTGCAGGTCGCTTCTGAAATAGTTCCACAACGTTTGAGTTAGTCATATTCATCTCCAAAAAGTTTGTCTTCGAAAATAAATACGAGCTACTTATGCAAAATTTGTATTGTCTGCTGATTTATTATTTTTTGATCGGCTGAGAAAAAACAAACTTGATGGAAAATAAAAAGCTTAATGGTGCTTGCGGAAATAGGCGAGAACCTTAAAATTACTCTCTCTAATTGGTTCAATGCAGTTGAGTCAACTTAAGCTTTAAAATGGTAATCAATATTGAATTTCATATTTAAAAAAAACTGGCTTACACCAATGTTTGTCATAACACTTCTTTTCTCATTGGTATCTTTGGTATCTACATATTACTTTCATGATACGGAATCCATAAAGATAAAGGCCGCGCTGTTTGTATCTCCAATATTTTACTTATGTGCAGCCTACTATTTCTCTTATCTAGTTATTACACCCAATGAAATTGTAATTGAGGGTAATAAAATAAATATTGATGGAAAAACTCATTCATTAGGTGGTAATTCGAAATGTTACGTGTACTTTGATAAGCCTATACGCGCTTCTGAAGTACTACAGGCCGAATTTGAAATTTTACTCGAGAATGAAAAACCAATAACTACATCTTGCTTTTATGATTTTGATTTTGATGAAAGTGACTTTATAACTCGCTACGCAGATAGTGAGGCCGTTTTTGCACATTCAAAGGTATTTGATTAAAGTTTTATAACTCTCGATGGGCTACATAGTTTCTTACGTACTATATGTAGCCATGATTAGCTATTGCAGGTCGCTTCTGAAATAGTTCCACAACGTTTGAGTTAGTCATATTCATCTCCAAAAAGCTTGTCTTCGAAAATAAATACGAGCTACTTATACAAAATTTGCATTGTCTGCCGCTTCTTATTTGTAATTAAAATTACATGGAGTAAATATGATGGAAAATGAGAAGTTCAATGCTGCTGTAGCGGCAGATTTTTTAGAGAAAGTTAGTCAGTGTCTTTATCAAGAGTATGACGCTATTTATGATTTAAACTTTACGGAAGATAATTTTAATATAGAGAAGCTCTTATTTCACTGATTTTCGAGTAGCGACAAAATTAGTTTTAGCTATGAACAGTTATCTCTTCTGAGGTCACTGTTATTTCTGCTTTGCAGCAACAATAACTTATTAATGTACAAAAATGAGTTTAAGTCTTTATTTGGTAACGCCCAATTAACGCGTGAGCAGCGCAGGCGATGAGCTTAAACAATGCGCCGTAAACACTTAACTCAACCCGAAGTGAAAACGCCAAGCGTTGCTAATCACTGTTGAATTGTTTGTCATGTTTACAGCTCGATTTACAGCCTGTTGCAAATGAGGTGGTCATTTGGATGGTATCTTTCATCAACTATCGAGCTAATTGCAACTTGTAATTCTTTTGAAAGCGAAATAACACCTGAAAAGAATGTTGGTATGTCGATTGTTTTTTACGATTAACCGTTGGAATAAATTTGCCATTAATATTTTGAGCAAAATCCAAACTAAAAAAAGCCGAGGGCTTAAATGCTCTCCTCCTGTTATTAGAGTGATTTAAATTTTTTTCAAATCAAGACAGCTAAGCGAAACTAAACAAGTGGACAAATCAATAGCACATACTAAGTCTTACTGATCTCTTTTTCATTTTAATAAAAGCAGCCTCATAGAGGCTGCTTAGTTTCATGAGCTAGTTCTTATTTCAAGCCTGCTATACGGCCTTTTGGTTACTCTTAAAACGACAGCCCAACTGCGTCCAAATAATAATCAGTATAAGTATTAAATTGGCCTTGTAGCCATAAAATAACATTATGGTTTTTACCATTTACTATCATAGGACGTAGGTTTTCGTTATGGGGGTCATTCGTTAATTGTTGCCAATGAATCGTATCTGTCTCATCATTTAATTGAATGTTTGCCCTAAAAATTTGGTGAGGCATATCAAGCGCTTTACCTGTATTTGGATCAACGTTAGTAGAGATAACTACATGATTCGGATTGTTAGGCTCAAGTGACACCAAGCCTGTATAACTCGCTTCGCGGTCATATAAGCGGCTCCCCGCATACGCAATTTCTCTATCATGCCACTGCTTACCATCCCATGATGCGAGACGATAGCGTTGATCTTGATTATTTATATAGTAGGTGTAAGCAATGTGAGGGTAACCATTTTTATCGAATGCGACTGAACTTGTCCAAGCACTCTTTTCTGCACTTAACTCATTGCTGCGGTAAGCACCACCGCCGCCTTGAAACAGTTTCTCTGCTTCAGATGGTTTAAGTGGGCCATCTTCTTTCAAGTTTTTAATAAGTGTACCGTCAACGTTATAAAAGTTGCCATCGCGAAACTCGGCATAATAAATACTATTCCCAAAATCTCTCGGGTGTGCGTCAGTGAATGAAAGTCCTATCGTATCTTTTCCATTTCCGGCATAACGGGCGTAAGGGCGTTGATAGCCTTCAACTTCATTTTGGATCAAATGAATGTGCTCATTGCTCCAAGTTGATCCACCATCTTTAGAAGTAACATAGGTCGGATTCCAATCGATACCACGGTATAAATTATATAATGTGTCTTCGTCAGAAAGATTATATAGATTCATATAGGTCACGTTAGCAGGGCTTTCTAGCACCTTTTCTGGACCCCAAGTTAAATAATTATCACTCGTAGAAGTGCGATAATAATGCTTTTTCTCAGTATTATGTTTGGCATATACCGTTAATACTTGTCCGTCAGGTCGAGCATAAAAAACCGGTGAGTTATGGTCATCATGCTCAAAGTGTGCTTGTAATGTACTTCTTCCTAGCAATTGATTACTATTTAAATCGTAAACACCCACAGCAGCATCACCAGTACCATTACCTGCTACACCACCGATAATTAGCTTATCATTTTGAATAATTGCCCGAGGGTCTTGAAACCAACACCAGCCAGTATTATACATTAAAGTCTTAATAGAATTAGCTGCATGCTTGTTTGTTTTATCTTCTTCACTGAGCATTTTATACATTTCAGTGCCGGCAGCTAAAAAAGCCCCCACACCATATACTTCTGTAAAATCTGGGAATGAGTCACCCGGCGCAGCCCCAACAGGTTGTACAAAAGCAAGCATGCCTTCATCTGTTACTGATTTACGTAGTGCTCGCCAAGATCTCATTACTACAGGGCGGTAAGTCTCTTGGTCCAAATATCCTTGATTAATTCCCCAAGCAATCCCGTAGGTAAAAAACGCCGTTCCACTGGTCTCTTTAATCGGATACCCCTCTGTTCCTCCTAATAACCCCATCGACCACGTGCCATCTTGACGCTGGATTTGAACTATACGAGCAGCCATTTTTTTAAATAAATCAACATAAAAATCGCGGCCTTCCCAGCTAGGAGGTAAGTCAGGGATCATCAATGCTAAACCACCAAAGACCCAACCATTTCCACGCGACCAGAAAATATCTTCACCATTTTTCTCTCTTTGAGTAAAGTAGCTTGAATCACGCCAAAATAACTGATCTTTTTCACTCCATAGCAAGTCATAGGTAGCTTTATATTCCTGATCCATAAAGTTCAGGTATTTTTCTTCGCCAGTGAGCTTTGCTAACCGAGCCCAAACAGGCGGAGCCATAAATAAAGCGTCAGCCCACCCCCATCGGTCATGGGCATGGGTATTTTTTGCTTCCCAATCTAAGGTGCCTGTTTTCGGATTGGCTAGAATCCAGTCGAATTGCTTTTTAGTCGGTTTAAGCATTTCTGGTTGGTGAAAATCTTCGTAAAAATCGAGATAAAACTGACCGACGGTATGATCATCCGCATGATAAGGACGTTGATGAAGTGACCAGTTATTGCGTTCACCTATCTCTTTTAGCCATTGCGTATACTTTGAGTCATCGGCTATTTTTCGCCATTCATTCATCCCTGCATACAAAGCACCATGGTGCCACTCTAAGTCATGGTAACGTTCTCGGTTCATCCACCATGGTGGAATGCGAGGAATTGCACGGTCTTTCCCTTGCTCTTCGTGATGCTTTATTTGCCAGTCAGCGACTTTTTGGGTTAAACGCTTTACTGAAGAAGCCGTAACAGGCGCATTTATATCACGTGTTTCTAAATAACTATCGGCATAGCTCTGCCATTGTTCAAAGCTCGTTATTTCACCCGCTTTTGACCAAGCAAACCCTGCATAGTAAGTAATTTTACCTTCTTTACTGGTATTGGTAATTAATAAAGCGTGAGATCTGTCTTTGTCTTGAATCTGTTGCTCTATATATTGAGTGTGAGTGAACTTAGGTAGAGCTACAGCAGTGCCTACCCCTTCACCATCGATGGTTTCCCACGTAGTGACGGTATCACCTTCAGAGTTGACTTTAGCTATTGCTTTACCATCATGAGTGGTTAAACCTACTGCAACTTCTAACTGTACAGGTTTGCCATTTTGGGTAAACGAACTTTCTGCTTTGTAAAATTGGCTACCAACAGCAATTGTAATGCGTTTAGTTTCTTTTATATTTTTTGGGTAATTATACTGAAGCTCAAAAGTGACCTTGTCATTTGTTTTTTCAATTACTTTATTGTGAGTGTAAACATTAGGTTGTATCAGCTTATCGGCTGAATCACTATCTCTGTCATATAACGCAATACCGCCGCAACCTAATGAGCTACCGACATGAAAAGGGTCATATCCTTCACCATGGTCTTCGTGATAAGAGACACCCTCAGTGTGGCCTTTATACCATTTGTCAATAATTGGGTAGTCAACACGTTTTAACCAACAGTCAGTTCCATTGCTTTCTTGTGAATCTTTAAGTGCAGGCCCGTAGAGACGAAAAGCAACTTTATCATTTTCAAATGCGAAATCATCCATTCGTTCTGGTACAAAACGGGCTTGAACGTTAGTTGTCATACTTGAGTGTATAGCACAGCTTGACAGCACCAAAGCTGATGCAAAAGATATACTGGCAAGAGCGACTTTCATTTTAAAAACTCCCTATAGTAGTATTTATTGTGTGTTATTAGTAATCCTTTTATTTGTAATACCATAATATATTTAAGGATGATATTGAACTCATTTAACAACTTAACACTATTTAAGCTTATTAAATTTTAAGGGATTCATTCGTTATAAAGGGACAATGCAACATGACGATGACTTATGCTGAGGCGTTTTCTTTGTTTTAAGTGAGACACCTTAAACAATACAGTGCATTGCTTTTGCGTCATCTATTCGTAGCCACAGCGATAAAAAATTGTCCCAATAGTATCTTTATGTGTCCTTTAAGCCACTATTTAAGTTTGTTCTTGTTGCTTAAAATATCCCCACTGAAGCAAATGTAGCAACTCTGGAGAACTATTATGAAAATCACACAAATCCGCAATGCAACGCAAATTATCGAATTCGCTGGTAAAACATTTTTAATTGACCCGATGCTAGCACCAAAAGGCACCTACCCGGGCTTTGAAGGTACGGCAAATTCTCACATTCGTAACCCGATGGTTGAATTACCCCTGCCGATTGAAAGCGTGATAAATGTTGATGCTGTATTGTTAACTCATACTCACCCAGACCATTGGGATGAAACAGCAGTTAATTCAATTCCAAAAGATAAACTGATTTTTGTTCAGCATGAAGGTGATGAACAAATTGTTCGTTCACAAGGCTTTACCAATGTGAAAATCTTCTCAGAACAAACGGATTTTCATGGAATTTCATTTACTCGCACTGTTTGTCAACATGGCTCAGAAGCTGCTTTTGAGCATGAACAAATGGCAGAAATCTTAGGGGAAGTTACGGGTGTGATCTTCTCTCATGCTGACGAAGAGAAGCTTTATGTTGTGGGCGATACAATCTGGATTGATGGCGTTGAAGAAACAATGAAAAAAGAGCAACCGGGAGTTGTTATTCTTAATACAGGTTGGGCGCATGTTCTTGGTTTTGGCCCTATTATTATGGGTAAAGAAGATGTTTTAAAAACACATCAAGTACTGCCAGAAGCGAAAATTGTTGCCACTCATATGGGAGCAGTAAATCATGCCCTCGTGACAACTCAAGAAATGCGTGATTATGCTAAAGCGAATATGATTACTGATTTTGTATTTGTTCCTGAAGATGGCGAAACCGTAGTACTTTAAGATAGCAAAAAGGGTTACATAATGGTCAATATAAAAAATATTGAATTAGTGACGTCTTTCTATCAGGCGATTGAAGATAACGACTACGAGACAGTTGCAGCCTTGTGCCATGAACAGTTTACCTTTTACTCTCAGCTTAATACACCATTAGATATTAATGGCTTTCTTGCTCAGGAAAAGGGAAATATGGATGGTTACCCTGGTTTTACTTTTCGTATACATGATATCTTCAGTCACGATGATAAAGTTGCTTGCTATATGATATTTGAAGGTGTTCACTCAGCGATGATGCATGATATTCAGCCAACGGGTAAGAAAGTGCGTTTTTCTTTAATGATGTTGTTAACCATTAAAGATGACAAAATATTTGAAAAACGCGCCCATTTCAATGAAGCTGATATTATGAAGCAATTGCAAGACTGATTTTCTTGCTAGACTAACACAGAGCGCTTTATTCATCGCTTTGTGTTAGTTAACTGGAATTTAATATGAGTTTATCAGAAAATAAATCACCCCCATCAGTGGCCATTATTGTATTCAATCAATTCAGTCCATTTCATATTTCTGTCCCAAGTATTGTGTTTGGCAGTGATACCTTAAACGAAACCTTTTTTGACCTTAAGTTTGTTGCTGGTGAGCCGGGTGCCATTTTATCTAATATAGGTATGGAAATTCATCCTAATGGGAAGCTCGATACACTAGAGCACTGCGATATTATTATTGTTCCCTACTGGCGAGCTATTGATGAACGTCCGAATCAACAGCTAATTGATGCCCTACGCCGTGCCAGTGAAAGAGGCGCGTTGGTAGTTGGATTATGTCTTGGTGGTTATGTTCTTGCTTATGCGGGCCTGTTAGCAAGAAAACGAGCTGCGACACATTGGGAATTAGAGCAGGATTTTCATCAACGGTTTCCTGAAGTTTCTTTAGACTCAAACGCATTATATGTTGAAGATAATGGCGTTATTACTTCGGCTGGCACGGCAGCTGGCATTGATTGTTGTTTGTATATTTTCAGGAAGTTTTATAGCAGCACGATTGCAAACAGAGTAGCAAGAAGAATGGTCGTTCCACCATACAGAGATGGTGGGCAAGCTCAATTTATTGATCAACCAATACCAGTAACTACATCTGATTCACGTATTAATGAGTTAATGGACACTATTCGTAGGAATATAAATCACAAATATTCACTGGATGAGCTAGCAGATTCTGTAATGATGACTCGCCGCACATTTACCAGAAAGTTCAATAAAGCAACTGGTATGTCGTTTGGGGAGTGGCTGGCAGCAGAGCGGTTAAATTTGGCACAAGACTTACTTGAATCCACAGACTTGTCTATTGACCAAATAGTAACAAAAACGGGCTTTAGCTCAGTCCTTACATTCAGAGACAAGTTCAAAGAGCGTTATGAAGTGACACCTAACCGGTGGAGAAAAACATTTCACCAACAACCTTAGGTAAACCTAGGCTCTAATTTTACCTTAATTGCTTTCAATATTTTTGCTTTTAATGCTTTGTTATAAAACAATGTATTTCAACGAATGTAAATGGAAGGCGTATCTAAAGAATATTTTTTAAGCAAGTAATCGTAAACCCCGTTGTCTATTATCACTTCCATACCTTTATCAAACGCTTCAATCAAAAATGAGGCATTCGGGTTCACCTTTGAAAAGGCTATGTATAAGGGGGCCTCCCACGCAAAATTACCAAATCTGATTTTATCTTCAATATTCATATTTTTTATATGTAGTGATGCAACCTCAGAATGCATTAATGCAACTCTATTTCTCCCTAATAGCAGTTTTTTGATGAGCTTTTCATCTGATTTTACGGTATCGGTGTATATTAGATTTCTGCCATTTTTTGCTGTCTGAGATTTTAGTAGTTCAAAAGCCGGCGGATAGATGTATCCTCTTACATCACCCACTACGATGTCTTGTTTTACTAATTTTTCAAAGATATCTTCTTCAGTGTTAATCACAACAGGGTCATCCACTGAATAATAAAACCTCTGCTGAGATACATATATTGGGTATTTACCAAATAAAAACTGATTCTCGTTGTCCGTTGTAGGGATTGCATTAAAACCACCTGCAGCTGTTCCACTTTTTACCATCATCATAAGCCGAGAAAATGGGTATACTTCTAAGCTAACTTTCACACCAGAAGCTTTAAAAGCAGCTACAACAACTTCGTTTGAAAAGCCTCCATTTAAGCTAGAAAAAGGAGGGAACGCATCTTCAGCTAAAATGACAGCTTTTATTTTTTCATCGCTACTATAGGACGTTTTAGAAACAAATATAATAAGCAGAATTAAGACTAGAAAAACCTTTTTGGAATGTTGCTTGTAAGATTTCATCGTATTTGCATCTCCCACTAATTATTAAAACTATAGTAATGAACGTTCTAGAAATAAAGCGAGGCTGAATAAATTACTGCTTAGTTGATATGAAAAGGTAAACTGTAAATTATGAATGCCATGGTTCCAATGCAGCTCTTTGAAAGTATTTAACTCTGTGTTTATGTCGTATTGAAACGACCTCAAAGAGCTGTTGCACAATTGCTTGCATATAATGCCTTGTTTATATTTTAACAAGTTGCCCGAAGAAGTTTAATGTAGGAGCTTTGATAGAAGGACGGTCGAATAAACTCGTTTCTGCACAAAAATGAGTTACGCCTCAGGTTCCGCTCATGAAATTTCGCGACTTTCAAGTTTGATTAAGTTCTATTAATTGGGCTTCCCTGTGTATTGCGCACATCCAAATTTGTAAAACTCTGGAAACCCACACTGCCTTTTACTTTAAAAGGTTTTTCAAACCCTCAAAAATAACTAATCAATTTGGGCTTCCCTGTGTATTGCGCACATCCAAATTTGTAAAACTCTGGAAACCCACACTGCCTTTTACTTTAAAAGGTTTTTCAAACCCTCAAAAATAACTAATCAATTTGGGCTTTCTGAGGGCTAGAAAAGTTTTTCTGAACTTTCTTCTTTCCATACATCAATTTATATAAATGCTGTGAATAAAAATTATAATTTTGATATATATCAGTTGTATAAAAATAAATTCGTACTAACCTTAAAAGGTACATACATGATAATGGAATATTTATGAGTGGACTTCATACCACCGTTAAGGTTGTAGGTTCAAAATGTAATTACGATTGTGAATATTGTTTTTACTTAGAGAAAGATACCCTTCTGAAATCTAATAAGTCGATGCAACAGGATACTCTCGAAGCATACGTACGTAATTACATTAATAGTCAAAACACACCCGAGGTTGAATTTGCTTGGCACGGCGGTGAACCCACATTAGTTGGGCTTAATTTTTTTGAAAAAGCTGTCGAATATCAAAGAAAATATGCAGGCCAAAAAGTTATTAAAAACACCATCCAAACTAATGGCTCCAAATTGAATAACGATTGGTGTCGTTTTTTTAGAGAAAATAACTTTCTTGTAGGAATTAGCTTAGATGGCCCCGAATGGCTACAAGCAAAATACCGTACTAAACAAGGTAAGAGCGCATTCAACGAGATCCTCAGTGCGATTAAGCTTTTACAGAAAATGAATGTGCAATACAACGTATTAGCTTGTGTTACTAAAGAGTATTGCCAACATGGTGAAGAAATTTATACCTTTTTTCGTAAGCATAAGATTAAACATATTCAGTTTTCCCCAGTTGTAGAATCACTACCCTCAAAAGGTGAACAATCTCGAGGTCAGCACTTTGCCAGTAATCTCATTTTTTCTACTGCTAAATCCTACCAACAAGATAAATATAACCCACTTTCTTGGGCTGTAGATGCAAAGGAATACGGAAAGTTTCTTGTCGATATATTTAACCTTTGGATCAAAGAAGATGTAGGTAAGGTTTTTATTTTAAACTTTGAGCAGGCGTTAACTCAATATATTGGTAACCCCTCACCTAACTGTATTCACGCAAAAAATTGCGGCTCATCTTATGCCGTAGAGGCTAATGGCGACGTTTATTTTTGTGATCATGTTGCTTATCCCGAGTCAAAAATAGGTAATGTGATGACGAGTTCTTTTCAAGATATTGCTTCAAATAATAAAGATATTTTCAATAAAGAATCTCGTTTATCTGAACGATGTAAAAAATGTAATGTTCGTCAGTTATGTAATGGGGGTTGCCCTAAACATCGTTACCTTGCAGATACTGGCGAGTATGAGAATGTTCTGTGCGACGGGTATTTTCATTTTTTCAACTCAATCCAAAAGTATTTACATGCTATGACTCAATTACTGGCTAACGGTTACCCTGCTAGTTATGTCATGCAAGCATTAAATGGTCCGTTAATTCTGAAATCCTCTAACAATTAAAAGGGATAAAACTAAATGGATATAATTAAAAAATCAGTGGTTTTAACTAGCGCACTCACTCCATATATAGTCAGTGCTGACACACCTGATAGAACTCAGCTTCCAATTCCGGATGTAAGACCTCAAACTTACTCTCAATTAGATGTTAGAGATGTACAGCGACCAGATCCAACATCCCGTGTGAAAGCACCAGATGGAGCCCCCAATGTACTTGTAATATTACTCGATGATGTTGGTTTTAGTCAGTCATCATTGTTTGGTGGTGCTGTTGACATGCCAACGCTAAGTGCGCTGGCTAAACAAGGCTTAATGTATAACCAATTCCATACTACTGGCGTTAGCTCCGCTACGCGCACAGCAATATTAACAGGACGTAATCATCACCAAAATAACATGGGCTCTATTGCCGAGACAGCAACAGCTTTTCCTGGAAATACCGGTGTAAGACCTAATTACATCGCAGCATTACCTAAAATTTTGAAATACAACGGTTATAGCACGGCTATGTTTGGTAAAAACCATGAGATCCCAGCATGGGAAACAGGTCCAGCTGGAGTTCAAACCTTATGGCCGAAAGAAGTCGGGTTTGATAAGTTTTATGGCTTTTTTGGTGGGGAAACGGACCAGTATCAACCAGTATTAATTGATGGTATTACTCGCATAAAAACGCCACGTAAGAAAGATTATCATTTTACTGAGGATATGACAGACAAAACCATTGAATGGCTAAATTTAGAACAAAGTTATAATGCCGATAAACCCTTCTTTATTTACTATGCGCCTGGCGCCGTACATGCGCCGCATCATGCTCCCAAAGAATGGATTGATAAGTACAAAGGTAAGTTCTCAATGGGCTGGGATAAATTGAGACAAGAAACATTTGAGCGACAAAAAGCAAATAACATTATTCCGAAAAATACGGTACTGCCGCCCATGCCAGATTTTGTTCCTAGATGGGATTCGCTCACTGCTGACGAAAAGCGTGTATTTGAACGACAAATGGAAGTATATGCTGGCTATTTAGCACATACGGATCATGAAATAGGTCGAGTTGTTGAAACACTTAAGAAAAATGGCGAGTTCGACAACACCCTAATTTTCTACATCGTAGGGGACAATGGAGCAAGTGCAGAGGGGAATAGAAATGGTAGCTTCAACTCGCTAGCTTTCTATAATGGCATTGACGAACCGTCTTCATATGCTCTGGAAAATATCGAAAAACTCGGTGGGCCAGAAAGTTTTCCACATTACGCTTCAGGTTGGGCTGTCGCTGGTGATTCGCCTTTTGTATGGACTAAGGGCATGGCATCAGATTATGGCGGTACACGAAACGCCATGGTAGTAAGTTGGCCTCATGGCATTAAAAAGAATGGTCAAAACATCCGTAGCCAGTGGTCACATGTCGTTGATATCGCTCCGACAGTATTAGAAACAGCTAAACTTCCTTTTCCTAAGAAAGTCGAAGGTATTAAGCAAATCCCTATGGCTGGGGTGAGTTTTGCGCAATCATTTAACAACCCCGATGCAGAAACAGATCACAAAGTTCAATACTTTGAGCTTGCTGGTAATCGAGCTATTTACAAAGATGGCTGGTTAGCAAGGGTTACACATTGGGCATTAACCGAATCATCAGCGAACTTCACTACCTTGCAAAAAGATGAGTGGGAGTTGTTTGACACCACACAGGATTGGTCTCTTTCTAACAATTTAGCTGATAAGTACCCCAAGAAACTCAAAGAAATGAAAAAGCTTTTCGATAAAGAAGCACAAGAGAATCATGTTTACCCAATTGATGACCGCACGCTTGAGCGTATGAATGCAGAAATAGCTGGCCGACCCGATGCGATGTTTGGTAAACAGAGTTTGACTTTATATGAAGGGGCTAAAGGTATTCCTGAAAACTCTTTTTTAAATATCAAAAATAAATCTTTTGATTTAGTTGCAAAAGTCATTACTGATGATGTGAAAAACACCAATGGTGTTGTTATTGCACAAGGCGGTAACTTCGCTGGTTGGACTTTATTTGTTAAAAACGGAGTACCAACATTCGAGTATAATTGGTTGACGTATGAGTATACTAAAGTCTCTGGTTCGGAACTCAAAAAAGGTGAAAATGAGATCAAAGTTGAGTTTCGTTATGATGAAGATGGCAAAGGGGGTAAAGGGAACGCCGCAGGTTTAGGAAAAGGTGGTAATGTATATTTATACGTTAACGGCAAACTTGCAGCTAAAAAGCTGATCCCAAATACAATTGCCAGCTTATTCTCACTTGATGATGGTGTGGGTATTGGTGAAGATGAGGGTGGTGCCGTAAGTCTTGACTATGAAGCCCCTTTTACTTTTAACAAAAAAATAGAACAGGTAACGACGACCCTGTAACAGATTCTGTGTAACTGCCACTTAGTTAATATGTCTTTCGAGGCGTTCCTCGAATTCGATGATAAATCGACTCATCGCCTGACGCCAGTTTTGAATGGGCATTGTCCATTTTTTACTGGCATCTTTAATCGCAAGGTAAACCATCTTTCTTGCTGAGTCATCACTTGGGAAGATTTTTCGCTTCTTAATGGCTTTCCTAATCACACTGTTAAGCGACTCTATCGCATTGGTTGTGTAGATTGCCTTTCGAATATCCTCAGGATAATTAAAAAGCGTATTTAGATTTTGCCAATGATTGCGCCATGATTTTGTAATCTGAGGATACTGGCTATCCCAGGCACCACCGAAGCGCTCTAATTCAAGTAAGGCTTCATCTTCTGTAGCTGAACGATAAACGCGCTTGAGATCTGCTGTAACGGCCTTGTAGTCTTTCCATGAAACATACTTCAATGAATTTCGCACCATATGCACAATACACAGTTGAATGTTGGTTTGAGGGAAGACTGTATTGATTGCATCAGGAAAGCCTTTTAGGCCATCAACACACGCTATGAGGATGTCTTCTACACCACGCTGTTGAAGTTCGGTCAGCACATTTAACCAGAATTTGGCACCTTCATTCTCGGCAATCCACATTCCCATCAACTCTTTATGGCCTTCGGTATTTATTCCCAATGCAAGAAAAATGGACTTGTTGATAACCCGTTTATCTTGGCGAACTTTAACTACGATACAGTCTAGGTAAACAATAGGGTAAATAGCGTCTAAAGGGCGAGATTGCCATTCAATTACCTGCTCAATAACCGCGTTCGTGACACGGGACACCAACGTAGGCGATATCTCAGCACCATACCATTCATCAAATGCACTGACGATTTCACGAGTACTCATACCCTGCGCGTAAAGCCAGAGGATTTTATCATCCATGGACGTAAAGCGGGTTTGGTTCTTTTTGACCAACTTTGGCTCAAAGGAGCCTTCACGGTCACGAGGAGTATCGAGTTCAAATTCACCATCTTCAGTTTTAACTCGTTTAGTACTTTTACCGTTGCGACTGTTTGTAGAAGTTGATTTATGGTGCTTCTCATAACCTAGATGCTCATCCATCTCTGCATTTAGTGCCGCTTCAACGGTGATTTTCTTGAGCATCTGGCTAAATTCGTTTAGGTCCTCAGGGGTTTTAATCCCTTTGGCGGCTTCCCTTGCGAAAGCTTCAAGTTCTTTCTTATTCATGTTCATATGCCTATCCTTAACCCTTCTATAGGGTAAATAGATATAGGCAATTACACAAAATTAGTTACAGTCTCGGTAACCGACTTCTATTGTTCAATAGATAAGATGCAATAGATAAAGATTAACTCTAAGAGTCCCGCATTTCATTTGCGGGACTTTTAATTAACCTACTTTGATATATTATCTACTCTTCTGCCGCTTAAACTCTTCAAAAATACTGTTTACATTCACTTTTGCGCCTAGCTTTGCAGCGATTAAATAGAGTCCTGCGAGTTTTCTGTGAACAAATAAGGCATCTACAGGGGGCGCGTGCCAGTGCTCAGAGGCTGTACTCATTTTTATGCCGAGTTCTTTAATACGTTTTGGTAAGTCGCTATTTGCAAAATCATACTCACCTTGATGGCGCAGTGGCTCGCAGGCAAGTAGAAATATCTCGACAACATTATCTATATATTCTTGAGCTAGCCCTTGTTGAAAATAGCCAATATGCTGTGCAGCTGTTGCAACCCCTGCTCTGTCATTATTAATCGCAGCAGATAATAACTGTAAGTAACCAGCACTAATATGCTGAGGTAGTTCGCGGGTAGCGCCAAAATCTAAAAGTACCAAGCGTTGATTGTCGATTTGATATTGATAATTAGCAAAGTTTGGATCTGTTTGAACTAGTTTAAAGCTAAATAATTCACGTAAAAATAGGCTGAGTAACTGTTCAACCGCTTTATCACGTAGCGCTTGCTCTGTGTTTGCCAGTTCATCTAGCTCTTGTCCTTCAACAAAACTCATGACTAAAACTTGAGAAGAACTAAGCGAATCTACCACAGTTGGAATAAGGTAATTGTCGTCACCCTTTAAACACTCGCTGTAGCGTTTTAAATAATTAGCTTCTAATTCGTAGTCAGCTTCGTTTATAAGCTGTTGTTTTGCTTCATCGATAAGAGGCTGTATTTCTACCTCTTTGGGTAATAAGCCACTGAGCTTAAGAAGGTAAGCTAAGTTATCAACATCACTGGCAATACCTTTTGCAATACCGGGGTATTGCACTTTAACTGCTAACTTTTCGCCCGATTCTCGGTAAGCAATATGCACTTGCCCTATCGATGCTGCAGCAAATGGTCTGAGTTCAAAGTGCGATAAGTGCTCTAGCCATGCATCGCCCCAATGCTGACGCATTACTTTAACTAGCTGCTTTTGCGGCATAGCTGTCGCCTCTGCACGCAGCCTTGCTAAGATTGCAGATAGCTCAGGTGTAAGTAATTCGCCACTATCCATGGATAACAGCTGCCCCAATTTCATTGCTGCGCCACGCATGTTTGCAAGTTGCTCTGCAAAACGTTGAATATTTTTTGGCTGTAACAATAATTCTTGTCGTGATGTTTGCTTGCCCGTAGCCCATGCTTTTGTGCCTTCAAACAACATATTACCCGCGACCTTACCAGCTAAAGAACCAAGCCGAGCAGCGCGTGAAAACCGTGATGTTGGCACAGACTTTTGTTTATTACTCATATTGCTTCACGCTATTAACTTAATGCTTTGAATACGTTGATTGCTCGGTTTTAGATCCACTTTAGCTTTTACTATCTACAACCTTTTCGGCCGAAAAGTAAAAAGCCGCATGGTTAGCTTATTTGCTTCCCGATGCGGCTATTTATTTTAAAAACAACTCAATAAATCGTTTTAGTGAGTGTTACTGCTTACCAGACATCAACTGCTCCATTAACTGACTAAAGTCGAAGCTAGCCGCTTTTTGCAGTGGTGGATACTCTGATAGCGATTTTATGTGCTCGCCAAGTAGATGTTGCACAGGCTCATTTAGCCATTGCTTAGCTTGCACTATGTCTGAGCGGTCGGTTAAACCATCAAAGCTTTCAAACGGATCCATACGTATGTTATAGAAAATTGGGAACTTTTG